>Ga0210042_1004308_pt1 | contig 9870 bp, 8 predicted proteins | sample CryGeymeta201518_FD_183982 | JGI IMG/M metagenome (GOLD analysis project Ga0210042, IMG submission 183982) | Groundwater microbial communities from Crystal Geyser aquifers in Utah, USA - Crystal Geyser metaG 2015-18 (SPAdes) (version 2) | ecosystem: Environmental > Aquatic > Deep subsurface >... | reverse complement strand
AGCTCCCAGAGCTCGGAAGGAGGCTCTGCCCCATGACTTCCTGTAGCAGAATATTCATGTAATATGATTGATTTGCAGAAATTCTTACCGATCTCGGCTGTAAGTAAAGAGAGGCTTCCAAGCTTAGACCTTCGTTCCATATCTGATTCAGATATATCTTCACCTAAAAATCCCCCCATCCCCCCTTTGCTAAAGGGGGGTGAGGGGGGATTATTTTCTTTTACTGAAGGCCTGTCGTTAAACAAAAGAACCCGCTCGTATTTCTTTACACCGAGGTTAATCCTGAAAATGTCTCTTAATACGCTGTCAATCATTACATTGCACTGACGGATTAAACTTAATCTTCCCACATTCTACCTAAATAAAAATTCCATCTGGTTAAGGTGTTCGCCCGGAAAACTTATTGGGTAATCACCATCGAAACAAGCAGTGCAGAAATTATGAGAGTTCGGGACTATCTTCTTGAGTCCTTCAAGGCTTAAATAAGAAAGGGAATCTGCAGTTACATATTTCCTGATCTCTTCGATCAAATGGGTAGAGGCAATGAGCTCACGTCTCGTAGGTGTATCTATACCGTAATAGCATGGGCTGATGTTCGGCGGCGAGCTTATCTTTAAATGTATTTCTTTTGCACCCCCACCTTCCTTCAGCATCTTGACTATCTTTTTGCTTGTAGTGCCCCTGACAATAGAGTCGTCTATCACAATCAACCGTTTCCCTTCGAGGAGTTTTTTTACAGGATTAAGCTTTATCTTAACCCCAAAGTGTCTTATGTTCTCTCTTGGCTCTATGAACGTCCTTCCAATGTAGTGGTTTCTGATAAGGCCAAAATCAAAGGGGATATGGCTTACTTCAGAATATCCGATTGCTGCAGGGACACCAGAATCAGGTACAGGGATAACAAGGTCTGCTTCTATGTGAAACTCCCGTGCAAGCTGTCTTCCAAATTCTTTCCTCATCTCATTCACATTCAGGCCGCCAAAGATATTGCTGTCCGGTCTTGAAAAATAAATTAGCTCGAATATGCAGAATGCCTTTCTTTGACTGTTAAATATCTTCAGAGATTTTAGGCCGTTCTCGTTTATTATAAGCACCTCTCCTGGTTCTATGTCACGTATATAAGTTGCCCCTATGAGGTCAAAGGCACACGTTTCTGATGCCACAACATATGCGCCATCCTTCACACCGAGACTGAGCGGTCTTACACCAAAAGGATCCCTGATTGCAATGAGCTCTTTTTCCCTCAGTATAAGCAGGCTGAAGGAACCGCTTATCTGTTTAATCGTATGTGTGACCCTTTCATAAAAGTCATCTCCTTTTGAATGGGCTATAAGGTGCACTATTACCTCGCTGTCTGAGGAGGACTGGAATATTGCTCCTTCTGCCTCGAGGGATGTCCTGAGGTCTATTGCAGTGACAAGATTTCCATTATGTGCTATCGCAAGTGAGCCGAGGGCAAAGTTCGCAACAATAGGCTGGACATTCTTCAGCGCACTGCTGCCAGCTGTAGAATATCGGTTGTGGCCTATTGCTATGTAGCCTGGAAGCCTTCTGAGCCTTTTTTCATTGAAGATATCAGCAACGAGACCCATGGACTTCTCAAGAAAGAGTTGCCTTCCGTCGGATGAGCAAATGCCCGCACCTTCCTGACCCCTGTGCTGGAGTGCATATAATCCGAGATATGTGAGGTTCGCTGCCTCAGGGTGTCCGTATATCCCAAATATACCGCATTCTTCGTGGATGTCGTATACCATAGGGTATTTTAACATATCTCAGCCTTTCAATAACCTCAAGTAACTACAAATACGGTGAGCAGGTTAAATGGTAACCCTTAATAATTACCTTGAATTAGGGTTGCGGTAATATGTCCAACCGCCACCTTTGTCTGCAGTTTTACAGGGATATGTTTTATATCGTCTGTAAGCCAGATATATATATCACCTTTTCTATAGAATATACCTTCTGATTTCATTAATGGTTTAATCACAATCGTATCAAACGTGCCTATTGGAAGGGTTACCTTTTCCCTTCTCAATACCTGCACTTCAACATTCCAGACCTTTTTGCTATCAAAGATAGTCACATAAACAGATTCACCAACCACAAGCCTGAGGGTTCTGAGGTAATAAAAACTCGATATCGGGTCAAAAACAAAGGCAGGTACGTCAAACTCTTTCTTCTCATTTTCAAGGTGGTTTATATATGTAGCCTTGCTATTACTAAGGTCAAAGATAACCTCCTTATCTTTCCTGTGTCTTCCTTCTCTTATCTTGAGTCTATAATTCACCGGTTTGCCGATAGATAATGATTCACCTGAAAATCCCCCCTTCCCCCCTTTAAAATCCCCCTCAGCCCCCCTTTTCCAAAGGGGGGAGTGGGGGGATTCAGGGGGATTATTTTCATTCTTTATTAGGGTGCTTTCTGCTCTATCATCAACTGTGTAAAAAACAGAGACCCATCTTGCTGATTTAGCAGTCGAAATAATTTTTATCTTATTCCTATCGTTTATTAGCTCGAGAGATGCCGTACCAGCCTTGATACCTGTCCATGTCAGGTCATAGATAAACTTTTCAGGGACATTGAAGGAGGCAGCATAGGAAATCGCTATAAAAAATGTACAATATACAATGCATAATACAACCAATGTGATATAGTGATACCTTCTGCTTATCCTTCTCATACCTTTATGTTATATTAATTCATGCTTGTTATTCCTGCAATAGATTTAAAAGGCGGCCAGTGCGTCAGGCTCCTCCAGGGCAAAAAAGAAGCTGTAACAACTTATTCAAATGACCCTTCAGCTATTGCAAAGCTCTGGGAGTCCTGCGGGGCAAAACTGCTTCACATCGTTGACCTCGATGGTGCATTTTCAGGCAATCAGAAAAACCTAAATGCAATAATAAAAATCAGACAGTCCGTAAAAATTGCGCTGCAGGTCGGAGGCGGTATAAGAAAAATCGGGAATATCATAAGACTCTTTTCCGCCGGTATTGACAGAATTATTATCGGAACTGCAGCAATAGAAGATCCAGAGTTTTTAACAGATTCCTGCAAGAGATATCCCGGCAGGATCTTAATCGGCATTGATGCGAAAGATGGAATGGTGGCTATCAGAGGCTGGGAGGAAATTACATCACTAAAAGCGCAAGAACTGGCGAAACGTTTAGAGGTTGTAGGTGCAGCAGGTATTATATATACAGACATAAGTAGAGATGGCATGCTTTCAGGACCGAATATCGATGCAATAAGAGAAATGGTTGAAAACGTCAAAATCCTTGTAATCGCCTCAGGCGGTGTTTCATGCATTGAGGACATAAAAAATCTGCTGCAGATAAAGAATCTCTGGGGAGTGATAACAGGAAAGGCGATTTATTCAAAAGCGATTAACCTCAAAGAGGCCATTAAATTTGTAACGAGTTACGAGTGCTTGCGAAACGAATAATCCCCTGCCTTGATGTGAAAGATGGGCGTGTAGTTAAAGGTGTCAGCTTTGTAAATCTGCGCGATGCTGGTGACCCTGTTGAAAACGCAAAGTTCTATGACGAACAGGGTGCTGATGAACTTATATTTCTTGATATCACTGCTTCTCATGAGAAGAGAAATATAATTATTGATGTTGTCATGAGAACTGCGGAAGATGTATTCATGCCCCTTACCGTTGGAGGGGGTATCAAGACACTCAAAGACATCAGAGACCTTCTAAACGCAGGATGTGACAAGGTTTCAATTAATACAACCGCCGTAAAAGACCCTTATTTTATTAGAAGGGCTGCTGAGAAATTCGGCAGCCAGTGCATAGTAGTTGCGATCGATGCAAAGAGAATATACGACAGTTTACCCAATGCTACAGGAGAAAAGTGGTTTGACGATCCAGACTTAAAAGATGTTTGCCTTAAGCTGCCTCCATCCCCTTTTAACCCCTCCCGCCCTCCCCTTAAGTTAAGGGGAGGAGAAGGTGGGGTTATGTCAGAGGGGGGATTACTATGGGCAATCTCAACTCATGGCGGGAGAAAGATGAAGCTCATAGATGCTGTCAAATGGGCAAAAAAAATGGAAGAACTCGGAGCAGGTGAAATTATGCTTACAAGCATGGATAAGGACGGCACTAAGGATGGATATGATATTGAATTAACTCGTACTATATCTGAGTCTGTTTCCATACCAGTTATAGCTTCAGGAGGGGCGGGGACACTTAAACATCTCTATGAAGCTCTTGCTGAAGGAAAAGCAGATGCAGTCCTTGCAGCATCCATATTTCATTACAGGGAATACACAATTAAGGAAGCGAAGGAATACCTAAGAGCTAAAGGCGTTCCTGTCAGGCTTTAGCAATCTTCTCATTTTTTAATTTCTCTATTCTCAAAGCCTCTACTATTTCACTGCCTGCGGGTGAAATCCTGAGTCTGAATGTATTATCCCAATTGATTACTATTGCTTCCGCCTCAAATAAATTCTTTGCGTCAGAATACCTTGCACAGAGAGAGGCTGCAACACTTATGGTCTCATCCGTAATCTCTCCTGTCACTAGTGTTGTCGGACTTCCATAACCATCAATCTTCAACAGGTAATCACCATTTACTGATAAGGATGCTATTGTCTCATTCTCGTCTTTATTTCTCCCAACAATAATCTTACACGAAGGAGAAAATCGAAAGTGCCTGCCTATCCTCAATAAATCAATGTCTCTCATTGACGGAGCAGGATTATAAGTCAATAAATCTTTGAGTCTATGTGCATAATTTGGTTCAGTTAGAAGACACCCTCCTGCAGGTGCAGGATAATCTGTAAGTCCGAGCTCCTCTGCAAGAGCCATCTGTGGTTTTCTCAAACGTCCACTAAGGCCATAAAGCATTTCCCTGTTAATAATTCCTTTTGACTCAGGGAAAGTAATCTTCAGAAGTTTCGCACTGAGTGGTCTCAAAACATAACCTGTAACCCCTGCCTCTCTGTCGATAAGATTGAAAGTGTCTCTCCTCTGGCTCATCGGCCTCTGACTGAGAACCTCGCCAGTTATAATGAAATCTGCCCTTATCATATTCATAACCGCTTTTGCCTCTTTAAGCATCAGGATTCTGCAGTCTATGCATGGGTTCATATTCTTCCCATAGCCGAACTTGGGATTCTTGACTATCTTTATAAATTTATCCGAAAGGTCGATGAGTTTGACCTCGAACCCAAACCTCTCTGCAACAGAAAATATATGATACCCCTCACCCTTGCCCTCTCCCGCAAGGGGAGAGGGGAACATAACTCCCCCTTCTCCCCCTCTTAAATTAAGAGGGGGTTGGGGGGCGTTATCCCCTCCCTTGATGGGAGGGGTTGGGGAGGGTGATACATATAGATGTAACCTGATATGACATATATCACAGTCAAATGGTGTCAGGAATTTTAATGCCTTAACCTCAATACCCTGCTTGAGTATTGTAAGAATCGCAAGTGAACTGTCAAGGCCACCTGAGAATAATGCTACTGCTCTTGCCATATCAAAGCCCTATTTGTCATTAGTTAGAGTCTGTTTATAAATTGTCTTTTGATCCAGCCTCATTATCCCCCTCTTTGGAAAAGAGGGGCAAGGGGAGATTTTATGAGTCATAAATAAGCATATATCCTTAAAATCCCCCCCTCATCCCCCTTTACCAAAGGGGGAGCATGCGGACAACCAGAATTTATGGACAGACTCTAATTATTTATCACGGTTTGATCTCAGTGACTTACGTAATTGATCAATTTTTACCACTGCTGTTCCAACCTCACCAACAACTATGCCTGCTGCATGATTTGAAATTACTGCCGCCTCTTTCATGCTTGCACCTGCTGCATATGCAATAGTAAAAGTTGCTATTACTGTATCTCCTGCACCAGTAACATCATATACATTTTTCGCCACAGTAGGGATATGCACCACTTTAGGGAGCACTTCTGCGGAAGTGCTCCCTTTATCCTTCTCAAAAAGGCTCATGCCGTATTCGCCACGCGTAATCAGTATTGCATCACATGATATTTTTTTACAGAGTGCTCTCCCTGCATTTACAAGAGATTTCTCATCTTTAATTTCTATGCCTGACGCAACAGACGCTTCCATTACATTAGGTGTGATAAGTGAAACATTTTTATAACAGTAAAAATGACTTACCTTTGGATCAACAGAGACAAAGACATTTTTCGGCCTCGAATGCTTAAGTACCTCTCTTACAAGTTCAGAGGATACTACACCCTTTTTATAATCAGATATAATCACTGCATCATGGTTTGGGATTGCGCTGCGTATATATCCAAGGAGTCCCTTGAGAACCTTTCCATCAACCTTCTCCTTATCTTCCCTGTCAAACCTCACCACCTGTTGATTATGGGCTATTATCCGTGTCTTGGTTGCCGTGGGTCTTGTTGAGCTCCAAAAGACACCCCCACATTGTATCCCTCGTTCTTCCAGCATCTTCATCATGATTCCCCCGGCTATATCATTGCCTGCTACCCCAACTATTGTTGCACGGCCTCCGAGCGCTGCTATGTTGTTTGCTACGTTCGAAGCGCCTCCGAGAAGAAAATTCTCATCTGTTACCTCAACAACAGGGACAGGCGCCTCCGGAGATATTCTATTTACCTTACCCCATATATAGCGGTCGAGTATTAAATCCCCGATGACAAGTATCTTCTTCTTCTTAAATCCTCTCAGGATGTTTTTATAAATCATGATTTTTCATGAAATCAAATCCCCCCTCACCCCCCTTTGCTAAAGGGGGGCGTGGGGGGATTACTTTTTTATAGTTTTATAAACAAATTTATGAAATATTTTTTTATTAAGTTTAGCAAAAAGGGGCCCTGAAAAACAATAAAAAAGGGCGGCTCATTCGAGCCGCCCCTCGCATCACGCATTACGCGTTACGGTCTTTAGAATGTGAGGCTGAGGCCGTGAACTGCCATAGTAGCTGTCTTTTTGTCAGCAGTACGTGAATCATAGTATTTGCCAGGTGTGAAGAGGCCTGCCTGCACAAAATATGAGAGGTTCTTTGCGATCTTGTATGAACCAGTGAGGTCAACCTCTGAACCAATGTACTTGGACACACCTGAAGCAACATTTGTTGCCCTGAGGTAATAGCCATCAAGGGATAGGCCGAGGTCTTTTACAGGGTCCACATCCACGCCGAGGTTGTAGTATGTTGTATTGGCAATGCCTGTGGTTCTGAAATTACCAGTAACTGTCTGGTAATCAGCTGCTGTTGATATAGCGCGCTCATAGAGCTGTGTGTAATGTGCAAACCTGGCGACTGCATGATAATCAGTACCTACTATTGCCTGGAACTCACTATTCTTGCCAGTGCCATCAGAATCGCCGCTGCCAAGTGCAAATGAGGCCCTCAGGTTTACAGGATCAAGCATATAGCCTAACTTTGCAAGGATTCCATAACCAGTATAGTCTGTAGTGCCCTTCTCTCCAAACTGGAAGTCAGCCTCTGCTGCATACTTTACCCCTGAAACCACACCATTTGCATGGAGACCGAGGTTCTGCAAACTAAGCTTATCGTTGCTTCTATTAAGATATGCGTAGTTTACCCCTACGGTGTTGTCCTTGTTGACCTTATAGGTGCTGACTACGGCATATGCATCTATATCATCTCCGTCCTGGTTAAGATATCCCTCAGCTAATTTTACTGTAGCCGCCTCTAAGTGTAACTCCTTTGTTGGGTCTATCCATAAGAGGATCGCATCATCTCCGAACCTCTCGTGGTTGAAGAACTGTTTCTCACCGAGTGTCAGAAGCATATGACCTATCTTCATACCAGAAGGGATACCCAAAAGACCTGAGCCGGTATACTGTAACCATGCCTGGCGGAACCACAGATTTCCCTCACCTGCCTTCGCATCATTTATTGAAGAATCTCCACCCCACCAGTATATGCCAGAGGTAGAACTGGTTCCTGTCTCCAGTTCCACAAACCCACGGACATTGTCAGCAACCCTTGCATCAACGGAAAGGAACACATTTGTAGTATACATTGAATCAGATTCTGCCTCAGTTGGCAGGCATGAATGACCACTAAGGGAACTAATATTATCGAAGTACCAGCCCCTCGGCAGCAGTTTGCCTCCAAGTGTAACCTCGGCAGAGGCAGTAACAGCAAAACTTAATATACAAATCACACCTAAAACTATTACCAAATATTTTTTCACTTCCTAATCCTCCTATGATTAGTTCAGCGTTTCATCCGCCAAGGGCGGATCTTGGTTTCACCTGTCATTCTGAGCGTCAGCGAAGAATCTCGCTCACTCGCAATGACAATCTTTCTTCTCACTCTTTATCTTCTTCTATCACCTCCTTTTCTTCCCGCTAAAGCAGAATGTATGTGCAAGTGCAAGTATTTTTATACCTTCACCTTCACTTACACCTTCATAAAAGCTTACACCATGCTAAACCTTATTGTCAAGAAGAAAAAACATCTTTTAAGAAGCAATAACTGTGCCAATCTAATTGAAAACAAATTGAGCCTCTTGCAAAAGTTAAAAAAGGATAGCAACTGTCATTCTGAATTTATTTCAGAATCTCGAAATATCAACAGGTTATGAGACCCTGGAACAAGTTCAGGGTGACAAAAAAGAAGACTTCTGATAGAGCTTCAAATGTTTATGAATGAAGGAAGCTGTAATGTCTGTGTCTATTCTGCAACAAGATGTGGATTAGAACAACATTTTCCGATACAGGGTTGTGAGCGCGGATTGGTGCTTGACTTATATATGATATTATATGTATTTTTTCTAATCAGTGTCTGTTTATAAATTCAGTTTGTCCGCATGCTCCCACCTTGGCAAAGGGGGATGGAGGGGGATAATGAGGCTGGGTCAAAAGACCATTTATAAACAGACTCTAATTACTAGCGGGAGTTTCCCATGGTAAAGAAATGGAAATATGATAGCGCCATTGTCCGGTTTAGTAAAGCCATTGAGTTAAATTCAGATGATTACATAGCATATAAAAATCGGGGCAATGCCTATTACAAAAAGAGGCTTTATGACCTTGCCATAGCTGATTACAACAAGGCTATTGAGCTAAATCCAGGCTTTGTTGTGGCTTATAACAACAGGGGGAATGTCTATCAGGAAACAGGTCGGTGCGATCTTGCAATTGCTGACTACAACAAAGCCATAGAATTAAATCCCCAAAACGGTATGCCCTATAACAATCGTGGGTTTGCCCTTCTTTTGGTGGGGAGATTAGAAGAAGCTGAAAGAGACATTAGAAAGTCACTGGAACTCAATGCGGGTAACATCTACGCACTTAATAGCATGTCTGAACTCTACGCAGCAAAAAACGATCCAATCGAGGCTTGTAAGTGGTTAAAAAAGGCTATAGAAAAGGGATATAACAACTGGAGCTATATCAGGACATCCAGGACATATGATAATATCCGTAATTCTTCCTGTTACAAGGAAATAATCTCAAAAAAATTCAACTCCCCTTAAACCCTACCAAATCTGTATCCTTTTTGCAACAGAAGTGCAGATACCTCCTCCAATTAAAAGACTAACTGCTTTTCTTAAAGATAACAGAAAGACCAGAGATTGTCAAAACAAAAATCCCTTGACAAAAGATGGTAAATCTGACAGTATATTTTCAGAATCGTAAAGCCACGAAGGCTTAAAGATGACCAGCAGGTCAGAAAGCCTTCGCGGCTTTTTTATTTGCCGCGGGAAAGGGGAAACCGTGGTATCAAATCGCAAACCTTAAAGAACTCTTTTCGATCTTGCTGAAATTCTTTGAATATGTTTCATCTCTTGTTATCAAATGATCAAAGGAGGAAAAAATGAGTAAAATTTATAATATAAAATATCTTAGGGGAAAAGAGTGTGTTTTTTTTGTAGGTTTATTTATGGCCT
>Ga0210042_1004273_pt1 | contig 9923 bp, 13 predicted proteins | sample CryGeymeta201518_FD_183982 | JGI IMG/M metagenome (GOLD analysis project Ga0210042, IMG submission 183982) | Groundwater microbial communities from Crystal Geyser aquifers in Utah, USA - Crystal Geyser metaG 2015-18 (SPAdes) (version 2) | ecosystem: Environmental > Aquatic > Deep subsurface >... | reverse complement strand
AGCATCCGCCCTTCCGACATGCGCGCATGTCAGAACGGGAATTTGATCAAATGATTTTGCAGACTCCCAAGTCTTCGCACAGCGCCCCGATGGGGACTGACTTTGGAGTCGTTCAAAAGCCGGGCGCTTGCCGCGTGCTGCGCGAAGACTTTTGACTCCGCGCGCTTCGGCGGCGGAAGGGCGGGTTATACTATACCGCGAGTTCGTTTTCCAGTAACAAACATCATCAAAACTTTTTGGTTGTCACAAACCGATAAAATTGACAAGTCAGCGCTTCGGGTTGCGCTGGATCTGGCCGGCCTCCAACTCGAGCGGAAATTGCCGCCGTTGCTGGAGCAGTTTCAGCAGGACGCGCACCCGCTCGGAGCCGGGCAGTCGGGCGTCGAAAATGGCCTCGTAGCCGCGGAACGGGCCTTCCACGATGCGCACGCTGTCGCCGGCTTTCAGCCCGTGGAAGAGTTCGCCGCCGAATTCGTTGATTTCCTCCACGCGCTGGCGCAGGCTGGGGACCAGTCCCTCGGGGACGCGCGCCGGAATGCCATTGAAGGAGACGAAGCCGGTCGCGCCCGGCATCCACTGGAGCGCGGAGGCCTTGTGTTGCCCCAGGTCAACCTGCAAAAAGACGTAGCCCGGAAAGTACGGACGCAGCTTTCGGGCGCGCGGGTTGACGGTGGTCACGCGCAGGAACGGGCAATAGGCCTCGAACCCGTGCGATTTGAGCTGGTCGAGCAGGAAATCCTCTTTGCGAGGTTTGCTGTGGAGAACGTACCAGGAGGTATCCATAGTCTCTTTGCAGGCCGATCGCTTCCTCGAAGCGGAATCCGGCCCGAGGTCAGGCAGGAGGCGGGGTCAGTCCTCCGCCACAGGGATGGCGGGCCGGAACTTGATGCCGATTTCGCGGAGCATCCAGTCGTCTATCAAATCTTTGCGGAAGCGCCAGGATCTTCCGAGGCGGAAAGCCGGGACACTGCCCTCGCGCGCCATGCGATAGACCTTGGCTTCGCTCAAGCGCAGGTAGACGGCCACATCGTGGACGGTAAGCACAACGGCCTGGCTGAATGCGCGTGCTTCGATTTGGTTACGCATGGGCGCCTCCGAACGGGGAAAGCAAATTTGTCAAAAATATACAAAATTTTACGCATGGTTGGAAAATACAACCATAAAACCCACCAATTATTATATGAGGATTAATGGCGGCGTCAATAGACAAGGCACTATTCCTTATAGGCAGTTGTACTGGTTGGCGCGCCGCGCATGATTTTCCCCCGCCCCGGCGCAGGCCGGTTCATTTCCCGCCGTCCGCCCCGCCGCCCGGGAAGTTCAAGGCGGTCAGTCCCAGTTGGTTCAGGCGGGCGATGGCCGCAGCGCGCGTGCGCACGTTGAGGCGCAGGTAGGCGCCGGAAAGCAGGTTACGCAGGGTGGACGAGGCGACTTCCAGTTGTGCGGCGATTTCGGTGGTGGAATGGTCGGGGTAGGCCGCGCACAGGGAAAGCGCCTCCAACTGGCGCGCGGTGAGCGTGGGGCTGATGCGCGAGGATCTTTCAATGCGGAGTTTGTCGTAGGCTTCCTGGCTGAAGTAGATGCCGTGCGCGGCGATCATCGCCACGATCCTGGACAGGTTGCGGATGGATTCGCCGTCATGCTTGAAGATGTAGCCGCTGACGCCCAGTTCCACCAGCGCCTGGATCAAGGTCTGCTGGGTCAGGAAGGAGATGACCAGGATGTTGAGGTCGGGATAATTTTGGGTGACACGGCGGATGGCGTGCAAAGCCGGGAACGGGTTCAGGTTATCGGGCCGCGCGGGGACGTTGATGTCCATGACCAGCACGTCCACCGGCTGTCCGGCCAGCATCGGGTCCAGGTCTTCGCCAAAGGCGGCGGCGCCGACCACCTGGATGTCTTTTGATTCGTCCAGGCGGTAGAGATAGCCGTCTGTGATGCTTTGATGGTCTTCGAGAATGGCGACCTTGATCTTTTGGCTCATGCTTTCCTCACAATGCTGCGCGGTAGTATCGCGGCCTTCGCGGTGAAAAACACCCAGTCAACCCTACTTTCGTAATCAAGTAATTCTGTGATTGGAAATTCCATGCCGCAAGTTTACCATCTCATAGGACACTCTTTACTGGACTTTGGCCAATTGGTAGTCTCTCCGTAGAGAGCAGATCCCAATTGCTGGCGACAAATTTGAACCGCGAAGAGACGACACCTGCCCTGGTACGGCTTAAGCCGCACGGTGCCAGGGAGAGCGCGAAGAAGGATTGGGAATGCGAAGGAAAGCCCTTCGCGGGGTTTAAGAATCTTCGCGGTCGAAGTTTACCCTGAGCGAAGTCGAAGGGCTTCTTCGCGGTGAAAAAGTGATACCTTTTGAAATTCTGGCGCATTATCTTGTGAGTTCGTTCATGGCATTGATGACCTGGCGGCTCGACCATGATATGCCATATCCCCCCGAGCAGATGAATGGCATGTTCGAGCAATTGATGAGATTTGGGGTGGAATCAGTTATTCAACAGACGTGATCGAAATCCAGGTCACATCGCCGAGGCGTTGCACGCTTCGCGGCCGCCCGAGTTGATGATGGGATAACAGAGGCAGAACCGCAAGAGGAAATTGATCACTCTTGCGGTTGCTTGTTCACTCTATTTTAAGGTATCCAGTTGGATAAGACGTTCACCACCAGATCGGGTTGAGCGGAGTCATTTGTTTTGAGATGCACTGCGAAATTGTGCTGACCAGCCATGCCTTCATGCATCATGAAGACGCTGGATTCAACAATTGTGCTTTCGCCAGGCTTGAGTACCATCGAACCGATGGTCAGTTGAGGAGGTCAGCACCCCTCCACGACTTCGATGTAAGGCGCTTCCTTGAAACGCAATGTGCCTGTGCCAGTGTTGGTGACTTTAACGGCGAAGGTTTTATTGGTGTTGTATTTTACATCGCCGTAGTCAATCTTTTGTTGATCCGCTGTGATGGTGGGCGTCCCGCCGCCATCGCCGCTGCCCTGGTTGGCGAACAGGAATAGGGCGGCTACGATCAGCGCTCCACCAAGAACCACGAGTGGCCATGGGAATGGTTTTCTTTGCTTTTGCCTTTTCTTCTTTTTGCTCATTTTGCTCATTGAGTCACTCCTTACTAAGTTTCCGCATTGGATAGCCCAATATTAATTTGACAATGGAATTGCCTGTAGCGCAGGATGGCGTAAAGACTCGTACGCCAAATGGCCTATGATGAATGTCTCCGCTGTTTTTGACTTTAGCCTTCCTCGATGGGATGTTCCACCTCGCCCGCCATGAACGGATCGGGATCCTGCTCGAAGACGCGCAGGCAGGCGCGCGCGCAGAAATAGACACGCTCGCCTCGATACAGGGCGCTGGGATAATTCGCGGGATCTTCGAGTTTGCCTCCGCAGGCCGTTTTGAATTCGGGTGGTGGGGTGGCGGCAGTTTCAGTCAAAATAATTTTTCCTTGTGATTTCAATTGTGGCGGATATTCCATGCGCCAAACGCGAGCACAGCCACCGCGACGCCGACCAACCCTGCCAGGAAGACCGACGCTGATTCAAGATTAAGCCAGTTCTTTCCAAATGAACAGAACAGGATGACCCCGATCAGAAACGCGGAGAGGCAGGTAATAGCGGGCCAGTGCGTTTTGGCATCCTTCATTTTTGTTCCTTTCTTTACTCCACGATCAACTTGCCGCGCAACATTCCCATTTGGCACTGAAAACCATACTCGCCTGCTTTATCAGGCGTGAATTCCAATGTCACCTGTTCGCCTTCGGGCAATAACGCGTTTTGATTGAAGTCTGGGAACAGCACTTTTTCAGAACAGGCCGAACTCTCCTGGCGCGTAAACGTCAACCGCACAGGGCGGCCTCTTTGCACGACGATCACGTCGGGGGTGTAGCCGCCTTTCACAGTGATGGCGACTTCCTGCGCGCCGGACTCGGAGACAGCAACGCGCGTTTGCGCTTTGGGCGCGAACCAGAAATACCAGGCGATGAGAACTGTCAGCACGATCCCTGATAGGATCACAATGATCTGTGGATTGGACATGTTAGTTTCCTTTGGATTGTTCGAGTTGCTGCCTCAGCATTGCAACGGTCGGAAAACCTTTGATACCTTCTGGCGTTGAGTAGACGCGGCAACTTAATGAATAATTTTCCCGCTCTTCGGGCCAAAAGTCTTGACCATCCACGCGGAAGTGCGGCGAGCCGAGAAATTTCAAGCGCGCCGCGTCGGCATCATCCATCACTTTGACTATTTCCACAGAATCGGTTAGTCCTTCTTCCTGCAGGGCGGTTTCCAGATTCTTCAAACCGTTTTCCCAGGAGGGACAACCATCGAAATAAAGAAGCTCAATTTTCATAGCGCCTCACTTTACACTGAACTTCGGCTTGAACCCGCGCAAACGATTGGCATTGCCCACGACCGTCACGGACGAGAACGCCATCGCCGCGCCCGCGATCAGCGGACTGAGCAACAAGCCAAAGAAGGGGAAGAGCACGCCCATCGCGACGGGAAGCCCCAATATATTGTAGAAAAACGCACCGACCAGGTTTTGATAAATATTAGCCATTGTGGCGCGGCTGACTTCGATGGCCGTGACCACACCTTTGAGACTGCCTTTGATGAGCGTGATATCGGAGGCTTCGATGGCAACGTCTGTGCCTGTGCCAATGGCGAGACCGACGTCCGCTTGCGCCAGCGCGGGCGCGTCGTTGATGCCGTCGCCAACCATAGCCACAACGTTGAAAGTCGAAGGTCGAAGGTCACCCGACTTTTGACCTTCGACTTTTGACTGTAGTTTTTTTACTTCACGTGACTTATCTTCAGGTAGAACTTCCGCCAGCACGCGCGTCACGCCGACCTTGCGCGCAATCGCTTCGGCGGTGCGACGGTTGTCGCCCGTGATCATCACCACTTCGATGCCCATGCTTTGCATGGCTTTGATCGCTTCGGCAGAATCTTCCTTGACTGTATCCGCCACGGCGATGATGCCAGCGGCTTTGCCATCCAGCGCAATGAACATGGGAGTCTTGCCGTCATCGGCAAGCGATTTTGATTTTTCTTCGAGCGAACCCAGCGCGATGTTCTCGCGGTTCATCAGCTTGAGATTGCCGATCAAGATGCTCCGTCCAACAACACTGGCCGAAACGCCGTGTCCAGGAATGGCTTCGAAATCCTTCACTTCCGCCAATTCCAACTTACGCGCCTGCGCGCCCTCCACAATCGCCTGCGCCAACGGATGCTCACTCACCTTTTCCACCGACGCCGCCAGGCGAAGCAAGTCATCAGTCATCAGTGACCAGTGATCAGTGTCGCTCGTGGACGACTGATTACCGATAACTGATGACTGATCACTGATCACTGACCCTTCGACTTCGCTCGGGGAGGACTGCTCACTGATCACTACATCCGTCAACTCAGGCTTCCCCTTCGTAATCGTCCCTGTTTTATCCAACACCACAATTTTAATGGCGCGCGCGGTTTGCAGCGCCTCCCCCGAGCGGATGAGAATCCCATGCTCCGCGCCTTTGCCGATGCCGACCATCAGACTCATCGGTGTGGCGAGCCCCAGCGCGCAGGGACAGGCGATGATCAGCACCGTCACGCTGGTAACGAGCGCGTAGACCAGTTGCGGCTGAGGTCCCACGACGAACCAGATGACGAACGTCCATACAGCCAGGATCATCACGATGGGGACGAAATAACCAGAGATGATGTCGGCGAGTCGCGCAATCGGCGCTTTGGAATTCTGCGCGTCCTGCACCATTTTGACGATCTGCGCCAGCGCGGTATCCTTGCCAACTTTCGTGGCGCGGAATTTGAACGCGCCTGTCTTGTTGATCGTCGCGCCAATGACTTCATCGCCCATCTTTTTGGAAGCGGGCATCGACTCGCCCGTCAGCATGGACTCGTCCACGGCGGAGCTGCCTTCGACGAGGACGCCGTCCACAGAGATTTTCTCGCCAGGGCGGACCTGGATCACATCGCCAACCAACACTTCTTCCACGGGCAAATCCATCTCTTTGTCGTCGCGGATGACGCGCGCGGTCTTGGCTTGCAAACCCAGCAGTTTCTTGATCGCCGAACTGGATTGTCCCTTGGCGCGCAATTCAAGCGCCTGTCCCAAAACGACCAATGCAATGACCACTGAAACGACATCATAAAATGGCTCCGATGTTCCCTCGGGAAACACTGCTGGAAACAGAATCGCGAACGTTGAATACAACCATGCCGCGCCTGTGCCAAGCGCAATCAACGTGTTCATGTTCGCAGAACGATGTTTGAACGACGCCCACGCGCCCGTGAAAAAGTCACTGCCCGACCAGGACATGACAGGCAATGTCAAAAGCGCGGTCACGCCCCACAGTGCGCGCAACATGTCCATGTTCAGGTCGCGCAGGAACGGCACGAACTGATAATACGCCGTCGCCAGCACGGGCAAAGAGATCGCGGTTGCAAACCAAAACTTGTTCATCAACTTGCGATATTCGCGCGCGTGGGCTTCTTCCTGCTTATCAACTGGCGCATCGCTTGTTGCTTGCCGCGGCTTGTAGCCCCAGGTTTCAATCGCGGCGTTCAACTGCGAGAGCGTTGTCTTTTGCGGCAGGTAATCCACCGTCGCTTCCTGCGTGGCAATGTTGACGGTCGCATTCAAAACGCCAGGGGTGGATTTCAACTCGTCTTCGATAAATTTCACGCACGAAGCGCACCGGAGATTCTCGATCCCGATTTTGACGTTTGCCCCGCCGACTTGAAAGCCGATGGATTTGACCGCGCTTACGAGCCGCGCCACATCCACTTTCCCCGCCTCATACTGGACCTCAAGCCTGCCCGCCATTAAATTGACTTTTACCTCGTCCACGCCGTCGAGCGCGTGCAGGGTCGCCTCGAGGTGAGTCGAATGCTCCTTCAACGGCAAGCCGCTCACGGGTAGTTCGATGCGAGTCAGAGTCAGTTGGGGATTGAATCCCGTCGTCGCGGAGGTCACGATATCACGAGTTGTCATAGTCACCTTCTTTGAAGACAGTGTACATCGCGTTGACGAGGTGCGCAAGCGGTTTTCAGCCCGCTTCGATATAAGCAAAATGGCCTATCTTTTGGATAGGCCATTCAAAGGGAGGGGGAAATGCTAATGATGGTGTGCGTGTTCATCGGCTTTGCCAAGATACTTCTCAGGTTCTTTGTCAAAAGCCTTTTTACAACCGAGCGAGCAGAAGTAGTAGGCTTGGCCGTTGTACTCGGACTTGCCAGCGGCGGTGGCGGGGTCAATATCCATGCCGCAGACGGGATCATGTACAGTAGTTGTCATTGGTGGTCTCCTTTACTTCCGATTCTCCGACATTTGCTGCGCATTGAAAAGAGCCAAATTGCCTATATCCAGTCGGGCTTACATGCGCATTGCCATCGGGAGCATGAACAGGTAAACGTTCATCATTACACACAATCATTATCAACCCTTCACATTCCCTTCATAGAACTCCGTTTTAATCAAGTGTGTTCGAGCCTGGCAGGCTCAACATCACTCAACAGAAAAGGAGACATCTATGAAACAAACTCTCAAATGGACAGGACTCGTTTTGCTGGCAGCAGCCGTTGGCCTGGCGCTGGTTTTCGCGTTCGCCGCTGGCATTCGGGCGCAAACGCCGGTCGCCGTTGCGCAAGGCGCTATTGCCCAGGCAACCCCTTATCCATCCGATTACGGCGGGCCATCCAGCAGTCAGTACGGTTACGGCGGCCAGGGTATGGGGCCAGGTATGATGGCTGGAAGGTACCTCACAGACACCTGGGACCACTCAAACAATAACACTCCCCTGACGCTCGACCAGGCAGTCGAGGCGGCCAATCAGTACCTGGCGGCATACGGAAACCCTGACCCTTCGACAGGCTCAGGACAAGTTCTCACCTTAACCGAGGTCATGGAATTCTCAGACAACTTCTATGCCGAAGTGGAAGAGAAGGGCAGCGGCATCCACGCCTTCGAACTGCTCATTGACCGCTATACGGGGGCTGTCTATCCCGAACCCGGCCCCAATATGATGTGGAATACGAAGTACGGTCACATGGGCGGGATGATGGGACGGGGAGGCTGGCGGGCCGGACCCACGTCTGTGACACCGGAAAAGGCCCTGGACATCGCCCAAGAGTGGCTGGATCAATATCTTCCGGGTACATCAGCGGCAGGGAAGGCCGACGTTTTCTATGGTTATTACACGATTCACACGTTGAAAGACGGCCAGGTAGCTGGCATGCTCAGCGTGAACGGCTCCACCGGGGAGGTGTGGTACCACACCTGGCATGGAGACTTCATTACGATGAAAGAATTGGAGAATTGAAATGAACAAAATCAACTGGACTTCGGTAACGGTTTTTGCCATCGTCGCGCTGCTCGTCTTCCTGATCGGCGTAAGCCTGCTGGGCGGCTGGGGCTACGGCAACTGGGGATACGGCGGATGGGGCATGATGGGACCTTGGATGATGGGCGGCATGATGTTCATGTGGCTGATCCCCCTGGGCTTTATCGTGCTGACCGTGCTGGGCATCGCCTGGCTGGTGCGGGCGCCCGGCAGTGGGAACAATCCTCCCGCCCCCACGAAAACCTGTCCTTCCTGCGGGCGCGGCGTCCAGGCGGACTGGCGCAACTGCCCGCACTGCGGCACGGCGCTCACTTCTCCGTAAGCCACTTTTCGAAAGCGGGCGCAGTTTTGTTTCTGCGCCCGCTTTTGATTCATACAAACGATACTTTCTCTTCACACCCCCTTCATAATAAGCGGCTAATATCGGGGCAAATATGAAACCAACCCCGGTGACTGCCGGGACCAACGGAGGTAAAACCGATGTGTGGACACAGCCCTTTGCATCACGTCACCCATGATTACCGCCCCGAGCCTGCGCAACCGGGCATGAGGCATGTTCAAGTCCAGGCCGCGACGCGGCCATGCCCAAACTGCAGCGCGCCGGTGCAGGAAGATTTTGTTTTCTGCCCGCGTTGCGGCGTCGAAATCCTGGCCGCCTGCCCGTCCTGCCATCGCGCCGTCCAAACCGATTGGACACGCTGCGCTTACTGCGGGACCGACCTTCTTGTCGCAAAAACGCAGGCTTCGACACTGTCCCATTCATGATATTGAAAAGGAGAAAATCCCATGAGTTTCATTGCTCGACTTAAAGCCATCTTCGGGGCTAAAGCCAACCAGGCCCTGGACCAGATCGAAGACCCGCGCGCCAGCCTGGACTACAGCCTGACGCGGCTGCAGGCCAGCCTGCGCCAGATCAGCGACAGCCTGGTCGAAGTTTCCACCGCCCGCCATACGCTGGAGGCCCAACGCGGCCAGGCGCAGAAGGCCGTTGACCAGACGGAGGAACAAGCCCGCCAGGCCGTGAGCCTGAACCGTGAAGACCTGGCTACGCGCGCGCTGGAGCGCAAGGCCGCCGCCCAGGAGCGATTGAACAGCCTCAACAGCAACATCGCCTCGCTCGACGCCCAGGTGGAAAGCCTGAAGACCAGCCAGGCCAACATGCGCCAGAAGATCGAACTGTTCCAGGCCAAAAAAGAAGAGCTCAAAGCGCTGTACGACTCGTCGCGCGCCCAGTTGCAGGTCAAGGAAGCCGCCAGCGGTATTTCGAAAGACCTGGCCGATGCTGGTCACACCATCCAACGCGCCGAGGCGCGCATCCAATCCATGCAGGCGCGCGTCGAAGCGATTGATAACCTGGTCGCCACCGGCGCGCTGGACGATGCGCTCGCGCCCGATGGGGACGATATTGACCGCGAACTGGCTCGTCTGACCCGCGCCGCCACGATTGAAAACGAATTGAAGCGCCTCAAAGCTGAGGTGGCTGGAGAAACGGCGTAACGATGAGCTGTGGATCACCGCTGGGCGACCTGTTCTATCTGGCCGATACCCTGCTCTACCGCACTTAC
>Ga0210042_1004248_pt1 | contig 9968 bp, 7 predicted proteins | sample CryGeymeta201518_FD_183982 | JGI IMG/M metagenome (GOLD analysis project Ga0210042, IMG submission 183982) | Groundwater microbial communities from Crystal Geyser aquifers in Utah, USA - Crystal Geyser metaG 2015-18 (SPAdes) (version 2) | ecosystem: Environmental > Aquatic > Deep subsurface >... | reverse complement strand
GAAGATATCCAGGAAGCGAAAAAAGATGAGTATTGCAAGAACGGCGGGTTCAAGACCTTTCATTATTTTGAATAGCAGAGCTCTATTCTGGTTGCTGACCAAACGAAAAATCAGCATAATATTGGGGGCAACGGGATGAAGTTGAAACCATACGAACGAAAAGCCCTTAACGAAATTATAAAGAGGATCGTCGAGCGCTTTAATCCGGAAAAGATCATCCTTTTCGGGTCCTATGCCCATGGGTCGCCTGGACCGGATAGTGATGTGGATCTCTTAGTCGTTATGCAGATTGAAGGGTCACGTCGAAGCAAGGCAACGGCAATGGACCTTGCACTTGTCGGGGTGGAAGTCCCGGTGGATCTGATCGTTGTGACTCCTGAAGAAATCGAAAAGCACCGTGACCAGATAGGAACGATCATCCGTCCGGCGCTGCGCGAGGGAGAAGTGCTCTATGAGCGAACGGCCTGAGAATTCAGAAGAAGTCGCTCGGTGGATTGAAAAAGCCGAAAACGATTTCAGAAACGCTGAACATACCTTGACACTTGAGGTTGACTGCCCATTTGATACGGTATGTTTTCATGCTCAACAATGCGCTGAAAAATATCTCAAAGCGCTTCTTGTATCCTTATCTGTCGATTTTCCAAAAACACATGACCTGCGCTTATTAATGCAACGTGTTGCGGGAAAGATTACGCTTGATATAGAAATTAGTGATGTGCTGGTTTTGAACCGGTACAGCATTGAGGCTCGCTATCCCGGTGATTGGGAACCCATAGATCGTGATGAGGCTGAAAAAGCAGTGGCTATCGCCCGACAAATTCGCAAACGAGTCAGGGCCAATCTCCTGACCAAGGGATAAATTTTGATATATTCCAAGCTCTTTACCTGTGTCCATTGTTTCCTTTTCACAGAATTGGAGAGAGCAAGGGAGAGGGGGCGTTGATCATTCCCAGGTTCTTTTTTTGTCATCCTCCGGCGCGACCGGGGGATCCAACTGTCATTGCCCGACTGGATCGGACAATCCAGAGTCGCTTCCTTGCATTCCTCTCTCCCAACGGGAAGCGCGGAAATCACAAAGAGTTTTTCCCTCGCCCCAGCGTGGGAGAGGGCAGGGTGAGGGGAACAATTTCCTCCGTGCCCTCCGCTCTTTCTGTGGAGCGTGTCTTTGCAATTGGTTTTAGCCAGTTACATCTTTTCTCTGCGATCTCTGCGGTGATATATTTTTGCTCTTGTTGTATGTTCTTAACCAGAGTATGTTTTTCTCCGCGTTCTCTGCGTGCTCTGCGGTGAAGAGTTTCTATGACCCTATCCCCTGATTCAAAAATCTATGTGGCAGGCCACCGAGGTCTGGTAGGTTCAGCCATTGTGAGAAGGCTGCACAAAAGCGGCTATAAGAATATTCTCACCAGAACCAGAGAAGAATTGGACCTGACCGACATGAAGGCCGTTGCATCCTTCTTTGAAAGAGAACGCCCTGAATATGTCTTCCTCGCCGCCGCAAAAGTGGGCGGCATCATGGCGAACAGCACTTATCCGGCCGAGTTCATACGGGACAATCTGCTCATAGAACTCTCGATAATAGATGCTGCATATCGATCCGGGGTGAAGCGGCTCCTCTTCCTCGGAAGTTCTTGTATTTATCCCAAGCGCTGCCCCCAGCCCATGAAAGAAGAATACTTAATGACCGGTCCCTTGGAACCTACGAATTCACCCTATGCTGTGGCCAAGATCGCAGGAATAGAAATGTGCCGGGCCTACAACCGGCAGTACGGCACATCCTTCCTTCCCGTTATGCCCACGAATCTCTATGGCTCCGGAGACAACTTTGACCTGGAGACCTCGCATGTCCTGCCCGCACTGATACGAAAGTTTCACGAGGCTAAGGTCAAAGGAGAAAAGACCGTCATAATCTGGGGCACCGGCACACCAAGGCGAGAGTTCCTTCATGTGGACGATTTGGCAGACGCCTGCCTTTTTCTAATGGAACATCATGAAGGCACTGAACTGATTAACATCGGGACCGGTAAAGATATTACCATACGAGAGCTTGCAGTGTTGATGGGGAAAGTGGTCGGATTCCATGGCGACCTTGTATTTGATACAAGCAAACCTGACGGTACTCCAAGGAAACTTCTGGATGTTTCGAAACTAGAGAAAATTGGATGGAAAGCAAAAGTCGGGCTGGAAAAGGGGATCGCAGAAACCTACAAGTGGTATCTTGCCCATGCTGCTCTTTGATCTGTTACAACTATGCGCGGCACGATGAAATGGAACGGACACTCTATATCGGTATACGTGATTTCTGTTATAATAGGTATGTATTATCCAGCTGCATAAAATTCCAGACTCTGGTCTGGATTCGGATCGCCGCAACGGGGATGATTGCTCATTATTGGAGTCTTGAATACGCACAGGGTTTTTACCATAGTTTTTCGGGATGGATCGTTTTTGTCGTGGCTTTTGGGATTTTCATCTTTATAGGGACAGTCTTGTCTCATTTGTTCGATGCTCATGAAAATAATGGGAATAAAATACTTTAATTATATGCAAGAATACAACGAAATCTAGAAAACGCATTACGAGAGGCGATACGCAGATTTTTTGAAAGTGAAGTACCACTAAACTTGCCCGTTTGTAGTTCACTCTTTGATCAATAAATCTCGTTACTGTAGGATAGGTGATGAAGAAAATATTTAATGTGGTTGGGGCAAGGCCAAACTTTATGAAAATTGCTCTACTCATGGAGGAACTACAAAAATACCCGGAGTTCCAATCCGTACTCGTACACACTGGCCAGCACTATGATGACAAGATGTCTAAGATCTTCTTTGAGGATTTAGACATTCCCAAGCCGCATGTGGATCTGGAGATAGGGTCGGGTTCTCATGCTGAACAGACTGCGGGAATCATGGCCGCTTTTGAAAAACTCTGCTTAACCGAGAAACCTGACTTGGTCCTTGTTGTGGGAGACGTGAACTCGACCCTGGCATGCAGCGTCGTGGCATCTAAGCTATGCATACCCATAGCGCATGTGGAAGCTGGTCTCAGAAGCCGTGATCGGACCATGCCTGAAGAGATCAATAGAATTGTAACCGATGCTTTTTCCGATCTTCTCTTCACAACGTCCAAAGACGCCGATGAAAACCTGATAGCAGAGGGCATTCCATCGGATAAGATCTTCTTTGTGAGCAATGCCATGATTGATACGCTGCTGGAACACAAAGAAAGGGCTGCTAAATCGGACATCGCTCAAAAACTTGGCCTTTCCAACGATGGGACAACCTCACACTACGCTCTTCTGACACTTCATCGTCCTTCCAATGTTGATGAACCAGAAACCCTAACGGCAATCATTGATGCAATAGATGAAATCCAGGAAAGGATACCGATTGTCTTTCCTGTGCATCCCAGGACGGACAAACAATTACAACTCTTCGGGTTGGACAGAAGAGTCCAGCAGATGCGGAATTTGATCTTGTTGAAGCCGCAAGGGTACCTTGACTTTCTCTCGCTTCTGAGCACGGCTCAAATGGTCCTCTCTGATTCAGGAGGACTTCAGGAGGAAAGCACAGTTCTTGGAGTTCCGTGTCTCACTCTGCGGGAGAATACGGAAAGACCTGTAACCGTGTGGGAAGGCACAAATACAATCGTTGGGTCAGACAAAGACAGGATTATAAAGACTGCCTTCGGGATTCTGGAAAAAGGAGGCAAGACGGGCAGACTGCCGGAATATTGGGACGGTAAGGCTGTGGAACGAATCGTGAAGATTCTCCATCATCTATTCTTCCATTCTGTGCCGGATTCAATCGTCTAATTTCGCTTAAAGAGGGCCGTGGTAAAAGAGTGCCCAATGTTTAGGTTAATAATCATCATATGAATAATTGGTTCAATCTCACAAGTGTTGCCAACATGAATAGATCCTATTTCAGGTCCCTTGCCATGAGGAAAAAAACAAAGCAGGTAGGTATTCTCTATGTTTCCATGCTGCTCAGTATATTTGTCGGTATATGCGTGAGCATTGTAAACACTCGTTTGCTCGGTCCAGAGCATTATGGTGATCTGAAATTCTTACAGAATCTATTCTCTTTCGTAGTCGTTTTTCTGACATTGGGTATTTTTATTTCAGGCAGCAGGCTCCTGGCAAAGAATGAAGATCAGACAGAGAGGAGTCGTTTAATTGGAAACCTATTTTTATGCGCCGCGATGGTTTCTTCCGCGTTCATTGTTATTTTGTTCTTCTTCTCATTTCTTGAAGGGCGTATTTTCCATAATGATTTGGGACGAACCATTAGAATGGTTTCCCCTCTCCTTTTTGTCTTTCCCTTCCAGCTCTGTCTTGAGAGTATTATGCAAGGCGACAACAGGATTTATGACCTCTCAATCTTTCGGATCGGTCCAAGTCTCTTGTATTTATTGTGTGCGATCCTATTTAATTATTTTGTACCTTTATCTTTAATCTCTGCATTGTCTATCCAGCTGGCAACCCTCTCTTTATTGGTTGTATTTATGCTGTTTAGGTTGAAGCCCAGATATGACCATGTGAAAAAATATATGGCTGCGATTTGGGAGGAAAACAAAACATATGGTTTCCATGTGTATATCGGTGTGCTGGCAGGTGTCGCAACCGGACAGATTGCCGGCATTTCCATCGGCTATTTCATAGACAATACGAACGTTGGTTTTTATTCCCTGGCGGTGACCATTTCTATGCCATTAACCATGCTTCCGGGTGTAGTGGGGACAACATTTTTTAAGGATTTTGCCAGCAGGGACTTCATTCCAAAAAAGGTGACAGTGGTTACAGTTTTATTGTCATCAGGTTCATTGCTTGTATTTTTGCTAGTAATTAAGAAAGTAATTGTGCTGTTATATCCACGAGAATTCATTGTTGCAGTGCCGTTGGCCTATAGCGTATCAATAGGCTGTGTCTTGTATGGTTTCGGAGATTTTATAAATAGGTTTCTTTCAGCACAGGGACTCGGCAGAGAACTCCGAAACAGTGCATTTGTTGTAGGTATTTCAAATGTCCTCGGCTTTGTGCTGCTCGTTTATTTTTTTGGCGTAAAAGGGGCAGCGTTCACCAAAATACTTTCGGGTTTTGCTTATTTTTCCCAAATGTATTACCATTATAAAACATTTGTTCGGCCTGGCTAATTATTCACCTTGCGTCAATAGACCCTCAGGAACAAATCCGGCCATATCGGTTCGACCGTCTACCGTGTAAAAAGAAAATCATACCAGCGAGAGAGAACAGTCATGTGCGGAATATGCGGGGCATTCGTTTTTCATCATAGTCATTTTGAATTATCTGAACCGTACCTCATGCGGATGAGAGATACCATGGTCCATAGAGGTCCTGATGATGCGGGTTTGTGGATTTCCGATGACCGTAAAGCCGGGTTAGGGCATCGCAGATTATCCATTGTGGATTTGTCATCCAGCGCGAAGCAGCCCATGTGCAATGAAGACGGATCTCTCTGGGTCTCGTTTAATGGCGAGATTTATAATCATTTGGAAATCAGATCAGAGCTCAACAGGATAGGCGGCCATACATGGAAAACAGACCACTCGGACACGGAGGTGATTCTGCATGCTTTTGAAGAGTGGGGCATCGATTGTATTCATCGCTTTCGGGGGATGTTTGCAATCGCTCTATGGGACACAAGAAGTAGCGAGCTCTGGCTGGTTCGCGACCGGATGGGCATAAAACCCCTTTATTATAGTATTCACCACGGCCGCATTACGTTTGCGTCGGAAATCAAAGCACTGCTTCAGGACCCTGACCAGAAAAAAAATGTTGATGAGACTTCATTGTATTATTTCCTGTCATTTCTGGCCACTCCACCGCCGTCTACACTGTTCGAGGGTATAAAGAAATTGGCCGGCGGGACCTACCTTCATGTCAAAAAAGATGGCCAGTATAAGGAAGATCGTTATTGGGACATGTGGGATCATACAACACCTTTTACCGGTATTTCAGAGGATGAAATTGCGGCCCGTCTGTTGAATGAGTTAGAAACGTCCGTGCAATTGCGCAAAATGGCTGACGTGCCGGTTGGCGTATTTCTTTCAGGCGGCATTGATTCCAGTGCCAATGCAGCCCTGTTCTCGAAAGGGCAGAATACCCCTGTTCAAACTTTTACCATTGGATACGATGGTGACTACAAAACATACCAGAACGAGACGTATTACGCCCGCATGATGGCCGGTGAAGTTGGAGCGGAGTACCACGAACGCATTCTGAGCGTTGATGACCTGATCAGCTTTTTACCAAAGATGGTGTATCTGCAGGATGAACCCATTGCCGACCCTGTATGTGTCCCTTTATACTATGTCTCAGAGTTGGCACGTAAAAAAGGTGTAATAGTCTGTCAAGTCGGAGAGGGGGCAGATGAGCTCTTCTGGGGGTATCTTCCCTGGAAAGAGAACATCGAACGGCAAGAAAGAATGAATAGAATTCCGAAATTATTGGGAAGCCTGTCTTTAGCGGCGCTAAGATTATTGGGTCGGGATCAGGGCCCTGGGTACGAGCAATTGCATCGAAATGTCATGGGACGACCCATTTTCTGGGGGGGCGCCGAATCATTCAGAGACACCTATAAAAGGAAACTTCTTTCAACACGCCTGAATAAGAAGTTTAAGAATTATTCATCCTGGGAAGCCATCGATCCCATTTTCCAAAGATTTCAGGAGAAAGCCTGGGACAAGTCCTCTCTTCACTGGATGACGTATCTGGATTTGAATTATCGCCTGCCAGAACTGCTGCTCATGCGTGTAGACAAGATGAGTATGGGCGTGAGTGTGGAAAGTCGCGTCCCATTCTTGGATCATAAGTTCGTTGAGTTTGTCATGAGTATACCCTCTGGCATGAAGACGAAAAATGGCACTCAAAAATATATCCTGAAAAAAGCATTGAAAGGCGTCATTCCGGACGCCATCATCCATAGAAAAAAGCAGGGATTCGGTGTTCCAATACACGAATGGTTTTTTGATAAGCTGGGCGAGCGAGCACACTCTGAAGTATTGTCTTTTGCCGGCAGTACGGATTATTTTAACATGGACGAAATAAAGACGATACTTCGAGAAGACAAATATACTCGAAGCAGATGGTACTTGCTCAATCTGGCCCTGTGGTGGAAGATGTTTATACAAAGCTGATTACTATCGGTCTTTGGATGAAGCGGATCGTTTGTCCAATGGAGGGCTATTGAGAATCACATGCCTGCAAGGTTGAAGCAGAATGGTACGGCAAACTATTCATCAATCATACGATAAAGATATAAACACTTATAAGTGAGGTGGAATTCTAAAATGAAGCAAATATTCAAGACTCTTGATCGCGGATTTGTGGTTGAAGAAGTCCCGGCTCCTACGTGTTTCAAAGGAGGCGTGCTGGTTAAGACCTATTATTCTGCGGTCAGTGTTGGAACCGAGGTATCCGTGGCCAGAAGCTCTCAAGAGAAACAGACAGCATCTTCAAGCCGGTTCCCTGATATGCAATTGTACCAGAAAGCGCTGAAGAAGATCATCCGCGAAGGGTTCAGCGAAACATTAAAGGCCCGAGAGAACTATAAGAACTCTATGTGGCCTAAGGGATACAGTCTGGCAGGCGAAGTCATAGAGGTTGGTGACGGGATTCATGATCTGAAGAAGGGCGATCTTGTGGCTTGCGGAGGTTCGGGTATAGCAAATCACGCGGAATACGTTGCCGTGCCGAGGAACCTGACAGCCAAAATACCGGAAGGCTTGGACCCATCTTTGGCATCGTTTGCGACTATCGGGGCCATTGCCATGCATGCGGTCAGACAGGCTGACTGCGGCTTGGGTGACAGAGTGGTTGTCGTTGGACTGGGCATCATCGGCCTTTTAGCGGCTCAATTGCTGAAGATTTCGGGTTGCCGGGTTATGGGTATTGACCTTAAGGAAAACAGAGTGGAAGTTGCGAAAAGAATGGGCATTGACAACAGCTTCAGGCCTGAGAGTGCAGAATCTGCAATTCGTACGGTACTTGACTTCAGCCTTGGAGTTGGTGCTGATGCAGTCTTGTTGTGTGCTGCAACACAAAGCGATGAACCCGCACATCAGGGAATGGCAATGCTGAGAAGGAGAGGCCGCCTGGTCATTGTCGGCGATGTCGGCTTGAGCTTCAAGCGCTCTCCATTTTATGAAAAAGAGATTGAGGTCAGGATCTCGTGTTCCTATGGACCGGGACGTTATGATCCCGAGTATGAATTCGAAGGCAGAGATTATCCCATCGACTATGTGAGATGGACACTGAACAGAAATATGCAGGAGTTCATGGAAATTGTTAAAGAAGGGATTCTAATCATGGATCCTATGATTACTCAACGGGTTCCGATTGAAGAAGCGCCATCTGTATACAGGATTCTTCAAGAAGGGGCCACTGATTCGATCGCAGTCTTAATTCAATATGACCGGGGAAAGCCGAATGATATTCAGGAGAGGAAAGTTCGTATACAGCCCAAGGTTGTCAGGAAAGGAACGCTGCGTCTTGGTGTTATTGGTGCGGGCGGATTTGCCCAGCGGCAGCATATTCCAAACCTGTTGAAAAGTAAAATTTCTGCTTCTCTTGTTGCAGTATGTAATCGCAGCGGCGTAAATGCAAAAAAAGCTGCCCAGAAGTATCGCGCACAATACTGTACAACGGATTATAAGGAAATCATTGCCGATCCGTCTATAGATGCGGTGATTATCGCAACCCGCCATGATACGCATGCATCTATGGCCGCGGATGCGATTCGAGCCGGGAAACATGTGCTCCTGGAGAAACCCATGGCGATTCATCGGGCGGAACTTGAGGAGCTTTCCAAAGCTGCCGAGAATGCGGACGTCATCTTTACTGTTGGTTACAATCGGCGTTACTCACCATATATTCAGGAAGCAGTGAGAATGTTAGAGAAATTAAGAAGGCCTGTTCAGATTTTGTACCGGGTCAATGCCGGTTTCATCTCCCCTGACAACTGGACACAGCAGCGCCACATCGGTGGAGGGCGCGTAATTGGCGAATGCTGTCATTTCCTGGATGTTATGCAATTCCTGGTCAAAGAAGAAGTCGTCGATTTAAGTGCGGATGCCGCTTACTCCAGAAATTCCGGAGTTGAGACTTATGATTCACTTACGGCAAGTTTGCAGTACCGTGACGGATCATTAGGAACTCTGCTCTATACTTGTGTTGGAAACAAATCTCTCGGGAAAGAATATATTGAGATCCATGCGGACCAGACGTCTATTATTATTGATGACTTCCAGTCCTTGAAAGTCATGGGGAGATTTACGAAGAATCTTCGTTCAAAGCAAATGGACAAAGGTTTGACCGCAGAGATGGATGCTTTTCTGATGGCCGTTGCCGGCCAGGAATCTGATCTCGTGACCTTGGCCGAGGCTGAAAATATTACGAACCTGTCTTTTCAGATCGATGATTTGATCAGGAATCATCAATGAATGTACTGAAGAAATCAAAAAAACTTCTACAGGACCTCCATGGCAAGCCCCCACGGGAAGCGATTCGTGTGGTAAAGGATAAAGCCCTTTTTAAGGCACGGCGGCTCAGAAATATGGCACGGGAACGACGGTATATGGCCTGGGCGCCGGATCAGAAAGAATTGCTGGATTGTTTGACGAAAGAGAACCAGAATAGGTTCAGTCATCTCCCGGAAATATTCTCTATATGGGAGAATCGCTTAAAAGAGGTTTTCCTGCCGGTCGGTAATGATAATTTCAAGCAGAAATTTAAACGTGACCATCCTGAAGAGGAGGAGATGATTTTCACTGCCGCCTCAGAAGCGGCCAAAGGGCGCTTGGTCCTTTTCCGGGCGTATCAGGTTAATCTCGGCTCTAATATCCATTGGCACTCAACGATTATCAATGAAAACATCTGGCCTCTCGTATACTTTCGACAAATTCCTACACGCAATTCGGCAACGACGGGTGATCTGCGCACGACATGG
>Ga0210042_1004237_pt1 | contig 9982 bp, 14 predicted proteins | sample CryGeymeta201518_FD_183982 | JGI IMG/M metagenome (GOLD analysis project Ga0210042, IMG submission 183982) | Groundwater microbial communities from Crystal Geyser aquifers in Utah, USA - Crystal Geyser metaG 2015-18 (SPAdes) (version 2) | ecosystem: Environmental > Aquatic > Deep subsurface >... | reverse complement strand
GCGTAGCCCTTCAAATACACGTCCTCATGTTTGACGCTGCGCCACAGACGCTCGACAAAGATGTTGTCAAACGCTCGTCCGCGCCCATCCATACTGATGACGATACCCTCCCTTTGTAAAACGCCTGTAAAGGCATCGCTGGTGAATTGTGATCCTTGATCGCTGTTGAATATCTCCGGCTTGCCATGGGCGCGGATAACCTCCTCAAGACAGTCAACACAGAACATCGCCTCCATGCTGTTGCTGATCCGCCAACCCAATACATGGCGTGAGTACCAGTCGATAATCGCCACCAGATACACGAAGCCGCGCGGCAGCCGGATATAGGTAATGTCCGTACTCCAGACCTGGTTGCGAAATACTCGAAACCGGCAACGATTCTTACTGCTTCAAACAGCGCAAAAATCGCTCTCATCCCGCCGAAAAAGTGGAAACAATTGGATGCTGACTCGTGGAAAGTATTGGACGCTGATTGATAGATTGACAACAGAACGTTCGTTCACTACGATGAAGGCTATCTCTACTGGCCGATTGTCATGTCTTCTTCATTGCATCAATTCATCATTGCAGCGGCGATCGTTACGCCATTTGCTCATATTCCTTTATTCGCTCATAAGGTCGAGGCTGGATTCCCGTCCCCGGCCGATGACTACATTGAAGGCCGGCTAAGTTTGGATGAGCACTTGATTCAGCACCGGGATGCTACTTTTTTCGTGCGCGCCAAGGGGCATAGCATGATGGGGGCGGGCATTTTTGATGGTGACTTGCTGGTGGTGGACAGGTCGCTGACACCAGCCTCCGGGGATATTGTGATTGCTGTCCTTGATGCCGAACTTACCGTTAAACGCCTCGTCTGGCGCGATGGTTTGGTTATTCTTAAGCCTGAAAATCCCGATTTTCAAGAAATGGTACTCAAGGATGGGCAGGAGTTGCAGGTCTGGGGGGTGGTGACCTCCACGACCAAGAAGTTTAATTAGTCGCTGCTATGCCAATCGCGCTGGTTGATTGCAATAATTTTTATGTTTCATGTGAACGGGCCTTTAATCCTGAACTGGAGGGGAAGCCCGTAGTCGTTCTTTCCAATAATGACGGCTGTGCTGTGGCGCGTTCCAATGAGGTGAAGGCATTGGGCGTTAAAATGGCAGAGCCCTGGTTCAAGATGGAGCAACTGGCGAAACGGCACGGCATTATCGCGCTCTCCAGCAATTACGCGCTGTACGGCGATTTATCGGCACGCGTGATGTCGCTACTATCCACGTTTTCTCCCAAGCAGGAAATTTATAGCATTGATGAGTGCTTCCTTGACCTTGATGGTTTTGATTTGCAGTCGTTAGTGGCTTATGGTCAAACCATACGGCGTACCATTAAGCAGTATGTCGGGATTCCCGTTTGTGTCGGCATAGCAGAGACCAAGACATTAGCGAAGCTGGCTAATCATTGTGCAAAGAAGCGATTGGCAGGACGTGACGGCGTATGTGATTTCGGTCGGTATAGCGATACTTAGCTCAGTAAATTATTTGCAACCATACCGGTTAATGATGTTTGGGGGGTGGGTCGTAAAATCAGCCAGTCACTTATCGCAATGAAGATCGAGACCGTAGAGGATTTGCGAACGGCGAATCAAACCAGAATGCGACAGCAGTTTTCCATTGTGGTTGAACGAACGGTCAAAGAACTCAACGGTATTTCCTGCATTGAGCTTGATGGCACGGATACGCCCAGGCAGCAAATTATGGTATCGCGCTCATTTGGTCAGGAGGTATCCAACTTTGACGACCTGGCTGAGTCCATCGCTTATTTTGCCTCGACTGCGGCAGAAAAGTTACGGAAGGATGGTTCGGTTGCAACCAGTCTGTGCGTCTTTATCCAGACCAACCCATTTAAGGATAAATCACCTCAGTATCAGCGTTCGCTTATTGTTCCAATGGGTGAGCCTACTGGCGATTCTATAAAGCTGGTCAATGCTGCCATACAGGGTCTGAGGGTAATTTATCGGGTCGGTTACAGCTACAAAAAGAGCGGTGTGCTGCTGATGGGGTTGCAATCCCGGGATGCAATTCAAGCCTCACTGTTTGATGATGCTGCAGAGCAAGACAAGTCCAGCAAGCTGATGACGTTAATGGATACCGTCAATCAGCGCATGGGTAAAGGCAGTGTGACCATAGCCGCTTCAGGTACAAAACGGCGGTGGTCAATGCGTCGAGACAGTAAATCACCCGATTACACGACGGCCTGGGATGAGTTGCCGATAGCAAGGTGAGTACGAGGGAATCATCGGCTTCAGGTTGCGCGCACGCATTTAGCCCGCGCGCAAAAACTGCTGCCGCCCCGTTGCTGTTCTAAACCGCATGATGAGCGCTGGATGACCCAAGTCCGTCCGCCGTTCGCAAATGGCTTCATAAGGCAAGCTGGGGGTAGGGGTAACTTCGTATTTTTACGCATCCGTGCAACAACGCCCGCCCGGAGGGTTGCAGCGCATAACATATTGATTTATTTATATATTTATAAAATAAATTAGGCCTATATCAATATAGGCCTAATTTTTATGGTGGTGCTGGAGAGAGGAATCGAACCTCCGACCTACGCGTTACGAGTGCCTAATTTACACTCAACATTTCCTTTAATATACAATCAACTTGCGATGGGATTCAATGTTAAAAAGTCTTTTTTGGCACAATTCTGGCACAGTGAATTAAAAAGGATATTGGAATGAAGAAGTTAGGGTTGAATATTGATCACGTGGCCACCTTGCGCCAGGCGCGTGGCGCGCGTTATCCCAATGTGCTGCGCGCCGCGCTGATTTGCGAAGAAGCGGGTGCGGATGCAATTACCCTGCATCTGCGCGAGGACCGTCGCCACATTCAGGATAGAGATGTGGAAGTGCTGCGCGACATGCTGCAAACCCGCATGAATCTGGAATGTGCGGTCACCGAGGAAATGATCGCCAACGCGCTGCGCATCAAGCCGCATGACTTGTGTCTGGTGCCGGAACGCCGCGAAGAGCTGACTACCGAAGGGGGCTTGGATGTGCTGCGTTATTTTGAGGTGGTCAAATCGGCTTGTGAGCGTTGCCGTGATGCGGGTATCCGCGTGTCGCTGTTCATAGACCCGGACAACAAACAGATAGAGGCGGCGGTGCGCGCCGGTGCGCCTTTGATCGAGCTGCACACGGGTAAATACGCCGATGCCGACAGCGTACCCGCACATGACTTCGAGCTGGAACGCATTCGCACGGCAGCGGAATACGCCCATGCGCTGGGTCTGCAAGTCAATGCCGGACACGGCTTGCACTACCACAACGTACAGGACATCGTCACCATTCCGCAGATTGTCGAGCTCAACATCGGCCACGCTATTATCGCCGAATCGCTGTTTATCGGTCTGGAGGCGGCGGTACGCAAGATGAAAGATTTGGTGGCATCGCTGCCCGTCTGACATGATCTTCGGCATCGGTACGGACATCGTTGAATACGCGCGCATCGAGGCGATGTGGCAGCGCCACGGCGTGCGTCTGGCGGAACGGATATTGAGTGCGCAGGAGTTGCCGGAATGCTTGTCACACCCCAATCCGGCGCGTTTTTTGGCGAAACGCTTCGCCGCCAAGGAAGCCTTCGCCAAGGCGGTAGGAAGCGGCTTACGCCATCCGGTATCGTTGCGCCGTATCCGTGTTACGCATGACGGTCTGGGTAAGCCCATGTTGCAATTTGACCCGGAATTACGCACCTATCTGGCACAACTTGGGGTTAGCGGACACCACTTGTCCATCAGCGATGAGCGCAATATGATTGTCGCGTTTGTGGTGCTGGAAACCTATTGATTGAAAGGGCGGTTTGAATGTTGTAACCGGGGTCAATCATCGGTAACTTTTTCAGAGGGCACTTTCGTGATGAGTAATAAAATGGCTCCCTCGGTCAAGACAATAATGTGTCGAGTTTAAGAGGGTCGCCTATTTCATGCGGCGGAACGGCGCTGCCCCAGTTTTTTGTCACCCGCGCCAAGCGTGGCATGAATGTCCGTCGCGTGTAGCTAGACCGATTTGTCTATGTATTTTGGTCTATTGACCGCCATTGAGAACACGCTGATAATTCGGCGTGCGGGCTGCTCTCTACTGAAACATTCGTTGTACGTCCGCTCATCTTTCGACTTTTAGCAAGGAGAACAGAATGAAAATGGAAGCAATACGCACGATTGCCAAGTCACTCGACATTCATCCCGGCAATCTTTCAAAAACAAAACTGATTAAAGCGATTCAATCCGAAGAGGGGAATTTTGATTGCTATGCCACCGCTTACGATGGGGTATGCGATCAGACCGACTGTCTTTGGCGCGAAGACTGTTTTGAATCATCCAAATAAGGAGAAAAATCATGAACTTGGTCAGATGGAATCCCTTCAGCGAACTGGAAGAAGTATCCAACCGCCTGAATCAACTCTTCAGACACACGCCTGTCCGCAGCGAATCCGGCAGTGAAATGCTGGCCGTAGCGGACTGGATGCCGTCGGTGGACATCAGCGAAACGGATGCCGCCTATTTGGTCAAGGGCGAAATTCCCGGTGTCAACAAGGAGGATGTCAAAGTTACCGTGCAGGACGGTATGCTCACCATACAAGGTGAACGCAAACAGGAAAAAGAAGAAAAGGGTAAGAAGTTCCACCGTGTCGAGTGTTCCTACGGCAGTTTTGTGCGCAGTTTCAGGGTGCCCGATGATGCCGACCAAAACGCGGCAAAAGCGGAGTTCAAGGACGGCATATTAAACGTCACGCTGCCCAAGACCCAGAAGGCCGAGGAAGCCAAGGCAATCAACGTGCCTGTGTCTTGAAACCACAGTCTCCCCTGCCACCGGGCGGGGGAGCGTTTCGCAACTACCTGAGGAGATGAACATGAAAAATCAATCACAGCTTTCCGGCTTTCACCCCGTCCGGCCCCACCAGTTATTTCAGGAAGAGGTTCATGACAGCTACAAAACCAAGGGAAAATTACCCGAGCCGACGGTCTGTCCTGACTGCGGTGCGGTATTCCACGAGGGGCGCTGGCAGTGGTTGACCGCTCCTGTGGGCGCGCATCAGGCAAGCTGTCCGGCCTGCCACCGGATACGCGATCATTTTCCGGCAGGCTATGTCACGTTGACCGGGACTTTTTTTCCGGCACACGAGCAGGAAATTCTGCATCTGATCCAACATCTGGCAGAGCAGGAAAAGTCCGAGCATCCATTGCAGCGCATCATGGCTATCGAAAAAACCGCGCAGGGCAGCCTGATAACGACGACCGACATCCATCTGGCGCGCGGTATCGGCGAGGCGTTGCACCATGCCTATCAAGGCGAACTGGAATTTCACTACAACCCCGAACAGCTTCTATTGCGCGTAAATTGGGTGCGCTGAATCCGTATGAAACAAGCCAGCGGGAAGACATCACATCTGCACTGGCACTTTTTGGTCGGCATCGCCGACCGGTTTGTCTGATGCGGCCTGCCCATTTTTTTCGGGGAAACAAATGCAATTCAAGGATTACTACAAAATCATGGGGGTTGCGCGCGATGCAACTCAGGACGAAATCAAGCGGGCATACCGTCAACTGGCGCGCAAATACCACCCCGATGTCAGCAAGGAATCCGGTGCCGAAGAACGTTTCAAGGAAGTCGGCGAAGCCTACGAGGTTCTGAAGGATGCCGAGAAGCGCGCGGCTTACGACCAGTTGGGTGCCAACTGGAAAACGGGGCAGGATTTCCGCCCTCCACCCGACTGGGATGCCGGTTTTGAATTTTCCGGCGCCGGTGCCACGGATGGCAATGCGGCGGAGTTCAGCGACTTTTTCTCCTCGCTGTTCGGTCAGGGTTTCAATGCCCGCCACGCTGGTGGCGCGGCGCATCAGACTCATGGCGAAGACCGTCATGCCAAAATACTGATTGATGTGGAAGATGCTTACAACGGTAATACCCTGACCCTCACGCTTCAGTCGCCCGAGGTTGACATGAGCGGACACCTGTCCATGCGCGAACACAAGCTGAATGTGACTATTCCGCGCGGCATACACGCCGGACAACATATCCGGCTGACGGGACAGGGCGTGCAAGCTGTCGGGCAGGGCAAACCGGGCGACCTGTACCTGGAAGTCGAGTTCCGTGCGCATCCGTTTTACCGTGTCGAACAACGTGACATTTATCTCGACTTACCCCTCGCCCCCTGGGAGGCCGCGCTGGGCGCGACCGTAAAAGTTCCCACGCCGTCTGGAAACGTCGAGCTCAAAGTACCGGCAAATTCCGTGACGGGTGGCAGGCTGCGGCTGAAAGGTCGGGGCATTCCGGGCAGCACGCCGGGCGATTTTTACGTCATTCTGCAAATCGTTTTGCCGCCCGCCGACAGCGAAACGACTCAAGCGCACTACCGCAATCTGGCCAAGCAGTTTCAAACCTTTAACCCGCGTAGCAAACTGGGAGTGTGAACATGGATAGCGAAGCAATGCGCCAACCACTGAGCGGCCTCGTCATGGAAGCGCAAACCGCGCTAACCCTGAGCGAAATTTGCGACATTTGCGCGGTGCATACTGAACGCATCATCGAACTGGTCGAAGAAGGCATCCTGATCCCCATAGGGCGCGAGCGGCAAAATTGGCGTTTCACCGGCAAGCATATCCGGCGCGCCAGCGTGGCATTGCGCCTGCAACGCGATTTGGGCATCAACCTCGCCGGCGTGGCACTGGCACTGCAATTGCTGGACGAGGTGGAGACCCTGCGTGCGCAACTCAGTGCCATGGACGAATGATTGACAGACAATGAAGGCAGAAAAATGACCACCGTAACTATTCCGGCCGATGCGGTCTGGCTTGATGGCGATCTGATCGTGCCACCGTCCGCGCATGGCGTGGTGCTGTTCGCCCACGGCAGCGGCAGCAGCCGCTTCAGCCCGCGCAACACATATGTTGCCGAAGTGCTGCAACGGCGCGGCATCGCCACGCTGCTGTTCGACCTGCTGACAAGTGGAGAAGATCAGGATTACGAAGCGCGTTTCGATATCGCGCTGCTCACGCGCCGCCTGCTTGCCGCCACGGTGTGGTTGCAGGGCAGCCCCGAGACACAAGCCTTGCAACTGGGCTATTTTGGTGCCAGCACTGGCGCGGCAGCCGCGTTGCAGGCCGCCGCCAATATGGGCGACAAGATTAGCGCGGTGGTATCGCGCGGGGGTCGCCCCGACCTTGCCGGAGTACCTGCCCTGAGCCGCGTGAGCGCGCCGACCTTACTGATCGTGGGCGACGCGGATTATGGTGTGATCGAATTAAATCAGCAGGCATATGCGCTACTGAATTGCGAAAAAAAATTGACGCTGATACCCGGTGCGACTCATTTGTTCGAGGAACCCGGCACGCTGCGGCAGGCAGCTCACAGCGCGGCGGACTGGTTCGCGCAATATCTACAAACGAGTACGACTACTCCCTGAGCAGCGCGATCACTTCCTCGTCGCTCACCTGCGGGAAGGACTGGTAGAACTGACCTACCGCATAAAACGTCTCAGGCGCGTCCAGACACACCACTTCATCGGCATAGGGCGATACTTTTCTCAGTGTGTCGGGCGGTGCAACCGGCACGGCGCAGACGAGTTTTTGCGGATGTCTGGCACGCAGTGCATGGAGTGCGGCGATCATGGTAGAACCTGTGGCCAGTCCATCGTCCACCACGATGACGATGCGCCCTGCGGGGTCGTGTGGTGGCCGCACCGGGGTATAGCTGGCGCGCCGCGCGCGCATCACTTCAAGCTGCAAGGTTTTTTCGTTCTCGATATATTGCGAACTCCCCGCCACCCTTCCCGCATAATCGGCGAGGTAAGTCCAACCGGTTTCATCCACCGCGCCTAGGGCGAATTCCGGATTATCCGGGGCGCGCAGCTTGCGCACCAGCACCACGTCCAGTTCACCCTCCAGCGCTTTGGCAATAATTCTGGCCATCGGCACTGCACCACGCGGAATCGCCAGCACCAGCGGATGTTGTCCACGATATTGTTCGAGTGCTTCCGTTAACTGGTACGCGGCATCCTTACGATCTCGAAACATGATATTTCTCCTCTTTGGATAAAAAGGCAGTATACAACTGACCGTTCAGCGCGAATGCTTGCGCGTCTCTTTCAGATGTTTGGATGCCTGCCAACCCCTTTAACCTAGAAACGGCAGTTGGACGGGTTGGAGTGTGCGATTTTTGGGGTGCAGTGCAAGGCGCAACGACGCGGAATGGTTGTTCCATTCCAATGAGTTGCAACGCCGCAATGTGCCCCACAAATTGTGCAATCCGGATCAAAGCGAACTCACCTGATAGGCGAACGTATTTTTTTCAAAAAACAGCAATAAAATCATTGAATTATAAACAAGGCAAAGCGGTCAGCCGCCGTTTTTAGGTTTAAGTCGAGATGACGAATCAATCCGTGTTGCCCTGATTTTCAATTCGTGCCAGCACAGTCTGCACTAATTGCATGGCGCGTTGTTCGGTCGCCGCCTCGCAATAGCAGCGCAGTTCGGGCGCGTTGCCGGAGGGGCGCAGGTGGACGATTTCTCCGTTGTCGAAGGTGATGCGCAGCCCGTCGGTGGTGTCGCAATCTGTGGGCAGGCCTTGGTCGGGCGCCAAGTAATGATGCAATGCCTCTGCATTGTTGCCCAGTTCCTGTATCAACTGGCGGCTGGCGGCGACCGGGAATTCCTGCAAGCGGTCGCTGGCGGTGTAGCGTTTGGGTAAATCTTTCATTAAATCAGATACTTTTCCGTTGGCTTCGCGCGCTGCTGCCAGCACGGCCAAGGCGGGCAGGACGGCATCGCGAGTGGGCAGGGGGGCGAGAGGCTTGCCTTGATGTGTAAAGCGTGAGCCGACCAGAAAGCCGCCGTTGGCCTCGAAGCCGACGACACCGTCATCCACACCTAAGGCTTGCTGCATTCCGGCAATGACGTAGGGCGAGCCTATGCGGGTGCGCGCGACGTTGGCAAATGCGCCGCACAGCTCGATGGCAGTGTTGCAACTGACGGGTACGACCACTGTCTTTGCCCCCAGATAGCGTGCGCAGATCAAGCCGACGATGTCGCCGCGCAGCCATGCGCCGGTTTCATCGGAAATCAGCGGCCTGTCGCCGTCGCCGTCGGTCGAGAGAATGGCATCGAAGGCGTGTTGTGTCGCCCAGTCTTTGCCCTTTTGAATATCAAGCGCCGTGACGGCTTCGGTATCAATGGGGACGAATTCTTCGGTGCGTCCCAGCGAGGTGACTTTTGCGCCCAAGGCTTCCAGTAGGGTACGCAAGCCGTCGCGCGCCACGCTGGAATGCTCGTACAGGCCTAAACGCAGGCCTTTGAAATACTGCGCGGGGAAAAAGTTGAGATAACGCTGCAGGTATTGTTCGAGCGCGGCGGGATTGACGGCGGGCAGTTCGCCGCTGGTTTGACCTATTTCCACGACAGCATCGCTGATGGCCAGTTCATCGGACTTGGTGATTTCGCCGTCGGGGCGATAAAACTTGATGCCGTTGCGGTCGAACGGGATGTGGCTACCCGTCACCATGATGGCGGGGATGGCTTCGTTCTGCGCATACAGCGCGAGAGCCGGGGTGGGCAGCGCGCCGCAATAATCCACTTGAATGCCCTGTTCGCGTAGTGCTGCCGCACAGGCTGCCGCGATGCGCGGGCTGCTGGGGCGCAGGTCAATCCCTAGCGCGATGCGGCTCACTTTGAAAGACGGGCGTATCATCGCGAGGAATGCGGCGGTGTAGGCGGCGCAAACTTCATCGCTCATCGCGTTCACCAGTCCGCGCGCGCCGCTGGTGCCAAAGGTTACGCCGCTGCTCGCCATGACTTCACTAATTTTCAATTTTTTCAATTACTTATCTCCTTGGTTGTCGGTCATTGCAGCGGTGTTTCAGTTGGCGGGCATTTTAGCGCGTTGCAGGGCTGTGTTCGCGGTGTTTTTCAGTGCTATAGTTCGCGCCATTGAATTAACCCGAAGGAATGATGATGCGTA
>Ga0210042_1004235_pt1 | contig 9984 bp, 7 predicted proteins | sample CryGeymeta201518_FD_183982 | JGI IMG/M metagenome (GOLD analysis project Ga0210042, IMG submission 183982) | Groundwater microbial communities from Crystal Geyser aquifers in Utah, USA - Crystal Geyser metaG 2015-18 (SPAdes) (version 2) | ecosystem: Environmental > Aquatic > Deep subsurface >... | reverse complement strand
CGAGCCCCTTCCCTGGCTTTTTGAAAATTTTTGATGAGTTACGATTTTTATCAATCCAAAGAATATAGAGAAAGACAAAGCGCAATAATGAAAGAAAACTGGAGAAAAGGAATTTTTAATTTTCATTTTAAAAGAGAGAAAAGAATATGTGCGAGAAAAGGATGCGGGAAGACTTTTGAAGTTATTCCAAGTAACCCAAAAATTTATTGTAGCCAGAGCTGCGCAGCTCGAGTTAATAATAAAAATAGAAAACCGCCATCCCAAGAAACTAGATTAAAGGTAGCAAAATCGCTGAAAGGAAAAAGAAGTCCATTTAAAGGAGTTATAAAAGTGCCCAGAGTAAAAACTATATGTGCAAACCCCCAGTGTAGAAAAGTATTTTTAAGAGAACCATGGGTTATCAGAAAATTCTGTAGTGTCAGATGTTCAATAGCAGTAACAGGAGGAAGACCAACTTCTCCAAAGGCTGCTCGAGGAAAAGCAGGCACTCGAAAAGATATCAGTAAAACAATTTATTTTTATAGTCGGTGGGAAGCCAATATCGCTCGTTTATTTAATTATTTAGGCATCAAATGGATATATCAACCCAGAACATTTGATTTAGGCTCACAAAATTATACTCCAGATTTTTATTTACCAGATTATAGCACTTATATTGAGGTTAAGAATTTTCTTTGGAAATATTCGAAAATAAGAGATAGAAAATTTAGGAAACTTTATCCAGATATAAATTTAATTTTACTTTTAAAGAAAGACTACTTGGAGCTTGAAAAGAAATACTCGCATCTTATAAAAAATTGGGAATATAAAAATAGTCCATTCTTAAAGCATTAATAAAACTCTTGTCGGTGCAAATCCGACCGCTGGCTCAAATTTATGAGCAAAAATATAAAATATTATTTGATTTCTTTTGCGATAATTTTAGGAATACTTGTTGATTATTTATTTTATGGAAAGCCGATTGGGATTTCCTTTTTTATTTTTATTTCAATTTTTATTGTTTTTTCTTTAATTTTAGTTAAAAAGTTCAGACAAAAATTAACTAAAATTCAATATGCTCTTTTGATTCCAATCATATTATTTTCAGCGATGGTCTTTTTACGCTCAAGTGGATTCTTAACCTTTTTCAATGTTGTTGGCAGTTTGTTTTTAATTTTTCTCCTTTTTGTTTTGTTTTCAAATAAAGATCTTTACGATTTTAATTTATTAAAATATTTTATTTCTCCTCTTTCTTTTCTCGTGAAAACTTTTGGGAGATCAGCCAGATTTATTGAAGAAAATATAAACAAAATTGAAACCAAGAAAAAATTTGGTTCGCCAGAATTTCGGAGCGTAATAAGAGGAATAATCATTTCTATTCCAATTTTAGCTCTTTTAATTTGGTTACTTGCTTCAGCTGATATAGTTTTTCAAAGATATTTAGAAAAAATATGGAAAATTAGTATTAATCCAGAAATAGTCTTAAGAATACTGATAGTTTTGGTGGCTTCTTACTTTTTTATTGGCATTTTCGCTAAGGCCTTTACTAATAAAAAATCTGAAAGTACTTTAATAGAAAACAATCAATCTAAATTTTTAGGTTCAATTGAATCCTCGGTAGTTTTAGGGGCAGTAGGGCTATTATTTTTGGTTTTTATTATTATCCAATTTGTTTATCTCTTTGGCGGAAAAGAATATGTTTGGGGAATTGAAGAATATATCACTTATTCCGAATATGCTAGAAAAGGATTTGGTGAATTAATTGCAGTTTCCATTATTTCTTTTCTTTTAATTTATGGGATCGATAAATTTGGAAAAAGAGAAAATTTGAGTCAGAAAAAACTTTTTAAGATATTAAGTGGCATTCTTGTTTTCGAAGTCTTTGTAATAATGACTTCGGCTTTCATAAGACTTGCTCTTTATGTTGATGGTTATGGGCTTACTTTCTCACGACTTTCCGGTTTTATTTTTCTTTTTTGGCTCTTTTTCATTTTCTTAATCTTTCTTTACAAAATTTTTGCAGAACAAAAAGAAACCCATTTTATCTTTTCTGCATTTTGGCTAATAATTTTATTTTGGGCAGGAATGAATTTTTTAAATCCTGATGCTTTTATTACCAAGAAGAATATTGAAAGATATGCTCAGGGAAAACAATTAGACGTTTGGTATTTTAATCGGTTATCTGATGATGCTATCCCCGAAATAGTCAAAATTTTTGAGATAGGAAATGAAGACATAAAAAGTGAAGCAGCTTGCAATTTACATCAGCGAAAAGAAAATTTATCAAAATCTATAAAAACTCAGGGCTGGCAATCATTTAATTTATCAAAGCAAAGAGGATTAGAAATTTTAGAAAAACATTCTTCAGAAATAGAGAAATATAAAATCATTTATAGAAAGTTGCTAAAAGAACAACACCCAGACATTGATGAATTTTTCTACCATCAGGAATGGGCGGTGTGCCTACCCTTAAAGAAATAATAACTTATTTGATTTGAATCCGACCGCTGGCTTAAATTATTATGGCTTTAATTAAAATTGTCGCTACAGTTGGACCGGCTACGGAAAAGAAAGAAACTCTTTGTTCGCTTATTAAATCGGGAGCGAACGTTTTTCGTTTTAACCTAAAACATAATACCAATCGTTGGCATAGCGATTTAATCCAAAAAGTCAAAGAGGCGGCGAAACTCACTGGTCAGCCAATAGCTATTCTTTTGGACTTCCCTTGGAGGATCCGAAAAATGGCCGAAAATTTAAAGGGATTATCTTTGGCAGAAAAATATGATGTTGATTTTTTGGCGATTTCTTTTGTTCGCGACCGAAGAGATATTGAATTTTTCAAAAAACAGGCAAAAAAATTATCTTTGTCAGCGAAAATTTTAGCTAAAATAGAAGCCAGGCAGGCCTTGGATAATTTTGAAGAAATCCTTGATTCAGCTGATGGCATTATGGTTGCCAGGGGAGATCTCGGGAAAGAGATTCCTTTTGAAGAGGTGCCTTATTATCAGAAAAAGATTATTAAGCGTTGTGTTGAAAGAGGAAAACCAGTTATTACTGCCACTGAAATGTTAGAATCGATGATTGATAATCCTTCCCCAACCCGGGCCGAAGTATCCGATGTCGCTAATGCTGTCTTAGACTATACTGACGCAGTTATGCTTTCGGGCGAAACGGCCACGGGCAAATATCCGATTGGAGCAGTTTCAGTTATGGAAAAAGTTTGTCGATTTTGGGAAGAGAAAAGACCACCAATTTCCGGTTTCAACTTCGATTTCCCAAATCAAACAGCCGCCCTTTGTTATTCGGCTTATCAGCTTTGGATGAGTCCTTTTTGTCAGAAAGAAAAAGTCAAAGCCTTTGTCGTTTTAACTAAAGGAGGTTTGACCGGTCAGATGTTAGCTCGTTTGAGACCAAATTTGCCCATTTTTGCCTTAACCAATGATAAAAAACTTAAAGACAGGCTTTGTTTGGTCTACGGAATTATCCCTCTTCTTTTTGAGGAGAGAAAGAGTAATTTTTATAAAAAGAAAAGTCCAGCCGACATTTCAAAAATTTTAATTAAGATAAAAAAGGCAGGCGGTATTAAAAAAGGAGAAAAAGTAATTCTTATTTATGCTGAAGATTGGGGGACGCTAGGCAGAACAAACGTTCTTAGAATCCAAGAAATTCCTTGACCCCGTTAGAAGCTTCATATTTAAATTGTTTTTAAAAATTCAGGGAAAAAGCAGTGTGGATAGGTTAGCTTCTAACGGGGTTAACCTCTTGACAAAGGTTTTTAAAAAAGTAAAATGAAAATTGAAGAGACAAATATATGCCCGGTAGTGAAAATTCGACCACTGCCGAGGCAGTGAAATAAAACGAAGTTTTAGTCGAATTTCTACTACCGGGTATGGCAAAGAAAAAGAAACCCTGCGAGCCTTGTAAATAAGGACAGGCAAAGAAAATTTAAGAATGAAGAGAACAGAGATCAGGAAATCTCTTCCTGATTTTTTCGCTCCTCACTTTCGTTCGGAGCTATGAGCGACGAGCGGAAGCGAGGAGCGATGGAAAGAACTTTGAAAAATAAACCGAGCACATAATCTTGTTATGTGCTTCGGCAAATAATGGAAAAATTAGTTTTTTAGAGTTGCTCCGAATTTGTTTTGACTTTTGTCAAAACACGCGGATTAACGCTGATTTTGTCGGTCGCCTTTGGCGACCTCTACCGCTGATTAACGCTGATAGTATTTCAGCGTAAATCGGCGTACTTATCAGCGTAAATCAGCTTCTATTTATGAGGATTTGATCCTGGTCCAGGATGAACGCTGGCGGCGTGGATAAGGCATGCAAGTCATACGGTCGTGCCTCGCTATCGCTCAGCACTCCCTGAAAATCAAAAATTAAAAATAAAATATTAAAAACCATTCAAAATTTTCTAAAGAAAATTTTGATAGGAATTTTTTATTTTTGATATTTGATATTTGATTTTGAGTGCCGAACGGCAGTGAGGCACGATAGTGGCGAACGGGTTAGTAACACGTAGGTAACCAACCACTAACACAGGCATAACCCATTGAAAGGTGGGCTAATTCCTGATAGTCCCAGCACAGAAATTATGTGCCGGGTAAATGGTTTCGAGCAATCGATTCCGGTTAGCGATGGGCCTGCGGCCTATCAGCTAGTTGGTGAGGTAACGGCTCACCAAGGCGATGACGGGTAGGGGGAATGAGAGTTCGTCCCCCAACAAGGGCACTGCGATATGGGCCCTACTCCTACGGGAGGCAGCAGTCGAGAATATTGGTCAATGGGGGAAACCTTGAACCAGCGACGCCGCGTGGAGGAAGAAGGCCTTCGGGTTGTAAACTCCTTTTGCGCGAGAAGAACCCTGTCTGCCGACAGGCAGGCTTCGGGTGACGTTATCGTGCGAATAAGGGATTGCTAACTCTGTGGACTCAAAAAGAGTCGGCGCAGAGCTTTCCCAGTAATGGGAAATAGGAAAACTTGGCTTATATGCTGGGACATCTTTCGTTGTCCGCTGAATGTTTCCGAAAGGAACGCGACGAAAGACAATCAGCAGGGAACTGTGATATAATTAGGTAATGAGACAAGAACTTACAGACAGACAAATAGATATAGTTATTGGAAGTATACTTGGTGATGGAGGTGTATATATTGCCAAAGGAGCATCCAAGGCATATTACATGGTTAAACAGTCAAAAAGGCATGGTGAATATGTCGAATGGTTGTTTTCGGAATTAGGAAATCTTTGTCCATCAGGTATTAAAAAGAGAAAAGATAATGGGCAGTTATATTTCTATACCAGTCCATATCAGGAACTAACTATGCTTCGATCTCTTTTCTACAAAGACAAGATAAAGAGAGTACCGAGAAGTATAAAAGAAATTCTGAAGTCACCGCTGTCATTAGCAGTTTGGTTTATGGATGATGGTACTTTGGATTATAGACCAAAAGACCATTGTGCTTTTCATCTATGTACTAACTGTTTTACCCCGAAAGAAACGCAGTTGCTCATTGACACTCTGAAAAGTAATTTCGGAGTGGTATCCTCCTTTCATTATACGTTATGCAGAGGGAAGAGGCATTCAAGGATTTATATTGGAGCGAAAGGAAGAAAAAAGTTTATTGAGTTAATCAGCTCTTATATTGTTAATTGTTTTAAGTATAAATTACCTAAATATAGAACAGACCCTCAGAGACTTGATTCATTAAAGAATCAGATGGTAAACGGTGAGGCTAAATTTACTTAGCCGATGGTTTATCATAATACGCGAGAATCCTAATCCGTCTAGGGCGGAAGGATTATGATATAGTCCAATTACCAAGACACAAATTTTTACTGTGTCAAGAGGCCAGCAGCAGCGGTAATACAGAGATCTCAAGCGTTATCCGGATTTATTGGGCGTAAAGGGTCCGTAGGCGGCTTGATAAGTTTGGTGTAAAAGACCTCGGGCTTAACCTGGGGTAGGCATCAAAGACTATCATGCTAGAGGGCATTAGAGGCTGATGGAACGGCAGGTGTAGGGGTGAAATCCGTTGATATCTGCCGGAACACCAAAAGCGAAGGCAATCAGCTAGGATGGCCCTGACGCTGAGGGACGAAAGCGTGGGCATGAAAAAGGATTAATCGCTCGGCAATCAAAGTTTTCAGGCGCCGATAGTTAAAATCCCCAGCGGGATTTTACTATCTGCATTCTCGCCTCGCCATTCCGCCAAAGGCGGAAACCATGCTGGCGAGGCTGCGAAAGCCGCCATGAAAACTTTATTGTCTCGCTCTTTGAAGAGAAAAGAGAGCGGAACAAAAGGGTATTGTTGAGTAATAGTCCCTTGTCGAACGAGACAAGAAAATCCTACTATATGCTGGAAAGTTTGAGTATCCGAAAATACTCTTTTAGAGTAAAAATTTTTCGGTGCAGACAACCAGCAGGCAACCGTAGCACATACATGATATGTGCTCGGGCGCCTCAGAGACTATACGTAGGAATCGCAAAAAGCGATATGATATAGTCCGAACTGCATAGCGATATGCAGAGCACGACAGAAATGTTCGTGTCCGCAACAGTTTTGAATTTTGAATTGTCATTTTGCATTTTTCATTTTGACTTTTGAATTTAAAATTTGTTGCGAGCAACAAATTTGTAGATACCCTTGTACTCCACGCCCTAAACGATGGACACTGACCGCTCGAAGTGTCGACCCTTCGGGTGGCGAAGCTAACGCGTTAAGTGTCCCGCCTGGGAAGTACGGCCGCAAGGCTAAAACTCAAAGGAATAGACGGGGGCTCACACAAGCGGTGGACCATGTGGCTCAATTCGACAACAAACGAGGAACCTTACCAGGGCTTGACAGGCTAGTGAAACCCCGCCGAAAGGCGGGGCTACCCACAAGGACACTAGCCCAGGTGCTGCATGGTTGTTGTCAGCAGGTGTCTTGAGACGCTCCCTTAAATGGGGAAACCTGCGCAACCCTTGCCCTATGTTTTAATTGTCATAGGGGACTGCCGTAGATAATACGGAGGAAGATGAGGATGACACCAAATCAGCACGGCCCTTTGATGCCCTGGGCTGCACACGTGGTACAATGGCCGCTACAATGGGTTGCAAAGCCGTAAGGCGGAGCTAATCCCATCAAAGGCGGTCTCAGTTCGGATTGAGGTCTGCAACTCGACCTCATGAAGCCGGAATCGCTAGTAACCGTGAATCAGCTATGTCACGGTGAATATGTTCCTGAGCCTTGTACTCACCGCCCGTCACAGCAAGCGAGCTGGGAACAGCCGAAGTGCCCCGTAAGGGGAGCTAAGCTGGGTTCAGTAAGAGGGCTGAAGTCGTGGGCTGAAAGGCTATTGCGACCTGTCGCTGCAAAGTGACAGCAAAATCCAACTGTAACGGTGAAGCCTTCTAATTAATTATGGTAAAATTAAATAATCATAATTAATTAATGGTAATACCGTGGGAAGTCGAAGAAACTTGCAAAATTGGAACACAAAAAAGGTAAGAAAATTGAGAGAGAATCTTAAACTTTCTAAAATTCAGAGAGCTGTTCTGATTGGAACTATTTTAGGAGATGGAAGTTTAACTAAAAATGCTTATGGAAAACATTGCAGGCTCCAGATAGAACATAAAGAGCTTCACAAGGAATATGTTGACTGGAAATATAAGGTGTTTCAGAAATGGTGTCTAAGCAAGCCAAGAAATCGAGAAAAAACGAATTCTTGGAAATTTAGAACTATTTCTCATCCTATTTTCACTGAATTTAGAAGATTATTTTATAGAGGAGGAAAGAAAATAATCCCGGAGAGTATTGGTGAATTATTAAAGGATCCGTTAACTCTAGCAGTATGGTTTATGGACGATGGAGGGAATTTAGCCAAGCGGGGAATTTTGTTGAATATTCAACAGTTCTCATTAAAAGAAGTTGAATTAATTCAAAAAGTTCTTCAAGAAAATTTTGGACTTTTTTCAACTAAACAATGGAATAATTCTGGTTATAGGTTATATTTCGGCAAAGAGAGCCGAATGGAATTACAAAGAATTGTAAAAAATTTTATCTTACCTTGTCTGGGATACAAGCTTCTTTTGACCCCGTAGAGACTTAGTTCTTAAGTAAGAGCTTAATAGTAGGTTTAAACTATTATTACACGTTGGCTCCGATGAGAAATTTCATCGGATGATGATATAGTCCGTGCCTAAAGAAATTTAGGAATAACATGAACAAGGCACGGCTAGCGGAAGCTGGTCGTGGATCACTACATTTTAAATTAAATTTTAGATATTGTCCGCCAGCTGGCGGATTAAATATCTGGATTTAATTAGTGTCGATTGGAATTGATGATTGAGAATTCTATCATCAATCCCAGGGTATTGATCGAGTCACCCTAACGATCGATCCGGGGCAACTCTAAGAAACTAATTAGTCAGACTTCGTCTTCTACATATTTAGCCTTTTGACAGGCTTTTTATTTTTTGTTAAAATTCTTTTAATATGGCAATTCCAAAAAAAGTAATTAACTTTTTAGAAAAAGGCAAAGTTAAATATGAGGCAATCGGACACCGAACGGTTTATACGGCTTTTGATAAAGCTAAAACTTTAAAAAGGGGCCCGCTTGCGGGAGGGTGGAGGGTGGGTCGGAGTCCAGGAAAAATGGTTGGAAAAACTCTGATTTTAAAAATGGATGGAAAATTAACAGTGGTCTTAATTCCGGCAAATAAAAATTTAGACCTCCAAAAATTCAAAAAATTAGCCAAAGCCCTGCCTGCCGCCTGCCTGCCGGACAGGCAGGGTAGGCAGGTTAAAAAAATAGATTTTGCTTCAGAAAGATTGATAAAAAATAAATTTAAAGGAGTTAAAGTAGGAGCGATACCACCTTTTGGAAATTTGTGGGGATTAAGAACTTTCATTGATAATTTTTTAATGAGAGAAAAGGAGATTATTTTAAATAGTGGAGACTATAATTTTTCAATAAAAATTTCGTCAAATCAATTAAAGAAAATCTTACCAGATGCAATTTTTGGCAATTTTTCAGAAAAGAAAAAATAATGTATTACAGACTTTTTAAAAGTTTTTATGGAATGGCGGCAAAAAGAATGTGTCAGGACTGTCAGAATTTTATTGAAAAAGGTTCCAAAATTTTAGATTTAGGCTGTGGTTCGGGAATAGCCGGCAAGACCTTTCAAGAATTTTTCCAAGCCGACCTTTTGGGAGTAGATATTAAAGACCGGAGGATCAATGATATTCCCTTTAAACTCATCGACGGCAAAACCCTCCCTTTTCCAGAAAATTCTTTCGATATTGTTTTAATAAATTATGTTTTACACCATAGCCGAGATCCAATAGCCCTTTTAAATGAAGCCAAAAGAGTAACCAGAGATAAAATCATTATCTACGAAGACCTGACCCAAGGATGTTTATCAAAATTATTTTGCTGGCTTCACGGAATTTCTTTTGATAAACTTTTTGGCAACCCAACCAAAACATCTTTTAATACCGAGCTTCCGAAGGAAGCGAAGGTGAAGATGAGGACGAAGTTCTCATTCGCCTCAGAAAAAGGATGGGAAAAAATTTTTAAAGGGTTAGAATTAAATGTTATTTTTAAAAAGAGAATAAATAACTTCCCGGTAAAAAAAGAATTATTTATTTGCCGAGCGTAGCGAAGGCGGAAGATGAAGTTTATTTCATCGCCCTGAGAGCGTAGCGAAGGCGGAAGATGAAGTTTATTTCATCGCCCTGAGAGCGTAGCGAAGGCGGAAGATGAAGTTTACTTCATCGCCCTGAGAGCGTAGCGAAGGCGGAAGATGAAGTTTACTTCATCGCCCTGAGAGCGTAGCGAAGGCGGAAGATGAAGTTTACTTCATCGCCCTGGGCGACTAGTTCATCGGTAGAACGCTTCTCTGACCCCGCACTAAAATTTTGGGTGACTAGTTCAGCGGTAGAACGCTTCTCTGATAAAGAAGAGGTGGATGGTTCGACTCCATCGTCACCCACCAGACAGGAAATGTCAAATTTTTCACG
>Ga0210042_1004208_pt1 | contig 10016 bp, 8 predicted proteins | sample CryGeymeta201518_FD_183982 | JGI IMG/M metagenome (GOLD analysis project Ga0210042, IMG submission 183982) | Groundwater microbial communities from Crystal Geyser aquifers in Utah, USA - Crystal Geyser metaG 2015-18 (SPAdes) (version 2) | ecosystem: Environmental > Aquatic > Deep subsurface >... | reverse complement strand
CTTCCCAGAGGGGCCAGTCTTTCAGTGCCGGGGTGGTGATGTCGCTCATGCTGCTTCCTTGTGTTGCTTGGGTTGGTGTTTGCGGGCGTGGGCCAAGGCGGCGTCGCGCACCCATTGGCCATCGTTGTGGGCTTTGACGCGGGTGGCCAGGCGCTCACGGTTGCACGGGCCGTTGCCGTTGACGGTGCTCCAGAACTCGTCCCAGTCGATCTGACCGTAGTCATAGTGCTGGCGTTCCTCGTTCCACTTCAAATCCGGGTCGGGCAGGGTCACGCCCAGCACCTTGGCTTGCGGCACGGTGGCGTCGATGAACTTCTGGCGCAGGTCGTCGTTGCTGATGCGTTTGATGCCCCAGTGCATGGCTTGCGCGCTGTGCGGGCTGTCGGCATCCGGTGGGCCAAACATGGCCAGGCATTTCCACCAGAAGCGGTTCACGGCGTCTTGCACCATGGTTTTTTGTTCAGCTGTGCCTTGCATCATGACCAGCAGGGCCTCGTAGCCCTGGCGCTGGTGAAAAGACTCTTCCTTGCAAACGCGGATCATGGCGCGCGCATAGGGGCCAAAGCTGCAGCGGCACAGCGGAATCTGGTTCATGATGGCCGCGCCATCCACCAGCCAGCCCACCACGCCCACGTCAGCCCAGTTCAGTGTGGGGTAGTTGAAGATGGAGCTGTATTTGGCTTTGCCGCTGTGCAGGTCGGCCAGCATCTGGTCACGCCCCTGGCCCAGGGTTTCGGCGGCGCTGTAGAGGTACAGGCCATGGCCACCTTCGTCTTGCACCTTGGCAATCAAAATCGCCTTGCGCTTGAGGCTGGGGGCGCGGCTGATCCAGTTGCCCTCGGGCAGCATGCCGACAATTTCGCTGTGCGCGTGCTGGCTGATTTGCCGCAGCAGGGTTTTGCGATACGCCTCGGGCATCCAGTCTTGCGGCTCGATCTTGCCATCGGCAGACACCTTGGCATCAAAGCGTGCCTGAAACTCGGGGTTTTCCAGGGCGGCAGGCTTGGCCGCTTTCTTCTGGCCGGGGGTGGTCTGCACGTTGAATGATTGGGTGTACATCAGTGTGACTCCTTGGGTTAAAAATAACTAATCTGCCAGCCACGCGGGCGGGCGTTTGTCCAGAAAGGCGGCAACGCCGTCACGACCTTCCGGCATGGCACGCTGGCGCGCAATGCGCTGGGCGGTTTGCTCCATGAGGGCATCGTCAATGGGTTGACCCTGCACCGCGGCAATCAATTCCTTGGCGGCCTTCTGAGCTGTCGGGGCGCCCGCCAGCAGCGGTTCCATCAGGCTGCGCAGCACAGCATCCAAGTCATCGATCGGGCTGACTTCATTGATCAGGCCAATGGCCAGCGCCCGCTCTGCCGAAATGCGCTCGGCGCTTTGAAAGTAGCGCAGCGCGTGCCGCGGCCCGATAGCGCGCAGCACGTAGGGGCTGATCACCGCTGGAATGATGCCGAACTTGACCTCAGACGTTGAAAACACCGCGTCGCTGCTGGCCACCGCCATGTCACAGGCGGCTGCCAGCCCAGTGCCGCCGCCCAGGGCAGCGCCCTGAACGCGTGCAATGGTCGGCTTGGACAAACCCGAGAGCGTGCGCAGCATTTTTGCAAAGCGACGCGCATCTTCCAGGTTGTCGGCCTCACTGCCTTCTGCCGCACGGCGCATCCAATTGAGGTCAGCCCCGGCAGAAAAGTGCTTGCCGCGGCCGGCCAGCACCACCACGCGCACGCTGGCCTCGGCGTCAAGCAGCTCACAAGCCTGCTGCAGGTCGGCAATGAGCTGCTCGTTGAAGGCGTTGAACACCTCCGGGCGGTTCATCCAGATCGTGGCGACTTTATGGTCGCGTTCGATGGTCAGCGTCTCAAACATGGCCGGCCTCATTCGCCTTTTTACTTGGCCAGCGTCCAGTCGCCGCCCTTGATCTCGAGCATCTTGAAGGCCGACAAATCCAGGCCCATGTGGTCGGTAGCCGACATATTGACCACGCCACCGGTGCCGACAAAGCCCTTGGTGGCCTCGATGGCATCGCGTACTTTGGCCTTGTCGGTGCTGCCGGCGCGCTTGATGGCATCCACCGCCAGCATCAGACCGTCATAGGCATGGCCACCAAAGGTCGACACGTCGGTTTTCCATTTGGCTTTGAAGGCATTGGCGTAACCTTGGGCCACCGGTTTTTGTGGGTCGTTGGCCGCCAGTTTGTCTGCCACCAGCAAGGCGGCAGCAGGCAGGCGCACACCTTCGGCCGCCGGGCCAGCCAGTTTGATGAATTCTTCAGACGCGACACCGTGGGCGTGGTACAGCGGCAGTTTCATACCCAACTGCTGATAATTTTTTGTGGCAATCGCCGGACCTTGCCCCAAGCCGAAAATGAACACGGCTTGCACACCAGCGGTGTTGCGAATCTTGGTGAGCTGCGGGCTCATGTCGGTGTCTTTGGGACCATAGGCTTCGTTGGCAACCAGGTCAATGCCGTATTTGGCAGCGACACCCATGGTTTCCTTCTTGCCAGACTGGCCAAAGCCGCTGGTCTCGGAAAACAGCGCCACCTTGCTGATGCCGTGTTTCTTCATGTCTTCAAACACCTTCTCGGCGGCCATGCGGTCGGTGTGCGGGGTCTTGAAAATCCACTTCTTCACCGGCTCGACGATCACCACAGCACCGGCCAGCGAGATGAACGGTACACCGGCTTTTTCAACCAGCGGCGCCATCGACATGGTGGCGCCGGTGGTGGTGCCGCCCACGATGATGTCAACCTTGTCGTCGTCGATCAGGCGCTTGCCAAAGCCGTTGGCCTTGCCGGCATCACTGCCGTCGTCGTAGTGCACCAGCTCCAGTTGGCGGCCGATCACGCCGCCCTTTTTGTTGATGTCTTCCACATACATCTGCAGGGTTTTCAGCTCAGGGTCGCCCAGAAAGGCAGCCGGCCCGGTGACGGACAAGACCGAGCCAATTTTGATCGTGTCAGCGGCCATGGCGGCCAGGGTTCCTACGGCCAGAGCAGCACCGACGGCGAGTTGTTTCAGTTTGAATTTCATGGGTTTGTCTCCTACAGGGTTAAAAAAATATTTCTCATTCCAGTTCCAGATCAGCGCGAGATGAGGCGCGATGCCGAAGACAGTACAAGCGTACGGCGAGGCATTGCAACGACATATCGTGTTGATCTGGAATTGGAATCACACACGCTCTATCACCAGGGCAATGCCTTGCCCTACACCAATGCACATCGTGCAAAGCGCATAACGCCCGCCACGCCGTGCCAGCTCAACCATGGCGGTGGTCACCAAACGGCCACCGCTCATGCCCAGAGGATGGCCCATGGCAATGGCGCCGCCATTGGGGTTGACTTTTTGCTCGTCGTCTTTGAGCCCCAAGTCACGCAACACAGCCAAACTTTGAGCAGCAAAAGCTTCGTTGAGTTCAATCACATCCATCTGGTCCAGGGTTAACCCGGCCTTGGCCAGCACCTTGCGCACGGCCGGTGCCGGGCCAAAGCCCATGATGCGCGGTGCCACGCCAGCAGCGGCCATGGCCACAATGCGGGCGCGCGGTGTCAAGCCGTTGGCGCGGGCGCTGGCCTCACTGGCCAGCAGCAGCGCGCAGGCGCCATCGTTGACGCCCGAGGCGTTGCCTGCCGTCACGCTCAAATCAGGGCCGTTGACCCCTTTGAGTTTGCCGAGAGACTCCAGCGTGGTCTCGGGGCGCGGATGCTCGTCGGTGTCGACCACCAGCGGCTCGCCTTTTTTGCGGGCGATCACTACCGGAATCAGTTCGTCGGCAAAACGCCCGGCCGCGTGCGCTGCCGCCCAGCGCTGCTGCGAGCGCACGGCAAAGGCGTCCTGGTCGGCGCGCGAAATAGTGAAGTCTGCCGCCACGTTGTCAGCCGTTTGCGGCATCGAATGGGTGTCATACAGCTGCTTCATCAGCGGGTTGGGAAAACGCCAGCCAATGGTGGTGTCATAAATGGCGGCGCTGCGCGACCAGGCGCTTTCGGCCTTGGCCATGACAAATGGCGCGCGCGACATGCTTTCTACGCCACCGGCAATCATCAGATCGGTTTCACCCGATTTGATGGCGCGCGCGGCCATGCCCAGCGCATCCATGGATGAGCCGCACAGGCGGTTCACGGTGGTGCCCGGCACTTCCACTGGCAAGCCCGCCAGCAGACCGGCCATGCGCGCCACGTTGCGGTTGTCTTCACCAGCCTGGTTGGCGCAACCCAAAATGATGTCGTCCACGCTGGCCCAGTTGACCTGGGGGTTACGGTCCATCAGGGCTTTGAGGGGAATGGCGGCCAGGTCGTCGGCGCGCACACTGGCCAGCGCACCGCCGTAGCGGCCAATGGGGGTGCGAATGGCATCGCAAATAAAGGCTTCAGTCATATGCTGCGTGACAAGTCACGTCCTGTAATAAAAATAATAGCTACTTGCGCTTGTTGCATAAGGGCTAGAGCACTAAAAAGCTTATAAAAGTCGCTTGCGCCGGGGTGCGATTCAAATTGATGTTGACTTATTCCCTCTCCCCTTGGGAGAGGGCTAGGGAGAGGGGGTAAGCCCCGCAGCGCATCAGCATGTCTCACAGTTGTTTCGGCCGGTCATCAATCACCCGGCGCGCTTTGCCCACTAGCGTGCGCGGAATCGCCTCGGGCGCCAACACGCTGACCTTGGTGGTGATGCCGATGATGGTCTTGATGTGGTGCTGCAGCTCTTTGGCAAGCAACGCCACATCAGACGGCGAGAGTTGCGCCGCCGCCTCTCGCTGCAGTTCGCAGCGCACTTCCACGTTGTCCATGTGGCCGTCGCGGCTGAGCTGAATCTGGTAGTTGCCCGAGAGCCGCTTGTCGCGCAAAATTTGCTCTTCGATTTGCGTCGGGAACACATTGACACCGCGCACGATCAGCATGTCGTCACTGCGCCCGGTGATCTTGCCCATCCGCCGAAACGCGCGCGAAGTAGGTGGCAGCAGGCGTGTCAGGTCGCGGGTGCGGTAGCGAATCACCGGGAACGCCTCTTTGGTGAGCGATGTGAACACCAGTTCGCCGTCTTCCCCGTCGGCCACCACTTCGCCGGTTTCCGGGTTGATGACTTCAGGGTAAAAATGGTCTTCCCAGATGACTGGGCCGTCTTTGGACTCAATGCATTCGCAGGCCACGCCCGGCCCCATGACCTCGGTCAGGCCATAAATGTCGATGGCGTCCAGCCCCAGCTTGCGCTCAATCTCGGCACGCATGCCTTCGCCCCAAGGCTCGGCGCCAAAGATGCCGATCTTCAGGGAGATTTGGTCTGGCGTGATGCCCAGGCGCTCAAACTCTTCGGCAATCACCAGCGAGTAGCTGGGTGTGACCATGATGATTTGCGGCTGGAAATCAATGATTTGCTGCACCTGCTTTTCAGTCTGGCCGCCCGACATCGGCACCACTGTGCAACCCAGGCGCTCGGCACCGTAGTGCGCGCCCAAACCGCCGGTGAACATGCCGTAACCATAGGCGTTGTGCAGCATGTCGCCGGCACGGCCACCGGCAGCGCGGATCGAGCGCGCCACCAGATTCGCCCAGTTGTCAATGTCTTTGAGCGTGTAACCGACCACAATCGATTTGCCGGTGGTGCCGCTTGAGGCATGCAGCCGCGCCACCTTTTCTTTCGGCACGGCAAACAGGCCAAACGGGTAATGGTCGCGCAGGGCGATTTTGGTCATGAACGGGAACTTGGCCAGGTCGGCCAGCGTTTTCAGGTCATCCGGGTGCACACCCTTGGCATCAAAGGCGGCTTTGTGAAACGGCACGTTGTCATAGGCGTGTTGCAGCGACCAGCGCAGACGCTGCAACTGCAAGGCGCTGATCTCGTCACGGCTGGCGGTTTCGATGGCTTCGAGTTCGCCGGGTTGGGGCATTTGGGCTGTCATGGGGTCTCCTTTTTTGTTTGCAATAGCGGCTCTGGCTGAAATGAGCTCTTCCGTGTCAAGCGACGGCGTCGGTTTGCTGCAAACCGGCAATCACTTCACCTTTGATACGGTAACTTTTTCCCCGGAACAAGGCAACCGTTTTCCCGCTGCGGGCGCGTACCGTAATGTCGTAGACACCGGTGCGCCCGGCCAGTGAGCGCTCCACGGCCTCGGCTTCGAGCACATCACCCTCGCTGGCAGGCGCCAGAAAGTCGATATTGCAACTCGACGCCACGGTGTTCTGGTTGTAGCTGTTGCAGGCGTAGGCAAAGGTGCTGTCGGCCAGCGTGAAGATAAAGCCACCGTGACAGATATGGTGGCCATTGACCATGTCAGCGCGCACCGTCATGGCCAGCTGAGCATAGCCCGGTTTGACGCTGACGATCTGCATGCCCAGGCCTTGGCTGGTGCGATCGCGCTGCCACATCGCCTGCGTCACGGCGTCGGCCAGGGCTTGGGGGGTAGCGTATGAATCAGTCATGAAAAAACCTTCGCGGAAAAAAGCTGGTGTTGGATCAGGGGCGAGGTTCGGTAGCGGTCTTCACCGTAGGTTTGTGCCAGGTGTGTCAGCACCGTGCTCACCGTGCCGATGCCAATGGCCCGGGCCCAGGCCAATGGCCCGAGCGGGTAGTTCACACCCAGGCACATGGCGGTATCGACCGCTGCTGCGTCACAAACACCTTGGTTGACGGCATCAGAGGCCTCGTTGGTGAGCATGGCGACGGTGCGCATGACGATCAGGCCAGGAATGTCTTGCAGCTGCGACACGGCAAATCCTGCCGCCTGTAGCAAACCGATGGCGCTGGAGGCTGCGGCACGGTCACACTGGGCGGCGACGCTGATGGCCAGTCGGGTGGCTGCGCCGTAGTCCAGCGCCAGATCCATCAACACAGTGTTGGGCGTCTTTGTCTCAAAGGCGCAGCGGGTGGCGCTGCGTCCATCGGTCACGCGCAGGGTGGCGCTGCCCGCAGTGGCGACGGTATCGCCCGAGGCCTGGGCTTGGGTAAAGCTGAGGTTCCTGGCTTTCAGGCGAGCGACCAAAGCCTGTGCCGCGTTGGATGTGCCATACACCACGATGTCATGGGGCTGAACCTGCGCGGGCACGGTCGCGGACAGCGGCTTGACGGCGCCAGCGCTGTGGTCATAAAAACCACGGCCCGTTTTCTTGCCCAGGTAACCGGCATCGACCAGGTCTTGCTGAATGAGAGAAGGCAAAAATCGCGGGTCGTTGAAGAACGCGCGCCATACCGAGTTGGTCACGGCAAAGTTCACGTCATGGCCAATCATGTCCATCAACTCAAACGGCCCCATGCGAAAACCGCCGCCTTCGCGCATCACGGCGTCCAGCGTGGCGCAGTCGGCACCGCCTTCCTGAAGCACGCGCAAGGCTTCGGCGTAATACGGGCGTGCCACCCGGTTGACGATAAAGCCGGGCGTAGATTTGGCGTGCACCGGGGTCTTGCCCCAGGCTGCTGCCGTGGCAAACAAGGTGTTGGCCACATCCGGATCGGTGGCCAGGCCTGACACCACTTCCACCAGCGCCATCAGCGGTGCCGGGTTGAAAAAATGCAGCCCGGCCAGGCGCTGCGGCGATTGAAGCGCCGCGCCAATGGCGGTGATGGAAATCGACGAGGTGTTGCTGGCCAGAAGGCAGCCCTCAGACACCACAGCTTCCAGGTCTTTGAACAGCGTTTGCTTGACCTGCAGATTTTCCAAAATGGCTTCTACCACCAGGCTCGCATCCGCCAGGTCGGCCAATTGCTCGACCGCCTGCAAGCGCGCACCCGCGGCCAGCGCCGCCTCTGCCGTGAGCTTGCCTTTGGCCGCCATCTTTTCAAACTGGGCGCGGATGCCGGTAATGGCCTGAGCTGCCGCACCAGGGCGGTTGTCGAGCAGTTTGACGGTGTGTCCGGCGGCCGCTGCCACCTGGGCAATGCCCGCGCCCATGGCGCCCGCGCCAATGACGGCGACAACATTTTGTGTGGAGAGTGCTTGGCTCATGGCTTCTCAGTTGCCGGTGAATTTGGGCGTGCGCTTTTGCTGGAAAGCGGCCACGCCTTCCTTGAAGTCGTCGCGCCAGCCCAGCTCGCGCATGAAACCGGCTTCAAAACCCAGCTGCTGTTCCAGCGTGTGATTCGGCGCGGCGTGCATCGCCAAGCGGGTGGCAACCAGCGCCCGGGTTGGCATTTGGGCCAGCTGCGCCGCCAGTTTGTCAACGGTTGGAGTGAGTTCTGCGTCATCCACGGCTTGCCAGATCAGGCCCCAGGCCTCGGCTTTTTCAGCGGGCAATTTGTCGGCCAGCATCGCCAGCCCCATGGCACGCGCCATGCCCACGCGCTGCGGCAAAAACCAGGTGCCGCCAGTGTCGGGAATCAGGCCGATCTTGCTGAAAGCTTGCAAAAAGTAAGCCGATTTGGCAGCAATCACCAGATCACAGGCCAGCGCCAAACTGGCTCCGGCGCCAGCGGCAATGCCGTTGACCATGGCCACGGTGGGCACACGCAGGTTTTGCAACGCCAGAATCAGCGGTTTGTAATGCTGCTCGACCACAGCGCCAATGTCGGGTTGCAAATGGCCAACGGTCATATCGGGGTCAGCCAGGTCTTGCCCGGCACAAAAAGCCCGACCCGCGCCGGTGAGCACCAGCACCCGGATGGCCGGGTTGGCTTGGACGGCAGCCAGGGCGGTGCGGACTTCGGCGTGCATGGCACCGGTGAAGCTGTTGAGCTTGTCGGGGCGATGGAGTGTCAGGCGGGCCACGCCGTCCTGCGCTTCAAAACGAATGTTCTGGTAGGTCATGGCAAATCCTTAAACGTGGTAGCGCCGTTGCACGACGCGGAAACGGTTGGCGACGAAGGCCGAGTCCGAATACGAGGCGTTGGCCGCCGGGTTGCCGCCGGTGCCGTGGTAGTCCGAGAACGCGGCCGACTGGTTGACAAACACCGCGCCGGTCAGGTTGATCGACAAGGCCACTTTGCCGCGCCAGGTGGCTGCTGTCATGGCTTCAATCACGTCCGGGCGGGTCGAATAGATGCCAGCCGTCAACGCGCCATGGGTGGCAATGACGCGCTCCGACAAGGCGATGGCGGCAGCGGTGTCGGCCACTTTCACCACGAACGTGATCGGGCCAAAACGCTCTTCCATGAAGGCCGCCTCATCGGCTGCATCACAGGCCAGCAGCACGGGGGTGCGCACTTGCGCCTTGGGGAACTCGGGGTTGTCGAGCTTTTTGGAGGCCAGCAACACCTTGCCTAATGAACCGCCTTCAGCCAGCGCGATGCGCGCCAGCGTGTCCTCAGACTGCACCGCACCCAGCACCGCCAACGCCACTTCCGGCTTGGCCAAAAAGCCTTCGATGGCGCGGGCCAGGTCGGCACACACTTCGTCATAACTCTTGTGGCCGTCTTCGGTGTCAATGCCGTCGGCGGGCACCAACAGCGCCTGCGAGGTGGTGCACATCTGGCCGGAATACAGCGACAGCGTGAACGCCAGGTTGCGCAGCATGCCTTTGTAGTTGTCGGTCGAGTCGATCACGATGTTGTTGACACCGGCCAGTTCGGCATAAACCTGGGCCTGGCGGCAGTGCTCAATGAGCCACTGGCCAAACACGTTGCCCCCGGTGAAGTCCACCGACTTGACGGCGGCGTGGGTCACCAGCGCTTGCGTGGTCTCTGGCTGGGCGGGCACACAAAGTGTGACCAGATTGGGGTCGATGCCATGCTCGGCCAACACAGCGCGAATGATACGCACGGTGATTGCGGCGGGCAGCACAGCGTTTTGGTGTGGTTTGACAATCACCGCGTTGCCGGTGGCCAGCGCGGCAAACAGCCCCGGATACGTGTTCCAGGTGGGGAAGGTGCCACACCCCACCACCACAGCCACACCGCGGCCGACGATCTGAAAATGCTTCTTCATCACCAGCGGCGGGTTTTTGCCCTGCGGCTTTTCCCAGGTGGCCTCAGGTGGCACAAAACTTTGCTCGCGGTAGGCGTAGGTCAAGGCCTCCAGGCCACGGTCTTGCGCGTGCGGACTGCCGGCCTGAAACGCCATCATCCAGCCCTGGCCGGTGGTCATCA
>Ga0210042_1004202_pt1 | contig 10027 bp, 13 predicted proteins | sample CryGeymeta201518_FD_183982 | JGI IMG/M metagenome (GOLD analysis project Ga0210042, IMG submission 183982) | Groundwater microbial communities from Crystal Geyser aquifers in Utah, USA - Crystal Geyser metaG 2015-18 (SPAdes) (version 2) | ecosystem: Environmental > Aquatic > Deep subsurface >... | reverse complement strand
GTGGCTTGTTGCAAGAGGCAACACTGCAACAGCAAGCGGAGGCGTTTATGCAAGACGCTCAAGCGCAGCAGGCATTCTGGCAAAGCCTTGGCGTGCATAACAGCGCGGCCTATCAGCAGAAAATATCCTTATTTGGTTATGATCACCCGCAATTAGCCAGTTTGTTAACGTGCTGGCAGCAGGCGGCAAAGTCTACTTTATGCCTGGTACCTGAGGGGGTTTTAGCAAAGCAGCTGTCAAAGCTGTACCCGGAGCTTGCCAAGCAGGGCGACTGTAACCTTGGTAATTTACGCTTAAAAGTACTGCCATTTATGCCACAAGACCATTACGACAAACTGTTGTGGGCTTGTGACATTAACTTTGTTCGCGGCGAAGACTCAATTATTCGTGCGCACTGGGCGGCTAAGCCGTTTATCTGGCAAATTTATCGACAAGCTGAGCAGGCGCATCTTGAGAAACTTGATGCGTTTGTGCAGCGTTATACCCAGTTGATGCCCTCAGATGTTGCCAAGGCACTAACCGAATTTTGGCGGGCATGGAATACAGACAACCATTTGGCCCAAAGCTGGCAGAAATTTAGTGCATTCTTGTTGCAAATCGCCGAATATAATCAGCTTTGGCGTGCAGAGTTAACGGCGAATGGAGATCTTGCCAGCAACCTCGTGCACTTTGTCGAAAAAAAATTTATAATGCGACGCAATTTTTCCTAAACGAGAAGATATTTCAGTCATGATGAAGACAGCTCAAGAACTGCGTGCTGGCCAGGTGATTATGGTTGGCACTGAAGCAATGGTAATTTTAAAGGCCGAATTTAATAAATCAGGTCGTAACTCAGCCGTTGTTAAAATGAAAATGAAAAACCTGCTGAATGCTCAGGGCATGGAAACCGTATACCGTGCTGATGACAAATTCGAACAGGTTCTGTTAGAAACTAAAGAAGTAACATACTCTTACTTTTCTGATCCTATGTATGTATTTATGGATCAGGAATACAACCAATTTGAAGTTGAAGCAGAAAACATGACCGAAGCACTTAAATACCTGGTTGACGGTATGGAGTGTTCAGTGGTGTTCTACAACGAGCGTCCAATCTCAGTAGACTTGCCAACGGTTGTAGTGCGTACCGTTACGTACACTGAACCAGCAGCACGTGGCGACACGTCTGGTAAAGTATTGAAGCCAGCTAAAATTGAAACCGGTTTTGAACTGATGGTGCCTGCTTTCGTTGAAGAAGGCGACAAAATCGAAATCGATACCCGTACCGACGAGTATCGCAGCCGCGCCAAGTAATTTGGCAGGTTAAAATCAAAAAGGCGCTTAGGCGCCTTTTTTTGTTGTCTGTATTATCTAGTCCTGTAGATCAACCAGCCCAGCTTTATTTAAAAATCGCAAGGTTTAAACCCGCTTTCTACAAGCTGCGACTATTACAACGTTAATATTATGTTGATTTAAAGGGTTTTGTTGGGTATTTTATTTTTTAAAAGTTAGAAGGGAAATCCTGCGTTATTTTAAATAAAAGGGGCTTCCAAACTATTAGGAGAAAGGTTGTGTTGAAAAGGATATCTTGGATTTTATTCGCTTGCTCATTTGGGGCTTATGCAAATGAAGATGTACTTTCTGTTGATACAATTGTATCTAATAGCTTTGATTTAGTGTTTCCTAATGAGTCAAACATTCAGCCAGAGCAGAGTGATTTCAAAGTTAATAACTTTATTCTAATGAGCAATGAAGCTGGTGAGCGCTGGGTAGTTGTAACGATGAGCAACACGTCCTCAGGACGGCGCTCATTAACTCACAAACACCTTATGGCTATCGTTGCAGATGGTCAACGAATCGCCCCAATTGAATTCATACAATCATTCAAAGCAAATGAAACACTTACATTAACTATCAACTTTGGTATGAGCAAGTTTCCATTATTGTCGGTCTATTCAAGGCTTGGCTAATATCATAAACCATCAAGAATGCGCCCTTTAGCACTCGACTCGCAACAAGTTGCTTACCGTTTAAGCGTGTGTTAACCCTGCAAGGTAGTTATGAAGAAATTGACATCCAAAAGTACTTTTTTTAATAAAAAGATATTCCCAACGATATGGTTTGGGTTTCTGGCAGTTTTTGTTATCACGTCACAGTTTGCAGGTGAAGGCGGAGAAAATAGCTCTGGAGCAATTTTTGTCATCATGCCTTTTTTTATGGCTTTATTTGGTTATTTCATCATGAAAAAGCTAGTTTTCGACTTGATTGACGAGGTCTATGATGAGGGTGATACACTATTGTTCAAAAATGCAGGCAAGGAATTAAGAATAAGTTTAAGCGACATAAAGAATGTAAGCTATCAAACCATGATGAATCCTCCAAAAGTAACAATAAGTCTCCGTCAAGAAACAGTTCTTGGTAGTGAGCTTAGTTTTTCTCCTCCACTGAGCCTCATTCCCTTTAAGAAAAACAAAGACATAGAAGATCTAATTAACAGAATAGATCAGGCTAGGGGATAACAAGGCAATAAAGATGTCAGTGCTGGAAATGTATAACGAGTTCAGGGAGAAATTCCCGAAGACGACAGAAAAAACGGATAATGAACACATCAAGTTTTGGGGGGATATTGATCCTGACTTTTGCTATTCCTGGTTCGAAAGCCTGGCTAAAACTATAAATTTAGATATGGCAAAAGAAGTAGATCCTAACGAGTACAAAGAGGTATTTGAATTTTTGCGTTCACGTTTCCTGCAAGGTGACGAAAAAATGAAAGATTGTATTGATGTGTCGTTTACTGAAAATCTGTTTTGGAAAATACCGTTTGAAAAAGCTCAACCTTATTGGACTATATTTCCAGACTTACTAAAGGGTTTGTATGATCTGTACCAGCAACAGTGGACACTTCACTAAGCACTGTTCTTCAATTCAAAATTCTCTGGGCTAAGATAGCCAAGAGCACTATGCCTTCTGGTCTTATTGTAATCAACCTCAATGTATTCAAAAACGTGCTGTCGCATTGTTTCCCGATCCATTATTGGCTCGTCCTGCAGCGCTTCAACCTTCAATGAATGGAAGAAGCTTTCCGCTACCGCATTGTCCCAGCAGTTGCCTTTACGGCTCATGCTTTGTACCAACTGGTGCTTTTTAATCAAGTCACGGTAATCATGCGAGCAATACTGGCTGCCGCGATCACTATGAACGATCACCGATTTAGGGAAGCCGCGACGGAACAACGCCATGTTCAATGCGCTGCACACCAGATCTGCTGTCATACGGTTGCTCATCGACCAGCCAATGACTGCTCGCGAGTACAGATCAATGATTACCGCCAGATACAGCCAGCCTTCGTTGGTCATCAGGTACGTGATATCACCGACCCATTTCTGGTTCGGGCCTGTTGCGCTAAAGTCCTGTTCAAGCAAGTTTGGGGCTACTGGCAGCGAATGCTTGCTGTCGGTCGTCACTTTAAACTTGCGGGCCGCTTTAGCCACTAAACCCTGGCGCTCCATGCTGTTCAGTATGGTTTTTATATCCGGTTTCTTGCCATGCTCAGCAAGGTCTACCTGAATACGTCTGGAGCCATTACGCGCTTTGGAATCGTCGAACGCTTCCTTTATCAGCACATCACGCTCGGCACGCTTCACAGCCCTGGGGCTTGGTGTTAGGCCGCTTTTACGCCAGGCATAATACCCACTACGCGACACCTGAAGCACCGCTACCATTCTGATTAACGAGAACAGGTGCTGATGCTCCAGAATAAACTCAAACCGGGCTACTTTTGGTTCTTCGCGAAGTAGGTGGCCGCCTTTTTTAAGATAGCCAAGTCCTCTGCCTGCTCAGCCAATTGGCGCTTCAGACGGGCAACTTCAGCAGCAAGCTCCGACTCTCGTTCACTGGTGGTAGACTTTTTCTCCGCCGCAGTACGCCAGTTATATAACTGAGATTCGTGCAGTTTTAATTCTCTGGCAGTGGCTGCAACACCAATCTTATCAGCCAGTTTCAGGGCTTCAGCTTTAAATTCAGCGGTATGTGTTTTGCGGATTTTCTTTGTTGACATTATTCACCTCGTTAAGCGATTGTACTCGCTTAGCAAAGTGTCCAAAAGTGTTGGTACGGATCAGTTTGAAAACGGTTACACGGAAGGACACTTTACAATAGAAGTTTTCTATGACGGTATGGGCTATTCATCGCACCAAGTGATTGGTGAGGATAGATCTGATACAACTATTATCAGGGCCGGTAAATATAATTCAAGCAAGAAAGCTGTTCACGAAAGTATAATTAAGTTAGAAGATGCAGAAGCCGCGCAAACATTGCAAAAAAATATGATAAATGAACAACTTGGCGAGTACGATGCTATTGAAAACAGCTGTGTATCTCATGTTATTGATATTATTAATGCCGGTAATTCGACGCAGATATCAAAATCAAAATTAGGATATGCGCGATTCATGCGCAAAAATGGCTTTGCGCAGTTGCCTTCAGATAAAAGCGTTTTAGGAGGGTAGAATAGTGTCATTGATAAATTGTCAAATACACGGAGAGGTAGGTGTTCACCCTTACGTTTCTAAAGCGTTAGGCCATAAATTAGATATTAATCCTAATCTGAAACTTGAAGATATACACAAAATTAGAGTCGACATTTATGATGATAATGAATTTCTATTAAGTAATGATTATTACTTGCTAACAAATGAAATCTCTCAAGATATTACACTATTGGTCATTAGGAATGATCAAGATGAAGAAAGTCTTCTAAGACCTTTAATGTCAAAATTTAAGGGCGGGGGTTATTGTGTTAAGTGTTTTAATATTTTTCTGAGTAAAATCTCAGGTGATTGGTAGTGTTATGCAAATTGTTTTAAGTGCAGCTAAATGGACAGAGCAAAATCAGTTGTTAATTTATCAGTTTGGTCGTGCGTTAACTTCAGAGGAGCAAAACATTGCGCTCTTGGTTGGGGTATCTAAACCTGAGAGAGTGCATATTTGTGAAGTACCCGAAATAAAAAGGCCACAAGAGCCTGAGCTAGCGGCTTTGTGAGAACAATTTGGTTTTCTAACGAAAGATACCATTGGCTTAACATTGGGGTACGGTATTTATATTAAGCAAGGTTATTTGACTACCAGACTACTTTCACACGAGCTGCGGCATGTTTACCAATACGAGCAAGCCGGGTCTACGGAGGCATTTTTAACTCGATACATTGGCGAGATTATGCAATTTGGATATTTTAATGCCCCTTACGAAATTGATGCTCGATCACATGAAATCTACTAGCACCTGAGAAAGAATTTAATACGCTTTATCGCCACACATAAAAATACATTTAATTGATTTATATTTTACAATTTAAACCATTTGGTTTATTGTCCTGCGCGGTTTGGCTATGACGGCCTAACTGTAATTGTTAAAACAATCAGGATGAATTATGAAACACCTTATCACTTTAACCCTGTTAATTGCCCCTGCCTTTGTCGTTGCCGACGATGATAAAAACACGAAAGAAGCGTGCAAGGTTATGGATGTTGCCAATATCTCTTATGTAGAAAATATTCAGGCGGTAGCAGATGCTGATGTGGGCGCAATTTATAAAACAAAAACAGACAAGGTGCTGGCATTTGCTAAAGAGCACAAACTGGAAGATTTTAAAATTATCAGTCAGGATGCCTCAGTTAGCGCCAATTGCTGTGGAAACTTTGGCTTACAGGTAAATATCAATTATCAAATTACCTACAAGCCAAGCTATGACGCCTTTACGGCATTACAAAAATACAGCGGTTCTGGCATGGTGTCCTCTTACCGTGTTGGTATGGAGTGTGACGAAGAGTAAGCACACCGCTAAACGAACAGCGCTCTGCCAGCCATGCTTAGCGCTGCTATCATTGCCACTGCCCAAACTAACGAGCGGGCTGTGGCATAGTTCAGCCAATAGCAAAACAGATACGCGACCCGGCTGGCAATAAATACCCAGCCCATTAACACGGTTGTCTCGTCTACAGCATTTAACCCCATCACGGTAAATACGGCACAGGCGTATATCAATAACGCTTCAAAACTATTGTAATGTGCTGCATTTGCCCGTTGGCCAAAGCCTTGCAGCGCCGCCTGCTGCACCCTGGGGTTATTGTTGTCGTAACCGCCGCTTTTTTGCATCGCAAACGCCAATGGTGCTTTAGCCAAATAGGGTAACAACATCGCGATAAATAATGTCAGAAGTAGTGCCGATAGCATTAAACGTGTCTCCGTTGAAGTAGAAATAGCCGTTACGGAATAAAGTGTGTTTGATAAGGTTATAGCGTTAGCTTACTGGTTCGTAGCTGACGTTACCAGTGTAATTCTGATACTCTGGGCCTGCGGAACAAAAATAATAAAAACCGTATGTTATAAACAAAAATGGAGCATAAAAAATTGAAGCAATATGTTGTTACGTTGGCGGCACTCGCCGTATTATCGGGCTGCTCTGATGCAGCACCAGTGGCAGAGCCTATTCAGCCTAAAAGCGCTGCAGGCTCCTTGGTGATGGTTGGTGGAGCGTTAAGTAGTTCAAATGCAGTGGTATACCAGCGTTTTATCAGTTTAGCAGGAGACAAGGCCGCTAAAATTGCCGTGATACCTGCAGCAAGTGGCCAGCCGGTTAAATATTTTAAACAATTTATAAGCGATATGGTTCGCTATGGTGTAGCACCAGAGCGCGTCACCTTAATGCCTGTTGCGTTATCGGACGATAAATCAACACCAGATCAAGATGAAAGTACATGGCGCGATAATGCGATGAAACAAGCGCTTGCAGATGATTTGTCGTCCTATACAGCGGTGTGGTTTTTAGGCGGGGATCAGCTGAATATTACCGCCGCGCTGAGAAAAGACGACATCGATACACCATTGCTAACTGCTATACACGCGTTATACCAACGCGGTGGGGTTATTGGCGGCACCAGTGCAGGTGCTGCAATAATGAGTGAAGTGATGATAGCCGCCGGCGACTCCTGGGGCGCTTTAACACAAGGCCTTACTGACAGTTATAACGGTATGCAAGATCAGGAAAATGGCCCGTTGATGCTAAGCCGTGGCTTAGGTTTTTTTAGTCATGGCATTATTGATCAGCACTTTGATAGAAAAGCCCGTTTTGGGCGGCTTATTGTGGCAACAGAACTAAACAAGGCTCGTTTTCCTCTGGGTTTTGGCATTGATGAAGACAGCGCTTTAGTGTTTGATGCTGCGTCGAAAAAGCTAGAGGCCATTGGCAATGGGGCTGTAACTTTAGTTGATGTCTCGCAAGCGCAAAAGATCGAAAACTCGCAGGGCTACCAGATAAATAATGTTCGGCTTAGCATTTTGCAGGGCGGTGATATGTTTGATCTGACGACAAGGCAGTTTGAACCGCAACCAGACAAGTTGGCTACCGTCGGCAGTGAGTATCTGAATATTGCAAAACCGGTGGTGTCTGGTGTATTTAGCCGCAATACGCGGTTAAAAGACATGCTAACCTTCGACTTGGTCGACAACAAAGGAGCCTCAGAGGTTGTAAGCTATTTAATGCAAGGCGAGGGTATAGGGTTTACCTTGCGTTTTAGTCAAGATGAGCAAACGCAGGGTTACTGGCAATACTTGGACGGTTTAAAGGATAATGGCAGTGCCTACAATGTTAAACTTAGCATTACGCCAAGCCGCTTTAGTGTGACAGAACTTGCCCCTTAATTTTTGCTCGATTGTGCAATGTGTTACGCCGCTTTTATACAGTTAGTTACGCGGCGTAACCACGAGTTTTTTAACACGCCTTTTGTTCAAAGCGCTTCTAGTTGGTAGTCGCCTTGCTTTAAGGCGTCTGCCAGTTCATGTGAACGGTGAATCACTTGCTGCCAATAATTTATACGTATCTGGTCTGGCAGTTTAAAATCATTACGGTCTGGTATTTTACCAAACGGCAACGACTTAACCCAAGCTTCACTGGGGCACAGCATTACCACATTGTGTAAGTGAGCTGGGTTGGCTTTGCGCCATTTTAACGCTTTGTCGAACCAGCCCGGGGTTAAGCTGGTATAAAAATGTGGGTAAAGCACCAAGCCTTTATCACTAAAGGGTAAATCAAAATGATAGTCTGTTACTCCTCCATCGTAATATAAACCTGCCCCGGCACCGGTGATATTCTCTACTGGATTTAACACCATTGGAATTGAGCCACTTGCCAGTATGGCTTGCTTTAGGTTGGCCGTTGTTAAGCTAACATGTTGAGTTGGCAAGGTGCCGGCATAGTGAAACGGTGACGGTTCGCCAGCGACATGAAATAAAACCCGTTGAAAAAAGTACTGTAGGTTTTTGCGGCCGATAAGGTTTGCGCCGGCGGCTAACGTCAAACTGCCGGCTTGTAATAATTTCGACCTGGCTGATGACAAGCGTCGTGCTTTTGCTACAACAAAACTAAGCTTAATCACCGGATTGTCCAACACTTGTTGCAAGTGTTGTTCCGTTGGAAATACATCATCGATTACTGCAGCCGAACGTGCCGTTATTTCAGCGGTACTGGCATTTTTGGTGAAAGTAATATTCGCATACGCCTGACAAAACCGCCTAGATGCGGCAGCGGGGTCGTCTTGCGCAAAGCAGGCAAAGCGCCAGGCACCGGCTGAGCTCCCAAGGATATCTAATGCAGTGCTACGTTGGCGGAAAAACTCACCAAACAGATATTGATCCAAACCAAACAAACAAAACCATTTTGGTCCGCCGCTGGCGCCAACCATCACATTAAAATCCGCTTGATTCAGGCCATGTTGCTGAATATGGCGCAAGGCTGTTTCACCGGCTAATACGCGTAATACTGAGTGTGTCAAAATACAACTACCTGTTTTAAATCACTTAACTGCTGGCATAGAGCCGACGATACATATGCTCGGCATAATCATCTGTCATACCGGAAATATAGTCACAAATGACTCGGCTTTTAAGCGGTGCTTCAGCCTGGCTCCAGCGTTGTTGTGTATTGGCTGGTAATAAACGTGACGGATCTGAATTAAAGGCGTCAAATAACGCCATCAGCATGTTTTGACAACGAAAACGCGACTGCTGAATATCTGGTTTAGAAATAACGCAGCGGTAAACCACTTGCTTAAGGCACTGCAAAATAGCCTGTGGTGCGTCGTCAAGTTTGGCATTGTAGCGAATTAGTGGCTCCTCAGCATGCGGTAAAACTTGATACATGCTTACTGAGCTGATCAACATGTTAACCAATGAGCCAATAGCATCTTTGCGAAGATGATGCTGGTTGCTAAAAAGATCCACGCTAATTTGCTGCATAAGTTTATGCAGTGTTTTGGGTAGCACAGCCCAGTCTGCGGCAGTATGTTGCTGCCACTGTTCCTGGCTAATATTACCCAGCACAATGGCGTCTTCTAAATCGTGAACACCATACGCAATGTCGTCAGCAAGCTCCATAATGGAAGCATCTAAGGATTTATAGCGCGCTTTAATATAGGGTGATGCGTTCAGTGTTTCAGTGGTTTGAAATAAAGTTTTATCAGTGGAAGATAAGGGTACCAGTATCCAGTTCAGGATGTCGGCATCATCATTGAATATGGCTTTCGCAGGCTTCCATGGTGTTAAATTTAACGGGTTGGTTGCGGCTAATACTTCCTGGCTAAAATCAGGCTGAAGTACGGGATATTTTAATAAACCAAGCAAAGTGCGTCGGGATAAATCCATACCATGGTGCTGGGTGTATGGTTCCAATTTAGCAACGATCCGCAGTGTCTGGCCATTGCCTTCAAAGCCACCTGCATGCAACATTTTATAATTAAGTGCGGTTTCACCACCATGGCCAAAAGGCGGATGGCCGATATCATGTGCCAGACAAAGTGCTTCCATCAGGCTGTCATCCGGTAAAAAAAAGCGCTCTGTTGAGGTAACTTTTGCTCTGAGTTGGCTAACCAACCCAGTTCCAATCTGCGCCGCTTCCAAAGAGTGTGTTAATCGGGTGCGGTAAAAGTCATTTTGTCCAATACCTAAGATTTGCGTTTTAGATTGTAAACGACGAAAAGCGGCAGAGTGAAGAATTCT
>Ga0210042_1004180_pt1 | contig 10063 bp, 8 predicted proteins | sample CryGeymeta201518_FD_183982 | JGI IMG/M metagenome (GOLD analysis project Ga0210042, IMG submission 183982) | Groundwater microbial communities from Crystal Geyser aquifers in Utah, USA - Crystal Geyser metaG 2015-18 (SPAdes) (version 2) | ecosystem: Environmental > Aquatic > Deep subsurface >... | reverse complement strand
CGGGTTTGAGACAATCTGTTTTTGGCTATTTTTAAAAACAAAAGGTCTTCTTTGAATCCTTCCCCTTTTTTAAAAACCCGCTCAATATCTTGCTTTTTTTTAAGCCGATTGACTTTCGGTAACATTGTTTTAGACCGACAACTTCCATCTCCCCTTTTCCCTCCTCCTCTTTAAAGTTAGCCTTCCTCCTTTAGTTTTACTCCTTTTTCTGAAACCGTGGGTGCGTTTTCTCTTTTTCCTTTTAGGTTGATAAGTAATAGACATACCCCGTAGTGAAATTTCGAATGAAAAACCCGGAACCAGAGCGAAGCTCGGTTCTGGACTAGTCCCGCACTAAGCTTCGCTTTAGTGCGGGGTTTCTTCGAAATTTTCTTTTATCGCCCCGCAGGGGTTCGAAATTCTACTACGGGGCATATTCTTATCTTAAAAAATTTTAAGGACTAAGTCAATTAACAAGCTTCTATAATTATAGAAGCGCAGTTGGAAAAGAAGATTTATCTTCTTTGATTCCACAGCTTTTCCCCAGGTTATTAACAAAAATTTGTTTTCTATCTCAGTTTTAGATTTGCTTGACACGTGGTATAATAAACAAAGTCGATTGCAACCGTATAAACACAATAAGAAATTAAAAAATCGTGACTAAAGAGGAACTCTGGCAAACGGTCTTAGCCCAAATTCAATTAAGCATTTCCCAGGCTAATTTTGCTACTTGGTTTAAAAATACCGGGATTGTTTCACAGGAAGAAAACCAAATAGTTGTTTTTGTCCCCAATTCTTTTACCAAAGAGTGGCTTGAAAATAAATACGGCAAAACTATTTTTAAAATCTTGCACAGCTTAGATGAAGAAGTTAAGGGAGTTAAATACACAGTTGGGAAAACGGAGTTAAAATTTCTTAAAAAGGCGCCCACGAGCTCTCTTCCTGAAATCGGCCAACTCGAATTCCAGGAGTTTAAAATCGATAAAGAAACAAATCTTAATCCAAGATATACTTTCGAAAATTTTATAGTTGGCCCGTTTAATGAGCTGCCTCAGGCTGCTGGTTGGGCGGTTTCAAAAAATCCTGGCTTGGTTTATAACCCCCTTTTTATTTACGGAGGAGTAGGTCTAGGAAAGACTCATCTCCTCCAGGCAATTGGGAACGAAGTAACTAAGAACTCTTCTCAAAAGAAAATAAAATATCTTCCTTCAGAGAAATTTACGGCCGGGGTTGTCTCCTCAATCAAGAATCACGAGATGGAAGATTTTAAGGCAAAGTACCGGACTATTGACGTTCTAATTTTAGATGATGTTCAGTTTTTAGCTGGGAAGGAAAAAACCCAAGAAGAGTTTTTCCATACCTTTAATTATCTCTATGAAAAAAATAAACAAATAGTTCTCTCTTCCGACCGACCCCCGAAGGCAATTCCAGCCCTGGCCGAAAGATTGAGGTCTCGCTTTGAAGGGGGGATGATCGCCGACATCGGCTATCCAGATTATGAAACGAGAATGGCGCTTTTAAAGGCTAAATCTCAAGAGAGAAAGATTGATTTCCCAGAGGAAGTTTTAAATTATGTAGCTGTTAATATCCAGAGAAATATCCGAGAATTAGAAGGAGCTCTTAACCGTCTTTCAGCTTATCAAAAATTAAATAACCAGATACCGGACATTGAAGCAGCTAAATCTTTGCTAAAAAACCTAATTTTTTCCCCGGCTAAAGCGGCTACACCTAAAAAAATTATCCGAGCAGTAGCTGATTTTTACGACTTAAAAGAAAGGGATTTGTTGTCGTCTTCGAGAAAAAAAGAGATTGTCAGGCCGAGACAAATAGCTATGTATTTACTCAGAGAGGATTTAAAAAATTCTTATCCTTTTATCGGAAGAAAATTAGGAGGAAAAGACCACACCACTGCTATCCATTCTTACGAAAAAGTCTCTAAAGAGTTAGAGACAAGTGAGGCTTTGGGTGACGAAATTAGTTTAATCAGACAGCGGATTGTTAGTTCTTAAAGTAGGGAAAACCTTTGGGAAAACAATTAAGAATTTGACATAAAACAAAAAAAGAAAAGAAATCACCTTCTTTTCCCCAGTTTCCCCTCAAGTTTTCCTCATTTCATTTTCGTTTATCTTTTTAAAAATCCACTTAGTTAACAACAATAATAAAATTAATTAAATAAATGTAGGGCGAAGATTTTTTAAAAAATCTTCTTTACCTTCGCTTCTATAAATGGAAGCTCGATCAATAATGAAACTAATAATATTACAAGAAAAACTTAAAGAAGGCATTGGGATTGTTGAAAGAGTATCAATTAAATCTATTACTCTTTCTATTTTAAATAATGTCTTACTAAAAGCAGAAAAGAATTTTTTAAACCTAATCACTACTGATTTGGAAATTGGAATAAAATGGTGGTCTTTGGCTAAAGTAGAAAAAGAAGGAGCCCTCACTGTCCCTACTAAGGTTATTTCTAATTTTATTAATTTTCTTCCCAATAAGCAAATTTTTTTAGAATTAAAAGACTTAGTTTTAAATATTGACTGCGAAAACTACCAGACAAAAATAAAAGGGCAAAGCGCCGATGATTTTCCAATTATCCCTCAAATTACAGAAGGGGAGTCTGTTTCTGTCAATAGTCAATCTTTTTGCCAAAGTTTAAATACGATTGTCGATATCCCAATCCCTTCCACAACTAAACCAGAAATTTCCGGCATTTATTTTGTCTTTCAAAAGGATTCTATTAAAATGGCGGCCACCGACAGTTTTCGCTTGGGGGAGAAAACTTTTTTCCTCGGGGGTCAAGCGTTTTCCTCTCTATCTAAAGAATACACTTTCATTCTCCCTCAAAAAGCAGCCAGAGAAATTGTTAATATTTTTGGAGGGAAAGAAGGGGAACTCCGTATTTATTTTTCACCGAACCAGGTTTTATTCGAACTTCCGATGGCTGAAACTCCCCACCCTCAAATCCAGCTTATCTCCCGTCTAATCGAAGGAGAATACCCAAATTATGAAGCTATCATCCCTAAAAAATCTGAGACCCAGGTCTCTTTCCAAAGAAACGAATTTCTTAACCAAATTAAATCAGCCTCTCTTTTCAGTGGGAAAATTAACGAGGTAAAACTAAAAATAGACCCGAAAAAAGAAAGAGTAGAACTTTTTAGCCAAAACCCGGACTTAGGGGAATATCATAGCTATCTCCCCGGCAGGATAAAAGGTAAAGAATTGGAAATCTCTTTTAATCATCGCTTTTTGGCCGATGGACTTCTGAATATAAAAAGCCCGGAAGTAGTTTTTGAATTAACCGGGTCTGAAGGGCCGGCAGTTTTGAAACCAGCCGGAGATCAGACTTACCTTTATGTGGTCATGCCGATAAAAGCCAGCTAGAATTATAATTCAGGTTTCAGGAAATTTTCCTTAGGAAATTTTATTAAAACCTTTTCTAAAAATTCGTGAAAAATCGGGCCAGCGACGGTTGCTGCCGGTTGTTTTTTTATCATCGGGGCGTTATTGTTATTGCCGACCCAAACCCCGACCGCAATCTGGGGAGTATAACCTACTGCCCAGCAATCTCTGAAGTTGTCGGTCGTCCCGGTTTTGGCAGCCACCTGATAATTCTCAAAATATAGATGGGATTTCGCACCAAACATCGGAGCTCGGGCATCGTTATCTGATAAAATATCATTAATTAATCTAGCGACATCTGTTTCTAAAATCCTTTTTTGGGTTGTCTTGTTCCCATAAATAACATTCCCCTGAGAATCTTCAATTTTTAAAATAGCTACTGGCGGAATTCTTAGGCCGTCGTTAGCAAAAACTCCATAAGCTGAGGTCATCTCCAGCAAATTTACTTCTCCTCCCCCCAAGACAATCGCCGGTCCATAAAAAGACAAGGGTTTTTCCAAGGTAGTTATCCCCAGGGCTTGGGCTGTTTTGATGCTTTCTTTTAGACCTTCGAGGAGAACAGATTCTTGGCCTGAAAAATTGTTAATTCCCAGACTCTCGAGTTTTGTTTCTGAACCTGCCAAGTAAAGAACTTTTATTGAGGGGACATTCAAAGATTGCGATAATCCCTGTCGCAAAGGAACCCAGCCGCGGAAAAGGCCGTCATAATTTTGGGGGAGATATTCTTTGCCGCCCCAGACTCCGAAATTAGTAGGTTCATCAAGCACCTGAATTTTATCGTCGTAGCCCGCTTTGAAGGCGGTGGCATAAATAAAAGGTTTAAAGGCAGAACCAGGCTGTCTGCCGGGACTTTCTTTTGTCCCGGTGGCGACATTGAACTGGGGGTCGAATAAGCAACTTACTCCCGGGGTGCATCCTCCCGGATAGGGGGGGGCATAATAGTCTCCGGTTCCAACGGTCATGGCCATAATTTCTCCAGTTTCTGGCGAAATGGCTACTAAACCGGCGTTATAAGCATTATAAATTTTATTTCTCTCAATCCCCTTTTTTACTGCCTCTTCGGCTATTTCCTGCAATTCATAATCTAAGGAGGTGTAGACTTTCAACCCCTTTTCCCTCAAAGAATCTTCGCCATATTTTTCTTCTAAAATGCTTTTTACCCATAAAGTGAAATAAGGAGCCTTAATCTCGATCCGTTTTTCCGAAAATTTTAATTCTTTTTGTTTCGCCGCCTCGGCCTCCTCTCGGGTTAAATACCCTTCATCTGCCATCCGGTTTAAAACGTAATCCTTCCTGGTAAGAAGTTCTTTCCTCCCCTCTTCTTCATAAGGAGAAAGAAGAGAAGGAGCGCGGATTAGGGCCGCCAAGGTAGCTGCCTCTTCTAAAGATATTTCCGAAATGGGTTTTTTAAAATAAGTTTGGCTCGCTGCCTCCACTCCATAAGCATTCTGGCCGAAGGGAACCTGGTTTAGATACCATTCAAGGATTTGGTCTTTCGGATAACGGCGGTCTAACTCCAGAGCCAAGATAATTTCTCTGGTTTTTCTTTCGGCCGTTTTTTCACTGGATAAAAAAGTGGAACGAATTAATTGTTGGGGGATAGTCGAGCCGCCATAAACAGGTTTACCAATTTTTAAATCGGTTAAAATCGCCCTGGCAATTCCGTTAAAGTCAACTCCCGGGTGGTGATAAAAATTAGCATCTTCGGCAGAAACCACTGCTTCTTTCAAATATTCTGGGATTTCTCCCAATGGCACCCAGGTTCTTTTTTCTTCGCCATAGACCTCGTATAAAAGAATTTTCCCAGAGCGGTCATAGATTTTAGTAGATTGAACAATTTGCCTCTCGCTAAATATTTCTGGCCGGGGGAGGTCTTTGGCATAAAAAATAAATAGAAACAAAAAACAGAGAACAGAACAGAGAAGGCAAAAACCTAAAAATTTTAAAATAAAAGTCATTTTTTTTCTTCCAGGCTTTTGGTAAATTTTCCGATAATATTTTCTTTCAGCCACAACTTAATCTTAATAAATTTTAGCTAAATTTACAATTTTTTGAGTTTGTTTTATTATGGAGATATGAGAATAAATACCGATCCTAAAAAAATTGGAGAGGTTTTAACGAGGGGGGTAGAAGAGATAATAAACAAGGTTCATTTTAAAAAAAGACTGAAATCAGGGATGAAGCTCAGGATAAAATTCGGCATTGACCCCACCTCGCCCAATCTGCACTTGGGCCACCTTATTCCCTTAAAAAAATTAAGACAATTTCAGGATTTAGGCCACCAGGTTATTTTTTTGATTGGCGATTTCACCGCTATGATTGGGGATCCTTCGGCTCGATTAGGCGAAAGAAGACCCCTGACAGAAAAAGAAATAAAAAATAATATGCGAGATTATATTAACCAAGCGAGGGAAATTCTAAATATAGAAAAGGTTGAAGTTCGTTATAATAGCGAATGGTACGGCAGAAAAAAAGCTAATTTTTTAATGGATTTATCCTCTCGCTTCACTTACGCTAGACTAATTGAAAGAGACGAATTTAAAAAAAGAATAGAGAAAAACATTGACGTGACTATGGTAGAGCTTCTTTATCCCCTTTTGCAGGGTTATGATTCTGTTGAATTGAAATCTGACCTGGAGATTGGAGGCACAGATCAAAAATTTAATCTCCTTTTTGCTAGAAAAGTCCAAAAAAAATACAATTTCCCCCAGCAAGATATAATGACCTTACCTCTTTTAATCGGAACTGACGGAGAAAGAAAAATGAGCAAATCCTACGGGAATTATATTAAAATTACTGAAGAGCCATTAAGAATGTTCGGCCAACTTATGTCAATACCAGATATATTAATTTGGCGTTACTTTGAACTTTTAACAAACCTTCCCTTAAAAGAAATTGAACTGATAAAGGATAAAGTTTGTAAAACTCTTCTAACGCCAAAAGAAGCAAAATTAAGATTAGCAAGAGAAATCGTTGCTTTGTTACACAACGCAAAATCCGCCCAAAAAGCAGAAAGAGAGTTTGAAAGGGTTTTTAAAGAAAAGAAATTGCCTTCAAAAATCCCTGGAATTAAAATTAAAGAGGAGGAATTAAATATCCTAGAATTTTTGGTTAAAACAAAATTAGTCCCATCGAAATCAGAGGCGAAAAGATTAATTTTGCAAAAAGGGGTTAAAATAAATGGCGAAATTCAGGAAGACTGGGGGAAAATTGTTAAAATAAAAAAAGAGATGGTAATCCAAGTTGGAAAAAGAAAGTTTGCTAAAATAGTCTACCCTTAAAGCAAATACCCCCGTTTACCCGGGGGCATTTTTAGAATTTATTTTTTCAATTTTAAAACATCTCTTTTTATTTGACCAGGCCCAAATTTCGACTGGGAGGAGAACTTTAAATTTTTTAAGAAAAGTTGTAATTTTCTTTCTCTTTGATGAAACGTTTGGCAAGGTGGTTAACTGAATATTTTTCTGTTTTCTTCCTTTGAGGGCCAACAAATCAATGATTCCAAAAATATCTGTTTGTTGATATTTCACTTTTGGTGCAAACCAGGTTACCCAGCCTTCCCCCCGCAATATTTGAATTGCTTTTTTTCTGATTACAGTTTCTTTGGCCATAGTTAAACTTTTAAGTTAGAATATATCTCTTGAACCGCGTCATTCTCATCCAAGGCTTCAAATAGTTTTTGACAAGACTCTTTTGTTTTTGCATTAAGAGAAATTTCTTCTTTTGGTACCCAATCTAAAGAAACAGATTCGGTTTTAATTCCTTTTTCTTCAAGATTTTTCTTAACTTTATCTAACTCTTCAGTGTTCGTATAAACATCTAAAGTTTCAGCGTGCCAATAAATATCCGAAGCCCCAGCTTCAATTGCCAACATTTCTAATTTCTCTCTATTTTGTAAATCTCCAATTTGCAATTTGCAATCTACAATTATGCAACCTTTTCTCTCGAACATCCACTTGACTCCGCCCTCGCCAACCAGCTTTCCGCCGTTTTGATTTATAATTTGTTTTATCTCTCCTAAGGTTCGATTTTTATTATCAGTAATTCCTTCAACGATAATAGCGATTCCCCCCGGCCCATAAGCTTCGAAAATCACCCCTTCAAAATTAGTCCCCTCGGCTCCTCCGGTCGCTTGTTTAATGGCCCGTTCAATATTTTCTTTCGGCATATTTAACGAGCGGGCCGTTTCAATAGCTACTCTTAATTTGGAATTAGTTTCAGGGCTCGGTCCTCCTTCTTTAACCGTAACCGAAATCACTCGCGCCATTTTGGAAAACATCTGGCCTCTTTTTTGGTCGGTAATGTTTTTCTGGTGCTTTATCGTTTTCGCGTGGGAATGTCCGCTCATACATTTTTATTATATATCTTAACCTTTCTTTTAAGAAATAAAATTATTATTCCGGAGAAAATAGCGATGGATAACCCAATTAATAAAGGAGAAAAAAATTCTCCTGGAATTTGTTCCCCAATGGTTGCTAATTCTTTTCCGGATAGATTTTCCTTTCCGGGGATTACTTCCTCTTCAGGCGCCTCAGATTCTTTTATCTTTAAAGCTGGTCCGGGGGTTACATTCGTCGCCCCAGGAGTTAAGTTTTTACTCCAAATCCATCCCGATTCGGTCCTGTTAAAAGATTCTCCCTGAGGCGCCTTTTGGTAGTTTACCGAGTCAATTATTTTTCCATCAGGCTGAATGAGATTTAAACCATCGCGAGCGTTATTTAAAGTAATTTTAGAAGTGGGCCGGGAAAGAATTAAAAATCCTCTGGCTGCTATTTTTGTTTTGACTGGGAAGGTATAGGTCTTAGTTACGCCTCCAGTATCAACTATTTGCCAACCAGACAAATCCATTTCAAAATCACTCCGATTGGCAATCTCAATCCATTCTTCTTTGGCGTCTTCTCCTTCGGAGGAGGGGAGGATCTCATTAATAACCATAGTCAAAGAGGATAAATCCTCTTCTCCACCCAAGCGAGCGTCAGCGAAGCTTAAAGAAGAAAACGAAGTTTTCCTCGCCTTCGCTACCGCTCGGGTATCTGAAGGATTCATTGCCAGAATAAAGAAGGGGAGGAAAAGAAGGAAGAGGATGGCCAATGAGCTTGACAAATTTCTCACAGTCTGTTATACTATTAAGTTAAATAGCCCTAGGGCTGGGGGTCCGGAGTTTTTCAAAGATGGGTGGTCTGGCTAATAGCGAGGCCGTCCCTCGGGAAAATTCTAAACTTTATGTTCTAACACTTAAGTTTGACCCCCAGTTCTGGGGCTTATTTTTTTAATCGGGCCGGTTATTCTCTCTACCTCTTCGATGGTAGTGATTCCGTTCAAAACTTTTATCAAGCCATCTTGCTGCATCGTAACCATTCCCTTTTTTGTCGCCTCTTTTCTCAGGGCAGCAGTGGATGGATTTTGGAGAATAAAATTTTCCATTTCTTCATCTACTAAAAAGGCTTCAAAAACCCCGGTCCTACCCTGGTAACCGGTGAAATTACAGTTTTTACATCCCTTGGGCTGAGGAACTTTTAATCCCGGAGCAAATTTAGGGATTTTAATTTCTGGGGGGATTCCCTTTAACCCTCTTTTTATTTTTTCTAAAACCGAGGTAGGAGCTTTTTCTAAACTCCCGCATTTTTTACAGATTTCTCTAACTAATCTTTGGGCGATGGCTATGTTCATTGCTGGCCCAATGTTTGAAGGTTTTGCTCCCAAGCTAGTCAACCGGGCCACCGTGCCGGCAGCATCATTAGTGTGCAAGGTGGTAAAGACCAAATGCCCGGTTAAAGCTGCCTGGAGAGCGATTTCAGCCGTTTCTAAATCTCTGATTTCTCCGACTAAAATCACATCTGGGTCTTGCCTCATGATTGACTTCAATCCCGAGGCAAAGTCATACCCCTTTTTTGGGTTAGCCTGAGTTTGGGAAATTCCTTCTAGATGATATTCAATTGGGTCTTCAATAGTGATAGTTTTAATTTCTGGTTTGTGAACCTTCTTTAAAAACGCATAGAGAGTTGTAGTTTTCCCCGAGCCAGTCGGACCGGTGACGATAATCATTCCGTTGGGTTTTTTAATCTCGTTCCCAAAGATTTCCAATAAATCTTTTCTTAAACCCAGAGCTTCTAATTCAACTAAAGCTTTCGGATTCAAAATTCTCAAGACAATTGTTTCTCCGTGTTCAGCCGGCAAAGTTGAAGTTCTAACTTCAATAGTCTCACCACCAGTAGTTTCGGTGGGGGGTTCTATCGAAATAGAAAAACGGCCATCTTGGGGCCGGTCAGTAATGTTTAATTTAATTCCAGAAATAAGCTTAATTCTTGATAAAAGACTTTCATATGCCTTCCAGTTAATCATTATTACGTCCTGTAAAAGGCCATCGATTCTGACTCGAATTTTTGCCTGCCCTTCTTCTGGTTCGAGGTGGAGATCGGAAGCTCCCAGTTCAATCCCACCCCCAAAAATAATTTCTGACAGTTCAGTAACGCTTCTTTCCGAAAACTCCCCAACCTTTTCTTTAAAAGCCAAAACATTTTTTATCTTTTGTGTTATATTGAGAGTAGCGGGAGAAATTTTCACTTCGCCAGTGATTTTTTGAGTTGTTTCTACCATAACCAAACTTGATTTCAATTATTTAAAATTATCCAATTTTCATTTAAAAGTCAAGTGAAAAAAATGTTTTTAACCACCGTTCCTTGGC
>Ga0210042_1004175_pt1 | contig 10069 bp, 10 predicted proteins | sample CryGeymeta201518_FD_183982 | JGI IMG/M metagenome (GOLD analysis project Ga0210042, IMG submission 183982) | Groundwater microbial communities from Crystal Geyser aquifers in Utah, USA - Crystal Geyser metaG 2015-18 (SPAdes) (version 2) | ecosystem: Environmental > Aquatic > Deep subsurface >... | reverse complement strand
GTCAGAGCAACAAGAATGCATCCAAGTTCTGAAAACGTTTGGAGCCAAGGAATCGGCGAATATGATCGCGTCGCAAGATATTGATCAATCACAATCGCGAAGGGAAAAAGAAAATTTGAAAGTTGATTTCGAAGAACTGCACATGGTCGACAAGATTGGATCAGGGGCCTTTGGAGAGTAGGTGCAGCAACTTGTCATCGGGAGTGAGTTGTATTTTTTACTTACTATTACACTATCTAACAGAATTTTGCTCTATAATTTTGAATCTGTGAAAGAATTTTCAAATGTCGCTGGCGAGGAACCATGGTTGCTGCCAAATGTATTAAATCTGCAAAAATTCGACAAGATTGGGTCAACAAACGTGCCATGGAGAGCATTGCAGCTGGAGCAGATGTAGACGAAGCCATGAAAGCGATGGACGAAGCCGAAATGGATCAGAATGACAAGGAAGAAGCACTTAATGATTTTCGAACAGAAATTTCAGTGCTGAAGTCCTTGAGACATCCCCACATTGTGTTGCTACTAGCATTCTCCACAACCGAAAATTACGAAGTCATGATCTCAGAGCTCATGGAATGCTCATTGTTGGATGTTTTTCGTGCGCATCAGGTGCACGGGACCAGGCTGGTAAGAAAGACCTCCATTTCCTACGCTATTCAACTCGCGCGAGGCATGAATTATTTGCACACTTGCAAACCGCCGATTGTCCACAGAGACTTGAAGCCTGCCAATCTGCTTCTCGACCACACTGGCGTACTCAAAATTTCAGACTTTGGGTTGGCGAAAGTCAGAGCAGACCCCAATAAGAAGACGAAGAAGAATCGTTTCATGACTGGAGAGGCAGGATCCTACCGATTCATGTGAGATTATTTTTTTGTGGTTTGTGCCTCCTATCTTGTGTTTTTGTGACAAAAAAACTGCAAACTTAATCGTTTCGATTACTCATCTTTGATTCAGGGCTCCGGAGGTGTTTCGACACGAAGACTACAATGAAACAGTTGACATTTATAGCTATGCTATGATCTTGTTTTACCTGTTGGATGGCAGGCCTCCATGGCCTACGCTGAACGGAATCGAGGCGGCTAAGCGAGCGAGCGACGAGGGAGATCGACCAATCATCCCACGCAATTGGGACCATCGGCTTATTTCATTGTTGATGGAATGTTGGGACGAGAACAAGAGCATGAGGCCACCTTTTAGTAAAATTCTTGACGATCTCGATGAATACTCTCGTAAGACATGCCAGGTAGTTACCATGTTATAGATTTTTTGCGCACAGTGTCTCACATAACTGCATTCTTGCTGGAAATTCTCTTCGCAGGAGATGTATTTCACGTGGATATTACGAAAGGATCCGGTACTTCACCAACGAGTACAGGGTGTAGTTGCATTATTTTATAGTGTCGACGTCAAAAGCAAGGAAATTGTTAATCTTCGTTGCAAAGTTGGATTCAAATGTAAACATGATATCAAATAAGGATATAGCTCTTATTTTTGCATTAGCAGCGGCGGTACGCGAGTACAACTCTTAACTAAAGTTGTCCCGCGCCTATCGAGGCGATGGTAATCTTATTAGAATAAGTAAAATCCTTATCTTCCATCGACTCTCTCAGGTCAATTTCGACGTCAGCACTGGAGGCAAGGACAACACCAACGCACCCCTGAGCTCCATGTTCTAGGTCTCCAGGTGACCCCACATTGTTGGAGTCATTGGTACCTAGCGATTCTTCTCTCGATAGCGCATAGCCATGTGAAGAACCTTCAACATTATCCATTTCATCCAGACACCAGTTAACGCTATCATGGATGGAGGTGAAGATATGTGTGCGGCCTATGCTATCCGCCAATCCACTGAGAACAAATTTTTCCATGACATTAACGCTTGGGTTGCATATGCATAGTTGTATGCCTCGTTGTCGGTATGTTTTGTTGAAATCCTCCAGTATGTGTAGTGCACTTGTATCTACGTGAGATACAGGGCTCAGTTCTAAGATAATGTATTTCACGGTGCTGTTCCGTTCTGCAAGTTGTGCCTCTGCTTGTTGCTCATACTTTGCGATCTTTTCTCGAACGTTTTGTGTGTTGGCAAAATAGATTGGTGCATCGACGCGAACCATGACAATTCCGTCGTATCGTTCTGCTTCTGGGTATTGCTTAATATTTCGGTATACAGTGGTTCCGGGCAGGCGACCAAGCACAGCAGTATGCGGATATGCAGATTCGTAGGTGACCAGAAGAAGCGAGACACCAACTGCAATAGCCAGCCCAAATTCAACTCCCAAGAACATCGTTCCGAAGCATGCGACAACCCACACTCCAAAGTCAAACTTGTGTACCCGCCATAAATAAATGGCTTCATCATAGTCCAAAAGTCCAAGCACACCCGAAATGACAATAGATGCCAAAATTGCTAACGGCTACAAGAGACAGACAAAGAAGTGAGCATTTCAGATACTCCTCCTCTTACAGCCGATAATGAAAGAAAGGTAGGCTCTAGATGGACTTACCATCTTTTCAAAGACCGGGGTCACAAACAACAGTACTAATCCCACAATGGTAGCAGTAACCATACCGCTGATTCCACTTTGTGCACCAGACTCATTGTTCACCGCCGAGCGACTAAAACTTCCAGTGACGGGATAACAATTGAACATGGCTCCCAAGAAATTGGCCATTCCCAGACCGATAAGTTCGAGAGAACTGTCAATTTCGTACTTGTGCTTACTTGCGAGCTGTTTTCCGATTGCGATCGACTCCATGAAGCCAACTATGGTGATGCTAAAGACTACCATCATAAGCTTGCCAGCGTCCTCAATAGGTACCCATTGATCTACTGTCACTTTTGGAAAACCTTCGGGGATTGTTCCTACCACCGGTATACCCATACTTTCCAAGTCAAAGATGACGTTCAAGATAATCGAGACGACGCAAACCGTCAATGGCCCAGCAGCTCGTATCCACTTGTATTTTGAATACTTCTTTCCAATGTGTTTCATGGCTATCAAAGCCAGAACTCCAATAGTCCCGACCAAAAAAGTTTTGTAGTTGAACTGATCGATGCCATTGATAATGCTTTTGATAATTTCGTGAAGGACGTCGCTCTTGGGAACGTCGTATCCAAAGATGTACTTGACTTGCGACAATCCAATAATAACAGCGGCTCCAGTGGTAAAACCACTCACGACTGCATGACTCAAAAAGATGGTCACAAATCCGAGTCTGTTATTTTGCAAGGTATGTGCACGGCAGGAAATGAGTGAGGTGTGAGGACCTACAGGAACACGCAACATTACCATCTATAACAACCACCACCACCACCACAAAGCAAAAAGCACTTACCGCAACAATCCAAGTCCAATGTACATACATCCGACCAGTAAACTCACTTGAATGGCCAATTGATTGTACATTTCTTGATAATTTTCCGTATTCTCGGGTGTGTGTCCCGTCTTTTCCAATTCATGGGTCAATCCGGTCGCCAACAGCAGTGAAACCAAGGCCACAGGACCTACGGCCAATTGACGGGAGCTGCCCCAAACGGCATAGGCGTACACCGGTACCAAAGCCGAATAAAGACCGTACTCTACCGGTAATCCCGCCAATTTGGCGTAACTCATGGACTGTGGTACTACCATGACACCCACGGTACACCCCGCAATAAAATCCTGCAGCAGGTTCTCCCTCCAGCTGTACGTTTTGAGCCATGTTGTCATGGGAAAGAACAATTCCAACCAATCCAAACCCGATTTAGATGCCACATTCTCTTTGACGGCATCGATCATTTTGGGGCACCAGGCAGCACGAGGTCGCTTCGAATCGGGCACGACGTGGCGAGTGTTCTGAAAGCTATCTGTCATGATGTAATCCCTGGTCTTTCGGTGTGTCGTCACGGGACGACGTCGTGTGGATTGGCTATCTGCTGCTACGGATGGCAGTGCTTGAGCTGTCACGGAAGTAGTGTCACCAGATGCAGCTGTGATACTCGGTGCGGTGCCATTGGTGGTGGCCGAAGATTCGTCTTTGGAGCCAATTTCTACTTTCTCGTTAATGCCTTCGTCATTACTATTATTATTGTTATTGTCTGTCATCTCGTCCAATATTAAAGTGTCAACTTAATTATTTATTCTTGAGGTTTGAGTTCGTGGTTGTTTCAGTTGTTGAAGGCTTTTTGAAATGTTGAAAAAGAAGCGCCAATGATGATTAACGGTGGTTGCTGGCAGGTTCGGTTTCTGGTACAGTTAGTGACCCTGCTGATGATTGGTGACACACTTGAGCTAGCTAGCTTTAGCTGGGTTGCTGTGGAGGTGCCAGCTAGATTCCAACTAGATTGTACTGTACTTTGTAAATGTAGAGAATACAATCAATATTACGAGTATATATTTTGCTTGTTTGCTCCAAAAATTGATCAATTTTTTGTTGTTGGCCAAGCAGGTGACAGCTTGAACCAATAGATGTACCGGTAGTAGACTTGATGATAAGTGTCTAACAAAGACCTGGATAGCTACAATGCGCTCATGCAAAATCAGTACTGTACTTATTGAGAGTAGACTACTAGTAAATGCGAGGAGTGTTCCGTATCGTAGTAGCCGTACTTGTTATGTAGAACCTGGTAGTACTTGTAGACTAGTAGTAGTAGTAGTACCAGGTACTCTACTAGAGTAGCACTCTTATCCGTCTTTCAATTTCGACCTCGCTCCCTGCTCTTATTACTACAGTATTTATAATTAAGTGAATGACTACTGGTGCGACAACTTACCGAACACAGAAGACAACTGGTACTGGTATGATCTTTCTTATGAGGAGTGCTGGTACTGCTGGTACTACTGCGTACTGGTACCAAGTGGTGCTGGTACCTGGTAGACATCAAAACACGTAGTACTGTATTGCTTCTTGTTGTTGGGAGTATGGTACTACTTTTTAGAGGTAGTACATCACTGCTCCTCTACCTGGTACTACTAGAGTACAAAATCTTACATGGACCTCTAACTGAAATCGTGAAAGTATCCTTGTTTTCGGAGTAGACTAAATAATTGCTTCTGATGATGAGGTGAATAGGACACAAGAAGCATATCTAGGACCATAGGAGTTGTATAAACGTTCAATATATGGAACCAACTTTACCGCCTCATTGCTTGTGTAACATTTGCCACCTCACTGTCGCATGTCCCATCGTCCATGATGCGAGATGCAAACGTTGTGTGGGAACGCAGCAAAGAAAACACGTGTTGCCAGCGGGAGTTGAGATGATGATCTAGTCTCACGTAGACTGGGACGTGGCTCCATGGCTGGCAGAGAGCAGCAGCAATAGCACGTAGGTCAAAATGTCTACCCGACTTCCCCGAAGGCTCCCCAGCAAGAAATTCCGTTAAGATCAATGCCTACTTGACTGAATGGATGATCAGGTCTGCATTGGCGCGAGCGTTCACACGTTACCTCCTCACGCGCAACTGGAATTCCTCCGATGCATAGTAGTCACTCTCAAATTTCTGTTCATTCTGATTGTTGACTCTGACATAAACACGCCCGTTTTCTTCCCAAACTTTGTGTGTTCGTTGCTTAAAACCTCTTGATTTCACTTGCGGCTCAACCTTCCGCTGCGAAAATGGATCCACATGTATGTACAATCCTTCGCCCGTTGTAAGAGATATTCTATACTTGTGCCAAGGACAGACGACACAAGAATGAAGTACCGATTCTCCTTGCTTATTCGTAATAATCAAATCTTCAATGTCTCTCGCATCGCTTAAAGGTCCACCTGCATGATAACAGTGATGATCCAAGGCGTACACATTTTCTTTGTGTCGAAAAATACCAATCGGCCTACCTGCTACTTCCACTCGGTGCCCTCTGCCTTGTCGAAAATCTTTGGAAGGGCCTACATCATACACATCATTATCAGGCGCATCTTTTTGGACCTTTGATTTTGCAGGTGCCATCGCACTTGTGTAAGTGTGAACGAATGAGAGTCTCAGGTCTCAGGTCTCATCAGATACACATGGACTATTGTCTTTTGTGCTAGTTTTGTTTAATGGCTGTTTGTGCAAAAAACGGAATTAGTCTGCGCCTTCATTATCTTAGATCCTTATAAGATACAATACCGTACTACTGGTAGACTAGGACTCTAGTTGTAGAAGTAGTCCACCTGATCATTGGCTGATGATATTATTATTCTTGATTTTCCAAGACCTTGCCCAGCTGGAAAATTCCAGTACGTCCTTCGCGAACAAGATGCATGGCCAGCGCAGCAGTAAAAACAACTACTCGTAGTAGGTAACAGGTACTCTACTACTGAACTCAGTAGGTACTACTGTATGGTAGCTAGTAGTAGGAGGAGTACTAGCTAGACTATTAGAGACTTCTTTTACGCAGCAGTTTTCTACCAGTCGCCTGCCTATTACTCAGATCACTCACATCACTCCTCCATCTTTCCATTATTATTGCGTTCGGCTCACCCCACATCCAACCACTACTCATTTCCTTTATCCATCATCAAAGCAGCAACAGCAACAGTCCAATTCACGTGCTCAGCGGCTTGATTGGAATATACTCGCGAACAGAATATCACAAAACTCAAAGCAATGACCTCTACTACATCCTCGACCACGCTGCTGGCTGGATCCGCCTTGTTGATTGCTGCTGCTGCAGTTACATTTGGAAAATTTAGCAGCAGCAGCAATGACTCTCTACAGATTACCGAGATTGATGACAACGGTGATATTGCCAGAGAAGAATACATTACCGAAGATGATATCTGCAACGTCTTTGACCGTCTCTTTATGGAAATGCAAGGCGTCCTGGGACAGCTCAGTCAGCAAATCCAGCAACTGCAAATGGCCGGACAACAAATTCCCGAAGCACAACTTCGACAATTGCTCAAACAAGAATTTGAACGAGCTCTTTCTGTCAAGCAAAAGCAAATATACGAAGATTGTGACTTGGATGAAGACTGCCTAGAAGAAGCAACTTGGGCGATGCTGGATCAAGCCGAAGAGTACCCAAAGGCAAAAGTTGCCGTCGAACGATTCCAAAAACTTTGGGAAAACGTGTCTGGGGAAACAGTAGTGGGAATGCGACCAGGACAGGCCGCTCCCGAACCTGAACAGGTGGAATTGCTAAGTCCTGATAAACTTGTCGAAACTGCCGAAGTCTACTTTGGCTCCTTGACCGATGCGATGCGCGGATTGGTGCAAAAATACAAGGATGAGGGCAAGGACTTGACGTCTCCTGCTGTTGCTAAACAACTGAATATGGAGTTCACTGCAACCGCCAATGATGCAGGGAGCCAGGCACTGGAGGAAATTGGATCCAGTCTCAATCAATTCCAAAAGAGCATTGAAGCACACGCCAACAAGCCCCAAGTCGGAAGAGCTCTGCAAATGCTGCAAATGAAGCAGCAACAAGAGTTAATGTCAATGGGAGTTCCTGGAATGTAAATTCAAGTTGTTGCCCGCTTTACAGTTTGAACTGTGCGACACTGTACTATGGATTGCGAAACTTGTTGTATAGAAATAGATACTGAAGAAACCAAACATAATTCTATTCTATCCATTCTTCATTTCGTTCTGAAAACGTATGTTAGTGCATAAAACATGTCACTATTGTTGCATTTATGTCAATGAAACTGACTCTCGCTGGTCGGAACCTCACTCTAGTTTAAAAAGGTTTCCGAGAGCCCTGCCTGAAGTGAACGAATGATAATTTTCCACACAAATAGAGAAATTGAGCTTTCACTGTATTCGATTGCTTTCATTCGAAATGCTGTGTCTCCACGCACTTAGTGTTTATTAATCGGAACAAACGTGCAAATCAAAAAAGACTCTGCGCTAGCACCATTCTATGCACGAGTCGGAAGTCTAAGCTCAATCGACTAAAGCCATGGGCGATCTAGCCACGTTTGTCACTGCCAGAATACGCGACGAAAAGTACTCAGAATTTCGGAATGAAAATTCTCAGCTCCGAGATTTTACGATAAAGCTGGCTGATTTCGGCGAGATAGCACAACATTATCGAAATTGAGTCTCAAAATTGATTTCAGCTTGCCGAGATCATTGGCGTTCAAGCGCATGTGCTTGGTATGTAACAATTAACAATGTGTCTTTACAATTGGGAATTTCCGGGTGACCTACACTACGGAGAAATTTTATGAAATATCAGCAAAATGTCACACCAGATATTTTGAAGCCTGCACACCCAATTTCACCAATGTTTATGTCTGGCGAGAACAAAACGTAGCAGTAGTGTCCTTTTTTGATCTGTTCCGCTCCAGCGATCGCTTGGTCTTACTAAGAAATTGGAGCATTCGTCAGAGGAGTAGGCAAGTACGTCGAAAATATCGCACGTAATAATTGAACATTGAACCATCTTTACTTGGAGGCCTACTTAAAATCCTCTATTATTCTTTTTTTTACATTTTCTTAATTTTTTGTCCTTCGCAACGGCTGTGTGACTGTGCAATTTACCAGGTAGTGGTATGACCTGGTACGACGTTCTAATTGCGACTCCAGAGACAGTCAATCATGCATATGGCGGTACTCAACATTACTACGGTAGTCTACCATTACCATGCATAGTCTCTCGACCTTTGGTTTCACAACAACAGCCAATCACATCTACAGTAGTTCTACTACTAGCTAGTACTTTTAGTAGATAGTAGATGTTCCCGTTCCCACTATCTGGGTGCACCTCAAAATAAAGGTGCTCGATGCCCCTCTTCAGTTAAAAGCAACGCTTACCAGAGCGTATCAGTATTGCTATGCTAGGTCTCATCAAATAGGATTAAGTAAGATATCCTCATCAGCAGCCGCCTTGAAACTTTATCGAAACCACACGATTGTCAATCGACGATGAGCCGACAAGCAACTTTGAACCTGCCGACATGGATGGCCCTTCTTGCGGTCACTTATCTTTTGGCAAATGCTCGAATTGTTCCTCTTTTGCATGGTCCAGCTCAATCATCTCGGATGATGGCTTTGGAAGGAGGTATTCCGTCATTTTCCTTTTACGCTGAGAACTTGATCAGACACCAAAGCACTATCATATCTCGTCATCCCTCCTTCCTTGAGCGCACTGCAGGAGAAGGTTGGGAAGTATGGGATCGATCGTCAGTACTATTTGACGACCTCAATTCGACATGTAACTGGGTCGACTATCGGCCATTTATCAGAGGCGAACAAGCGCCAGCTGTGCCCTTTTGCGCACACCCTCTAAGCCAGGATCAGTTTATAAGCAACAATCTTGTGAAGAAGGGGCGGCATTTGGAATGTGATGGTCTTACCAAGCTGCTCGATCACAGTTTAAATACACAGTCCACGGCTAGTTTCAACGACAACGATAGTCCTGTTATTTACGTGGACATTGGCGCTAATCAAGGGACGTGTGTGATGCAAATGCTGTTGACGACCAATGCCACGATCTTAGCTTTTGAACCCCACCCGTACAATTTATTTGTCATGACTTCTACCTTTATGGCACTGGATGCAGAACTCAGAAATAGAATTCACCTGTTCCCAATTGCGCTAGGAGCAGAATCATCACAATCAACCATTCACATGGCCAGCGATAATCGAGGACACGCCGTTGTTTCCAAGGTCATTCGCATCAACAACAAGGCTACGTTTCTGCCGCCAATGAACATTCGAGTCGAGCCTTTGGACTCGATCATCAAGGAAAGTACTGTCGTGCATCTGATAAAAATGGATGCCCAAGGTTTTGAATGCTACATCTTCGATGGAATGAAGCAAATGCTACAACGAACCCGGACTGTGTTCTTTGAGCTGGAACGAAAAGTATTGAACGGATTTGAGAAATGCTCGCCACAAGTTCTTTGGGACAAATTCCTTGCGGCGAAATTCGAAATGCATGCAGGTGGGCCTGGTAGACGTGCTACCAAGATCATGCCCGAAAAAGGCAAAGTCAACATTGTGGCCTTGAATCACTAGTAATTCTTGCAAGACGAAAAAAGTCAATCTATTGTTAAAGTGAATTGCTGGTCTGCTAGTAACAGACTAGCATATTCAATATAACTATGGTAAACAATATATAGAAAAGCGGCATCTACCAGGTAGTTCCA
>Ga0210042_1004171_pt1 | contig 10075 bp, 8 predicted proteins | sample CryGeymeta201518_FD_183982 | JGI IMG/M metagenome (GOLD analysis project Ga0210042, IMG submission 183982) | Groundwater microbial communities from Crystal Geyser aquifers in Utah, USA - Crystal Geyser metaG 2015-18 (SPAdes) (version 2) | ecosystem: Environmental > Aquatic > Deep subsurface >... | reverse complement strand
CAAAAAGAGGTATTGAAAGCAGCAGAAGCACAGGCTCGTTTAATAAAAAATCAAAATAAAATTTTAGAACAAAAAGTAGCCGAACGCACCGAAGAGCTAAATACGATTAATGAAGATTTATCAAATAACCTTGTGCAACTAAACGAAAAAAATATACTTATAGATAAGAAAAATCAAGATATTACTTCTAGTATAAATTACGCCAAACAAATACAAGATGCTATATTACCTGAAAAGAAAACGATTTTGGAGTCTCTTCCACATTCATTTGTCTTTTTTCAACCAAAGGATATTGTTTCAGGAGATTTTTATTATTTCAAAAAGGTAGATAAAAGAATAGTCTTTGGAGCTTTTGATTGTACAGGACATGGAGTGCCAGGTGCTTTTATGTCTTTGATAGGAAATGAATTACTAAATGAAATTATTGAATTAAATTATAGAATAAGAGCCTCTGAAATTTTAGATGAGTTAGATAAGAGAATAATTAAAGCATTACGTCAAACGGATACAAGTATAAGAGATGGAATGGACGCAGCTATTTGCGTATATGATTTTGAAAAGCAAATTTTGGAATATGCAGGAGCAAAAAACCCTCTTATTTATGTAGAAAATGATGAAGTAAAAGTAATAAAAGCTGATAGACAATCTATAGGAGGAAATATTGCTAAAAGCAAGTTTGATAAGCAATCTTTTACTACACATACTTTTGATTTTAAGGAATATCAAAATACAAGTTTTTATTTATTTTCTGATGGCTTTCAAGACCAATTTGGAGGAGAAGACGATAAAAAATTTACGACAAAAAGATTTAGAAATACACTGCTAGAATCTTCAAAATTACCTTTTTCTAGTCAAGAAGATTTTTTAAAACAAACTATTCAAGAATGGATGGGGGATACATACAAACAAATAGATGATATTTTGATATTTGGTTTTAAATTATAGTTGAAAATTGAAATTTATTGCAACAAAAAAACTCGGTTATCTGACAATTTTTGTGATAATTTTATTTTTGGTAACACCTAATTTTAACTTGGTCTGTACCGAAGGTCTGACCAAGTTAAAATAAGTACTGAAACAAGTAAAAATGCTTATTTTGTTCAAGTCAGACCTTCGGTACAGACTTGAACAAAATAGAAAATACATTTTAAAAATACCTACTAGTGATTTTCCACAAAAATTGTCAGATAACCAAAAACTCCTCCAAAATTCAAACGAACTTTAGAGGAGTTTGATTTATATATCATAACGTATAAAATGCAGTTCTTCGATTTTATCAAAACCTTTATCACTAGACAAACAAGGAATATTCATAAAAATTGAAGTAGCTGCAATAATTGCATCAGGCAGTTTTGTAGCATATTTAGTTTTTAATTTGATAGTATTTTCCTTTATCGTTTCGTTGATGTCAATAATTATACAATCACTTAAAAACTGCTTAATAGAATTGGTTTCTTCTACTGAAATATCTTTAAATCCTAAAAGCTCTAATTCTGAAACAAAGGATAAGTAAATATATTTTCCATTTAACAGTTGTGCGATTGTTTCATCTCCGTTAAGTAAATACAAAGCTATATTTGTATCTATCAATATACTATTCCCACTCATCTCTCATTTGTTTTTGAATTTCTAAAGGCGATTTTTTGAGTTTTATAACACCACAATATTTGTGAGCATCAAAAATTTTTAAATTCTTTTGAGTGGATTTTGAAACACGCTCAAAAATTTTTTCAATAGTTTCTTTACTATCAGATTTTTTCAAAATTACGGTCATATTATTTTATTTAAAGGTTTTGATTTGATAACGAGAAGTAAAATAAATTTGTTGCGACACAAAAAAACTCCTCCAAAATTCAAACGAACTTTAGAGGAGTTAATTTTTACATAATTCCGTTGCTCGTGTCCTCACGAGCCACAAACATTAAATTATTTCTTTTCAGAATCTACTTCTTCGTAATCTACATCTGTTACGTCTTCTGCATTTGCGCTAGAAGGCTCTTGTGAAGCGTCAGTTTGCTGACCTGCTGCGCCACCCATTGGGTCTTGTGGGTTTCCACCTGCATTAGCGTACATTTCTTGAGAAGCTGCACTCCATGCACCTTCTAATGCTTCTAAAGCTACTTTGATTTTTTCTACATCTTTCTCTGCGTGAGAAGTACGTAAATCTTTCAATGCTGTTTCGATAGCTGTTTTGTTTGCTTCTGAAAGTTTCTCTCCGTATTCTTTAAGTTGTTTTTCAGTTTGGAAAACCATTGAATCAGCCTTATTGATTGTTTCAATATTTTCTTTTGCTGCTTGGTCAGAAGCTGCATTTGCTTCTGCTTCTTGACGCATTTTTTCGATTTCTGCATCTGTAAGTCCAGAAGAAGCTTCGATACGAATTTTTTGTTCTTTTCCACTAGCCATATCTTTTGCAGATACATTAAGTAGTCCATTTGCATCAATATCAAAAGTAACTTCTACTTGTGGAATACCACGAGGTGCTGGTGGAATACCGTCTAAGTGGAAACGACCAATAGTTTTGTTATCTTTTGCCATTGCACGTTCTCCTTGTAAAACGTGGATTTCTACCGACGGCTGATTATCTGCTGCTGTAGAGAATACTTGTGATTTACGAGTAGGAATAGTTGTGTTTGACTCTATCAATTTTGTCATTACGCCACCCATAGTTTCGATTCCCAAAGAAAGAGGAGTTACGTCTAGTAATAAAACGTCTTTTACTTCTCCTGTCAAAACGCCACCTTGAATAGCTGCACCTAATGCTACTACTTCGTCAGGATTTACTCCTTTTGATGGTTTTTTGCCAAAGAATTTTTCTACTTCTTCTTGAATTTTTGGAATACGAGTAGAACCACCTACTAAGATTACATCATTTACGTCAGAAGCCGAGATACCTGCATCTTTCAATGCTTCTTTACAAGGCTCTAAAGTTCTTTTTACTAATTCGTCAGTTAATTGCTCAAATTTAGCTCTTGAAAGTGTCGTTACCAAGTGTTTTGGTACACCATCAATTGGCATGATATAAGGCAAGTTGATTTCTGTTTGCGTTGAGCTAGAAAGTTCAATTTTTGCACGTTCTGCTGCTTCTTTCAAACGTTGTAAAGCCATTGGATCTTTACGCAAATCTACATTATAATCGTTTTGGAATTGGTCTGCTAACCAACCGATAATAACTTGGTCAAAGTCATCTCCCCCTAAGTGCGTATCTCCGTTTGTTGATTTTACTTCAAAAACGCCATCGCCTAATTCTAAGATAGAAATATCAAAAGTACCACCACCTAAGTCAAAAACTGCAACGGTCATGTCTTTGTCTTTTTTATCAAGACCGTAAGCCAAAGCTGCTGCTGTTGGTTCGTTAATGATACGACGAACTTTCAAACCTGCAATTTCTCCAGCTTCTTTTGTTGCTTGACGCTGTGCATCATTGAAGTATGCAGGAACAGTAATTACTGCTTCTGAAACCGTTGTACCCAAATAATCTTCTGCTGTTGATTTCATTTTTTGAAGAATCATAGCTGAAATTTCTTGTGGCGTGTACTCACGGTCGTCAATTTTTACACGAGGCGTATTATTTGCTCCTTTCATTACTTTGTACGCAACATATTTCATTTCCTTTTCTACTTGAGAAAAGCTATCTCCCATAAAACGTTTGATAGAAGCAATCGTTTTTTCTGGGTTTGTAATAGCCTGACGTTTTGCAGAATCTCCTACTTTACGTTCGCCATTATCCAAAAAGGCTACGATTGAAGGTGTTGTGCGTTTTCCTTCGCTATTTGTGATTACTACTGGCTCATTGCCTTCCATTACAGAGACACATGAGTTGGTTGTTCCTAAGTCGATTCCAATAATTTTTCCCATATCTTTTAGTTTTTTTCTGTATTTTGATTGAATTTGTAGAATAGACTTTAGTCTGTTTAGTAGTTCAAATCAAAATCAATTTCTATTTAGTGATTTAAGTATATATTAAAAAATGGAGTGATATTCCTTAATTTTTAAAATAAAAGTTTTGAGTTTTTATCTGACTCAATCTTCTGTTTTAAATTGTATGTCAAGTATTTTACAATAGATATACCAACCTTAAAAAATTACAGAAAACAGAAATTTAGGAAAAAGAATGACAAAAAAAATGACAAATTGACAGATTGAAGGATAGAACTAAAATTATACTTCTTAAAATCAGACAGTTAGGCTTTTATGGAGTTGGAATTTGACAGGGTTTTTATTCTTTATAATTAATGAATTATTTTCCTACTAAAAAATCTATTTTCATCATCTCTAAAACGAACAAAATAAACTCCCTTTGTTCCACTAAAAGAAAAAGAAGCAGCCTTTTGAAATTCTGAAATAGAAATTGTCTTTTGTACTCTTCCCAAAACATCAATTATTTCTACCTGTTGTAATTTAATTTTATCATTCCATTCTATTGAAAAAGAATTGGATTGAGAAGTCATTTTTATTTTTTCAAAAAATGCTTTTTCTTGTTCATTTTCTATGGATAAAACTGTTCGTGTTCTGATTTGTGCTTTGTCAGAACCTCCTCCAGAGCCTCCTGTGAATTGAGAGTAGGCAGGAAAATAAATCAATACTAAGATGAGTAGAATAAATAGTTTTTTCATTTTTATTTTTTTTACGACACCTTGGAAGGTATCAGCTACGTTTATAATTTAATAATTTCAATTCCCACTTTACCAGTTGCTTTTACATAGATACGAACGTGGTCTTTATCAATCTGAATAAAACGAGGCGAAAGCTCAAAATCTCTCAAATCAAACAAAGCTGTTTTTCCTGTTTTGCCTTTTGAAAGTGCCGTTTGAATAATATCTGGTAATTGTTGTACATAATTATCCAAAGGTAAAATGAGCAGTTTTTGTATTTCCTCTTTGACGGTTGTTTTGAGCATCCAATCGGCAGCCGACAATAAATATTCTTCACTCTGCAAATCATAATCAAAATTATCAAAATGAAGAGAATTATTTAGTGAATCAAAACGAGGAGTCCCACTCAAATAAATCGTACTATTTACATCACCTGTTACGGTAAGTTTCATAAATAATTTTTTCCCACTTCCAAAAACCTCAGCATCTTTAATTTTGATTTTATAATCTGTATTTGGGATAACTAAAACGGTATCTTTAATTTTTTTATCTAATAAATCATTGACAGCCTTATAAGGTAATTCGCCTTTTAAATGCAATTCAAAGTCATTTTGAGTTGAGTTTAATGAACGATTTTGTCTTAGAGGAGGTAAATCTTTGAATTTTACTTTGGGTTTTTCGCCTTGCTTTTTGGCTACGACTGTTCGTAAAAGTGTTTTCAGACGAGTAGTAATAAATAACTGATTATCTTTACCTTCAATTTTACTGGCTTCTATTTGTATAGGTTCTGCTAAAAGCCATGTTCCGTTAGTTACTTTTTTTTCTATTAAGATGGGTTCTTGAATTTTTGTCCAAATTTTACTTACTTCTTTTTCTATCACTTTTAGATTTGAAGTTGCTTTATCGACGACCCTTTCCAAATCATCTTTCTTTTGTAATAATTGATTTTCTAAAATTCCTACTAAATCAAAATTGACTCCTAAGATTTTTACTTTTGGTCTTTTTATCCATTCTATTCCTATGTAGGTTGTTTTGGTTTCTAATTTCCAATTTTTGTTGAGGTTTATTTCTGAGCGTAATTTTATACGTAATGAAAAATCTATTTCTTTTGTTTTCTCTATTTTTTTTCCAAAAAACTTTGTTTTTATCATTCTTTTTGATGCCCAAATATGCAGAGGAACAGAATAATACATAAAATTATCTTTGACAGAAATTTTGATACTTTCTACTTTTTTGACTCTTATTTTTAGTCCATCACTTTTTTTGTCTTCAAAACTTTGGTCTTCATAGAGTGTTCCTTTTATGGCTTCATTTATTTTGTCTTCAATTTGTTCGACTTTAAAAGTAATCGGAACTTCCAAAAAAGAAATTTGATGTTCGATAGCTTCATCAAAAGGAAGTATTTTAGGTGAAGCATTTTCACTTCTATCTTTACAAGCACTTATACCAAAAAACAAAACCAATACAAAAAATAGTGTCAATAAAGCGTATTGATTTTGTTTTTTTGATAGAAGATAAAATCTAAATTTCATTACTAATTTTTCATTAAACGACTTATAATTATCTTGAGATTATTCTATTGGTAGCATATAAATGACTTCTTTTACCCAATGCAAACTTCGCAAATATTCCAAAGACAACGGACGAATTTCGGAATCAATTTCAATTACTAAACAAGCAATTCCTCTTTTTCCTTTTCTACTGACGTTCATTGTAGCAATATTGCATTCATCATTGGCAAGGATATTCGAAATAAAAGCAATACTTCCTGTTCTGTCTTCTGCAAAAACAAGAATTGTGAAAAGCCCTGTCGTAAATCCTGCATTATAGCCGTTTACTTCTTCAATTTCTATTAACCCTCCTCCTCGGCTTATTCCTAACATCTCTACATTTCGTTCTCTTTTTTTGAGCTTAAAACGAATAGAATTTGGGTGAAAAGTAGAAGCATTTCCAACTGAACGAAAAGTATATTTTAATCCTGCTTTTTTAGCTTCATCAAAAGAAGTTTTGATACGAATATCATCAGTCGCAAAACCTAAAAGTCCTGCAATGACAGCTCTATCGCTTCCGTGTCCTTCATAGGTACGAGCAAAAGAATTATAAAAAATAATTTCGGCTTCTTCTGGAATATTCCCTAAAATATCGATAGCTGCACGTCCGAGACGAACAACTCCTGCTGTATGCGAACTTGAAGGACCAATCATAATAGGACCTATCATGTCGAAGATACTACTTTTTTCTGTTGCCATTGTTTTTAGATTTATTTTTTGTTGTGTGTTTATTTATATAAAACTACAAAATTACTTTCACAAAAAAAGCCTATTCCATATTGGAACAGGCTTTTTTATAGAAAAATCTAGTTTATATCAATTTTTATAAAATTAGGATTTACTTTACAATCGTAATTTTTTGTTGATATACCCCTTTTTCAGTTTGTACTTGCACGATATACACACCACTAGAAACTTCACCTAGTTCGATGTTTTGTTGCGAACCGTTGTTCAAATCTGAAAGTATTTGTGTAAGAATCACTTTTCCTGTTAAATCCACAACAGTTAAGTTTGCTTTTTGTGCTTGAATTGCCTTGAATTCTAACGTAAAGCTACCAGTAGATGGATTAGGGAAAAGAGAAATTGCAGCACGTTTGTCTGTTTCGTTTTGTCCTAATACAATAGAAGGTTTTAAGAAAATAGTGTTTGAATATGCTCCTACTTCGTAGTTATTTCCTCCTTGATTCAAATAAACGGCACGTACACGGAATGAATAGTTTACTCCATTTACTAAATCTACTTTCAAGAAATTATCTGAAGTAAGTGTAAGAAGAACATCTGGCTCTTCTCCATACATTCCCATATATACCTCAAATTCAGAAATATTTACACCCTCTGGTACTGCTGTCCATTGTAAATCAACAAAAGAATAACCTGCCTGTCCTGTTAATACAGGAACATAATCAGGAATTGGATCTTCATTACATTTCAATACGAATGATTCTACACTACTACATGTAGCACCACTTGCCAAAGTAGTTGTAATAGTAAGTGTATAAGTACCACTTTTATTTACTAAAACACCAGCTTCAGTAGATGCTTCATATTGAATATTATCTCCTGAATACATCCAAGAATAAGTTAGACGATTATCATTTGTAGCATAATTGCTAGTTTGAGCAGTAAGTTGATTTGGCGTACAATCTACATCAATTTGATCAGCAATAGGAGCGATAAGAGGTTTGTAATTATAAATGATTGTAAAATCATTACTTGTAACTTGACATCCTAAGGCTGAATTATCTGTTGCTCTAACTCTATAAGTACGGCTTTGAATAGTGGTGGCAGCAGCGTCGTTGATAGCAATAGTAAATATTGGATTAGTAGAAGTAACTGACAAAATACCATTTTCGAACAATTCATAGGTCATGTCTGTGCTATGAGTAGCATCGGAAGCATTAATATTGAATTGGAATACATTTTCACAACGCTCAAAACCATTTCCAATATTTAATGCCAAATTAGGCTTAAATGTAACATCTACTTCATCAGCTTGTGTACAACCTGTACCACGAGAATCTGTAACTTCTGCACGATACGTTCTTGTTTGAGCAGCACCTCCTGAAGGAAAAGAAACAGCTAAAGTAGCATTTGTAGCTCCCGTAATAGCAATTCCATTTTCAAACCATTGATAAGAAATAGTTGCTCCATGAGAGGCATCACGAGCATCAAGCGTAATTGTTCCAAAAGCATCACACGCTACTATATCAGCACCTAAATCCACGATTGGGTCTGGAACAAAAGTAACATTTACTTCATCAGTTTGTGTACAACCTGTTGGGGCAGGGTCTGTTACAGCTACTGAATAAGTGCGAGTAACAGGGTTTCCGGCAGCAGAAGTAAAGTTTACGTTTAGTGTTGCACTGGTTGCACCAACAATAGCAGTTCCGTTTTCAGACCATTGATAGGTAAAAGTAGCTCCATGAGAAGGATTAGCAGCATTAAGAGTAACTGCACCAGCAGCATCACAACGAGAAATATCAGCACCTAAATCCAAAGTAAAAGAAGAAGTAGAAGAAATAATAGTAACATTTACTTCGTCTTGGCTAGTACAAGGTATTGTAGCATTGGCTGCTTCCACACGATAGGTATCTGTAATATTGGCAGGAACATTAGGAGTAGGAACGACATATGTTGCATTAGTAGCTCCCGGAATAAGCACTCCATTTTTGAACCACTGATACGTCCAGCCAGTTGTAAAGTTGGCTACACTAGCAGTAAGTGTTGTGTTTGTTCCATCTACTCCACAAGTAGAAACATCAGCACCTGCATCTATGGTACAAAGAACAGCACAATTTGTAGTACCCGTTCCACTTGATTGAGTCAAGGTAATATCTGTTGGTTGATTACTATAGTTGGTAAGCATTATCACAAATAACTGACCTGATGCTCCCGTTACGGAAGGAGTTTCAGGGTTAATAAAACCTGAATAACTACAATCAAATGGAGCTAATGTTCCTGAAAAAATTTGCGTACACATGTCAGTCAAGCTAGAACCAGGGGCAAATGGTCCCCAAACGGCAAAGTCAATGTCTCTAATTGGGTTGTTTTGTATCTCTAAGTTTACCGTTCCAGCAGTTCCAATTTCTAAGTAAAACCATGCAGGGTTAGGTTCTGAACCCAAACAACCATAATTAGGTCCTGGAGGAGCTGTGGTAGTACCTACACCAGCAGGATAGAGAATAGGAACATCAACACAAAAAGGAGTTGCATCAATACAAGTTTCTCCTTGTGCTTGTGCAAAATTAGATATAAAAGTAGAAATAAAGAATAGAATAACTACTGAAAAAAGAGTATGAATATATTTTTGATTCATGGTTTTTGTATTTTAATTAATTTAATAGAAATTAAGTTGTATTATTTTTTAACGTTGTGTAAAATCAACAAAGCCTAATTGCTCTCTCTGTGTAGCTACTTTATTTTTGAAATACATAGCCCAATCTTGAAGTTGCCAAGCAGTTTTATCGGCTGTTGGTGTGATGGTAATAGTTACTTTTTGAGTAGCCATAACAGGCACAAATGCTACCATATCATCATTAAAGAAGCTAAAAAAACGATTTGCTTGTTCTAGTGAAGTAAAACCAAACTCTGCCATGTCAGCTTCAAAAACTTTTGCATCAGCAGAAGTTTCTCCATCTAGCATGATATAAAGCTCTGAAGTTAGATAGGCTTTAGGTAAATTATCTTGAGCAAAGCAAGAAAAGGTAATAACAAAAAATGAGAAGAGGAAAAAAAACTTTTTCATATAGATTATAGAAGTTAAATGATAAAAAACTAAATTATACAAAGATAGAACTTTTTTTTTATTTATGAATTTAAAAGCCAAAAAAGGGTAGGGTAAACGCACGAAACTTTTTATACTGCTTTTAGTGTGTTTAAACAGACTTTAATTATCAGAGTAAATTCAATTTACAAAGTTAAAAACTAGCT
>Ga0210042_1004162_pt1 | contig 10091 bp, 8 predicted proteins | sample CryGeymeta201518_FD_183982 | JGI IMG/M metagenome (GOLD analysis project Ga0210042, IMG submission 183982) | Groundwater microbial communities from Crystal Geyser aquifers in Utah, USA - Crystal Geyser metaG 2015-18 (SPAdes) (version 2) | ecosystem: Environmental > Aquatic > Deep subsurface >... | reverse complement strand
ACTGTCATTTTGTTTTGCGGTTGCTATAAATCAAAGTTTACACAACATCTATACCCAAATAACTCCAATTTGCAACTCAAGATGTTGTTATTTGGGGAATACTCAACTACATTTTTTGCAAACCCGAGTTTGTTGAGTATATTTTATACCTTAAAACAAGCATACTGGGATTAGAGAATTTTGACAAGCAAAAAGAGGAGAGGCTGCGGTTTACTTAAGTGTTGATGCCCGACGTGGTCGGAAGCAGTCAAGACGGCTTTTTAGGCCGCAGCATGAGGGATGCCGTCAAAATTAGGGAAGTTGCCTGACGAGTTGCAAGTTTAATCTTGAAGTAGCAACAAGCAATCGTACCTCGGCTCTTTTTTTGAGCCCGTTGAGCTCTCAAAAGATCAATTTCGCGATTTCCGTGATTTGCCCCATTGATCCTGGACTTGGCTTTTTCCAAGATACTATTTGAATTCAGGGAAGCTTTCTATTTCCCACATAAAATATTTGACGCCATCACGCCAGGAGTGGTCGCGGCCGGCAGAGGGGGGGCAATAAAGATATTCAATATTGTCTACTGTTGAGACCCCGTTTTTGGCGTAGTTGGCCAGTCCTTTGCCGACAGTTTCAACCGCTTCCGTAAAAGAAGCAAATCTCACGGCTTGCGTGCCATAAACTCCCCAACCAAAGGGATTATAGGAATTTAAGGGAATTTTATCGAGCTTACCGAAAGTTGATTCTTTGCCAGCGATCGAAGGTAGAAGTAACCAATTAAGGTTATATTGGTCAGCAACTCGGATAAAAGTTGCAGCTTCGTCAGAAAGCGGCGAACCTTGCCAGGTTAAATAGGCTTTTAGTTGGGCATCCCGCCCGTCTTTGAAATCGATGTTTTCGATAACGATTTTGCCTGCGGGTGGTTTTTGAGCAAAAAGCGAATAATAAAAATCACGGGGCAGATTGGCTGGCTGGTTTTCATCGATATCTGCTCGAGAATTAATCTTCTCAGTATTGGAAGATGTATAGAAAGCTAAGATGAGGGTTAGGCAAGAGAAAACCATCCACAACCCTATGACTAAAGGCCCTAAAGCCTTGAATTTTGGCAATCTTGGCATAATTTCTTTATCGTAGTTACATTATATCATGGGAAATCAAGTCGACTTTGAGGTTAAGATTGATTCAATTTTTAAGCATAGATTTCAATACCAAATTCCAACATCAGAAAAATGAGATAGATAAAAATAAGAATTATTCCTTCCGTAATGTCAAGCTTTCGATCAGAACGAATAAAAAAATTGAAAGTAATTAAGATGAAAACAAGAAAAAAGGCGCTCATTTCAAAAACCTGCCAACTTTGAATTTTGATGGGGGTAATCAAGGAGGTTACGGCCAAGACTAAAGTTGAATTGGAAACCACGCTTCCCATTAAATCTCCCAAAGCCAACTCAGATTCATTTTTTTTAATTGACTGGATACCGAAGGCTAACTCAGGCAGCGAAGTCCCAACCGCTACTAAAAACATTCCAATCAAAACTACGGGAATATTTAGATAGGAGGCCAGATTGATGGCGGAGTTAACCAAAAATCTAGCGCTGATGATTAAAAAAACGATGCCACCGATGGCAAGTATCACGGCTTTTAAAGCTTCACTTTTTTTGATATAAACCTTTTCGGGTTGGAAGAACGATTTTTGGTGAAGAAGCCGGTTGAGATAGAAAATATAGAAAACAATCAGGATGACAGCTTCAATTCTTGAAAGGGTTAAATCAGCCAAAAAAATAAGGGGGAGGATGGCGATTGCGAGCATATAGAAAGCATCTCTTTTCGCAATCACCGAACGAATGCGAATTTGTCGCGCGACCAGAATGGCAATTCCCACAATTAAAGTTAAGTCAGCGATATTCGAACCAATAACATTGCCCAAAGAGAGCTCCGGTTTGCCGGAAAGAGCCGCCTGGATCCCGACGAAATTTTCCGGCAGGGTGGTGGCTACAGCCATCAAGATAAACGAGATGGAAAAGGCAGAGAGTTTGAGAAAATAAGAAAGCCTGATTAATGACTTAATTGTCAATCCAGCGCTTTTAACCAAAACGATCGAGGCCAGAATAACAATCAGGATTTCTTTTAAATAATTCATACGAAAATCGTCTCAGTTTATGCAATCTCAGACAATATCTGGATTCTTTACGATCCGGAGCGTGTTTTCCAAAAGCATCACAATCGTCATCGGCCCAACTCCGCCGGGAACGGGAGTGATAAAGGAAGCCTTATTTTTGACATTTTCAAAATCAACATCCCCCACAATGTGATAACCTCGAGGATCAAATTTGTCTTCAATGCGGTTTATGCCCACATCGATGACGATTGTCCCTTCTTTAACCATCTCTTTTGTAACAAACAGTGGTTTCCCGATGGCCGCGATCAGTATGTCGGCCGAAAGACACTCGGCCGCAATATTTTGGGTTTTTGAATGACAAATTTCGATAGTGGCATTTTTCTGTAGCAGTAATAAAGCCACCGGTTTGCCAACGATATTGCTGCGACCCAAAACCACCGCCTTTTTCCCTTCGATGGGAACGCCGGTGCTTTCTAAAAGAAGAAGAATGGCTTTGGCCGTAGCCGGAATCAAGGCATCATCGGGAGTATTTCGCTTGGTGACAAGAATTCTTCCCAGATTGGAAAAATGAAAACCGTCAACATCTTTTTTGGGATTAATGGCGGATAAAACCCGGATTTCGTCGATGTGCCCAGGCAGCGGTAACTGTACCAAAATTCCGTGGAAATTAGGATTTTCATTTAATAATTTGATAATTTCGATAAGCTTTTCCTGTCCGATTTCCCGGGGAAGTAAAATTTCCTCAAAGTAAAATCCGACCCGGTGACAAGCCCTTTCTTTACTATCAACATAAATCTGTGAAGCGGGATCATTACCCACCAGAATAATCGCCAGTCCAGGTTTGATTCCCATTTTGCCGACTTCTTGGCGAATCTGTTCTTCAATTTTCTGAGCCAGCAGTCTTCCATCAATAATTTGCGCCATAGAATTTCCTCAAACTTAAAAAATACCTCGAATGTAACCATCTTGATCTAAATCTATTTTAGCGGCAGCCGGATCTTTTGGCAAGCCAGACATGGTTAAGATCTTGCCGGCAAAAGTTATGATAAAACCTGCGCTTTGCTTCCGCCGGTTGCTCCTCCTTTGACTCCGAAAACCGGTCCCAAGGAAGGTTCGCGCAGACAAACGATGGCTTTTTTCAAAATGTTTCAGTATTGCTTTTTGAGCGGGAAAGCGCGGCAGAGTTTGGCAACCTTGGGACGAATCTCGTTAATTTTTCTGGTTTTGCCGATAATTATACTGCGCGTTTCCCGCTTCTTTTCCTGGTCAAAAACAATACCCATCTCATGCTTGACGCGGGAAAGATCGCAAACAATATCTGCAATCCAGCCTCCTATAAGCTTCATTTCTTTTAAACCCAATCCCCTGCTGGTGGCAGCCGGAGTCCCCAGCCGCAAACCGGAAGGGTAAAACGGAGGATTAGGATCAAAGGGAACCGCGTTACGGTTGGCCACAATGCCGGCTTCTTCCAATCCCTCTGCCACGGTGTTTCCCAAAATATTTTGCTGGCGCAAATCAACGACCATCACATGGTTATCTGTTCCGTCTGACATCAGTTTCAAGCCGCAGCACAGGAGTGAATCGGCCAGAGCCTTGGCGTTTTTGGCAATCTGCAGACCATACCGTTTAAACTGCGGTTTGGAAGCCTCCTGCAAAGCAACCGCAATGGCGGCGGTTACTTGATCATGCGGACCGCCTTGCAGTCCAGGGAAAACTGCTTTATTGATTTTTTCGCCCATCAGCGGATCTTTTTCCAGCCCTTTTTGCGTCACCATAATAATAGCGCCTCGAGGACCACGTAACGTTTTATGGGTAGTGGTGGTCACAACATGTGCCTGAACGAAAGGTGAAGGATGGACACCGGCTATTATTAAACTTACGATGTGAGAAATATCTGCCAGCAAAAACGCATCTACTTTCCGGGCAATGGCCGCAAAGCGTTCAAAATCAAGCTGTCTGGGATAATGCGTGATTCCGGCTATAATCATCCGCGGCTTGTGTTTGAGTGCCAGCTTTTCGATCTCATCATAATGCAAAAATCCGTCTTCCCCGACATCATACTGCACGCTTTGGAAAAATTTACCGGAAAAAGTGATATTGGGAACACCATGAGTCAAATGCCCGCCGCTTTTTAAAGATAAACCCATGATCGTATCGCCAGGCGCAAGTAAGCCAAAGTAAACCGCAGCATTGGCCGGTGAACCAGAATAGGGCTGTACATTGGCAAAAGGAACATTAAAAAGCGCTTTAGCGCGTTCAAGGCACAGCGACTCGATTGCGTCAATATATTTTTGTCCCTGATAGTAACGTTTGTTGGGATACCCCTCGGAATATTTATTGGTAAGTCCGCTTCCCAGCGCTTCCAAAACTGCCTGCGACGCATAATTTTCGGACGGAATAAACGACAGAGTTTCCTTTTGCCGCTGTTCTTCTTTAGCAATCAGATCTTTGATTTCCGGGTCAACCATAGGTAAATAATTCATAGGAGAATCTCCTTCATTTTTTACTGACTGTGAGAATAGTTTTATCGGTGATGATTATGTCAACCGCCTGATCGAGTGGCCCGCGAGGAAGCGCCGGAACCACCTGCCATTCATAGGCTAAGCCAATTTTCGGTGAGTGGATTTGCGCAAGCAGGAAATCGGTGTAACCCTCACCAAATCCCAGCCGGTAACCTTTTTTGTCAAAGGCTATTCCGGGCACAATAATCAATTGTATTTGGGTCAACTCTATTTTTTCAAGTCTTGACACCGGCTCAAGAATTCCCATTTTTCCGGGATTTAGATCATTCCAGGACCGAAGACAATAAAAATCAAGATTTGGTTTCTCTTCAATTTTGGGGACAGCGATTGTCCTGAGTCGTAAATATTTCTGGATTAAGGAACAAGTGTCAACTTCAAAAGGCAAAGAGACATAACAAGCGATGATATTAGCACGGCGGAAAACAGCCAAGGTTTCAAGATTTGAAAGGATTTCACGATCAGCCCTGTGTTTTACCTCACCGACAAAAGACAATCGTTTTTGTTTGAAATGCTGGCGAAGCTCCTCTTTTTTCGAAAATGACGGCCTATCGTAACTTACCATGTCGGTAAGTATACTGCATCTAGTTTGGGAAAGAAAGATTCTACGCAACGCGTGCGCGTTCAACTCTTTCTGCCCGTCGACGCGCAAGACTGGTTAAGTATTTTTTACGCAGGCGTAAGCTTTTGGGAGTTGCCTCAATCATTTCGTCGTCTTTGACAAAATCGAGCATTTGCTCCAAATCCATAAAGGTCGGGGGTGTTAGCTGGATAGCGATATCCGCGGTTGAAGAACGCATATTGGTTTGCTTTTTGGCTTTACAGACATTGACTTCAATATCTTGTTGACGGCTGGAAATTCCCACAATCATCCCTTCGTACACCAAAACTCCGGGTCCGACAAAAAGGTTTCCCCGCATTTGGGCATTTGCCAAACCGTACGAAAGCGTGGTTCCGGACTCAGACGCGATTAGAGAACCGTTGCGAATGGATTCGGTTCGTCCGCTCTTGGCAAAATAGCCGATGAAATAAGTGTTTAAAATGGCAGTACCGCGAGTGTTCCCTAAAAGTACGTTGCGGATGCCGAGCAAATTATGGCTTGAAATTTTATAGACAAAACGCGAAACGTTATTTTTCTGAGGCGTCAAACTTAGTATTTGGCCATGTCGTTTTGCCATTTCTTCCGTAATAATTCCCACAAATTCCCCTGTCACTTCGATCGTAATTTCTTCATATGGTTCGCATATTGCTCCATTGATAGTTTTGTAAATTACCTGTGGTTTTGACACCTCGAGCTCGTATCCTTCGCGTCGTAGAGTTTCTATCAAAACTGAAAGTTGTAGCTCTCCACGCCCGGCAACAGTCAGTTTGGCGCTTTCCGGTTTTTCAATAATGTGCAGTCCCAAATTAGTCTCTGCCTCTTTAAAAAGTCGTTGGCGGATCTGAACAGAGCTAGTAAATTTGCCTTCGCGCCCGGCCAAAGGACTAGTATTTGGTCCCAGACTGATTTTAATGGTCGGATCATCAATTTTTATTTTAGGCAAGCTTTCCGGATGAATCGGGTCGCAAATTGTCAGTCCGATTGTCATTTGGGGAATACCGGCGATGGCCACTATGTCGCCGGCTGAAACTTCCGCCACTTCGCGGCGTTCAAGACCGACGCTGGTTAAGAGTTTTTGCACTTTGAATGTTCCGAGAACCCGATTATCGGTGGTAAGCGCAATCAGCTGATCTTTTTTTAGCTTTCCGCGGCTGACTTTTCCGATACAAAGCTTACCGATATAATCATCATTATCCAAGGTCGAAATAAGCATCTGGAAGGGTTTATCGCAATCCTTAACTGTTCCGGGAATTTCTTTTAAAATCGTTTCAAAAATTGGCGTTAAATCACCGACTGTATCTGAGGAATAGCTTTGGGGAAGTTTGTGGAATGCCTTTCCGTCGCGTCCGACCGCATATAATGTAGTGAAATTAAGCGCGGAATCGTCTTCGGCCAGTTCTAAAAAAAGAGTTTCGATGTTATGCATCACTTCTTGCGGGCGTGCATCTTTTTTGTCAATCTTATTTAAGATCAAAATGATTTTCAGTTTGGCCTCCAACGCTTTTTTCAAGACAAACTTAGTTTGCGGCAGCGGCCCCTCTAAAGCATCAACCAAAAGCAAAGCACCGCTGGCCATATTCAAAACGCGCTCTACTTCTCCGCCGAAGTCGGCGTGGCCAGGAGTGTCGATAATATTGATTTTGGTGTTTTTATAAAAAACCGAGGTGTTTTTGGACAAAATGGTAATTCCCTTTTCTTTTTCCAGCTCATTAGAATCCAGAATAAGGGTTTGTTGCATTTCTTTTTGGTTTTCCCGAAAGGTATGGGTTTGTTTGAGCATGGCGTCCACCAGGGTGGTTTTACCATGGTCAACGTGAGCGATAATGGCGATATTGCGAATGTCCATAAGACTGACTCCAGTCAAAAAAGCGCCTGACGGTGCGTTTGTTGGTAAACTCCGATTCTATCACAAAAACCTTTATCTCACTACACCTCGGAGGTGTCAAGAGTCCCACCTCCGAGGTGTAAAGTGGAAATTCCCCCTAAATCAACCTTTAGGGTTAACGGAATAACCTTGCACCTCCGAGGTGTCAAATTTAGTGGTAGAAGATTTTGAGCAATTTGGACAGATCGGGTTTGGCTGCTGCTCCGGCTGTAATTTTTTCTAAGACCTGCGTTGGAGTTAACCAAAAGTATCCGCAAAAGTCCTTAGGATTGTAATTCGGCAACTTATTCATTTCAATCTCGTAAACCTTCATGAACGATGAAACTTCATCTTTGGGCGTCAGATGACCCAAAGGACGATAAAAAACTTGCGAGATGTCGAGATTTAATTCTTCAAAAGCTTCGGTTTTGAAAGCCTCCTCGTATGTCTGGCCACTTGTAACGTGCCCGCCGACACCAACATCCAAACATAACGGGAAGATTTTTTTCTGGGCGGTTCTTTTAGGAATCCAAAGTTGGCCGCCAGAATTTTTAACGAAAACATTGACAACGCGGTAATTTTTTAAGCCTTTGGCGTAAATATGAGAACGGAGCATTTTGCCGACAACTCGGTCATTTCTGTCAACTAAGTCAAGATATTCTTCATCCTTTCCGCTGGCTGAATGGTGTTTTTTCTGCATGGATTTTCTTTGATGAGCCTCAGAATGATTGATAATATATTTTGGTACAGCTACCTGTTATCTGAATAATATCAATACTTTAATCTTCCCTCTTTTTTCTTCACTGATAAGACCGACAGTATTGTTGTAATCGGAACCGCCAAAATCAAGCCGATGCTTCCCACTAAAGTACGAACAATCTCGCTCCCGATCGGCTCATAATTGACAATTTCGGCAAATGGACGGGGGTTGTTTATAAATAGTAACAGTAATGGCAGTGCCGCTCCGGTATAAACCAATATTAAAGTATTAACCATTGACGCTATGTGATCCTGCCCTACATCCATGGCTCGCTTATACAATTCTCCTACCTTCATTTTGGTATCGGCTTTATTCAATTGGAAAACGATCGCCGCTTGTGAAATGGTAATGTCATCCATAACCCCCAAGACTCCAATCATTATTCCCGCCAGTAACAAACCTTTCGTATTAATTGCCCCTTGTTTTATTGTCTGCAATAATCCCACTTCCTCAGAATTTAATCCGGTAAGCTTGGTAACCTCAATGCAAAAAGCGGCCAAAAACCCGGTTAGCACCAAAGAAACAAGCGTTCCCAATATAGCAACGGTGGTTTTTTTATTTAAACCATGCGAAAAATAAAAGGTCGCCGGAATAATGCCCAACGAACCCAAAATAGCAATCAGCACCGGGTTGGCGCCAGCGGAAATTCTAGGCAAAATAAAATAGAAAATGACCAGGAATGAAATTCCCATGCCGATAAAGGAGCTTATTCCCCGCCACTTGGCGACCAGTGCGGTAACAATGACAAAAACGATAAAAAGCCAAAGGAGAGGACTGCGCCGCACATAATCAGAGATGGAAAAAACATCCTGCCCGGCATTTTGAGAATAGGTAATCACAACCTTATCTCCCTTTTTATACCGTTGGATTTGATACGAAGGAACGAGACCGTTTTCCGAAATAATCGTTTGGTCTTTTAGAGATCCTTTGGTAATTTTAAGCTCTAATTTCTGGTACCACTGAAGGCCCGCCTCACCTTCAACCTCTTTTTCTTCAATGATCTGCGTTACCACTCCTTCGAGCGTTTCCTGTCTAAATTCCTCACTTTGGGCAAAAATTACTGCCGATTGGCCACTTAAACAAAACGCAGCTACAAGCAGTGTACAAACTGTTATACAGAAAAATGATTCTCTGCGGACTAAAGTCCGCGGTATCATCTTTTCTCGCGGGAGAAGATTTGATGCTCTCATCCGCAGGCTGAAGCCCGCGGTTTTCCCGCTCGAAAATAATTTCTTCAAAAATATCATACGGTATCCCCCATTTAAAAAATATTTATCGTCACTGGATATTAATGGCAGTAAGGATTCTTGAAACAATTCCTCCCAAGGTAATGGCAAAAATAATTTCAAACAGAGAGATGCTCAATGCTTTTTTCCAGCCAAATTCTTTTTTTAAAACGGCAATCGTGGCAATGCACGGGACATAAAACGTGCTCACCAAGGCTAGGGTAAGCATCTGCACCGGGCTTAATACTTGGCTAAAGTTGGCTGTTCCCAAAAAAGTGGCCAGCATCACAAGTATCAACTCTTTTCTCAAAATACCGAAAATAAGCAATATTCCGCAGATCGCCGGCAGTCCCAACCACGCTACGGTAATAGGGCTTAAGATCTGGGCTATTTGAGGCAACCATCCCAGAAAATTTATTCCTTCCACCACCACTCCGGAAATGACAACTATAGGCGCCGCAATGTAAATAAATTCTTTCAAGCGCATCCATGTTTGAATGATGATGGTATGCAGGTTTGGTCGCCGGTAATCAGGCATTTCCATAATGAGTTCCGTCGGTTCTCCAGATAAAATCTTGGAGGCCAATCCACCGAGTATAAAGATTATCAAGGCGGTAAAGGCATATAACCCGAGAGCCCACCCCATTCCCATAAATTTCCCGACCAAACCCACGATAATGACTGTTCGTGCCGAACAGGGTATAAGAGTTGCAAGAAATCCTGTGATCAGTCGTTCTTTCTGGGTTTCCATAATCCGGCAAGAAAGGCAGGCCGGAACATTGCAACCAAGACCGAGCATCAGAGAAATACACCCCTTCCCATGAATCCCCATTTTATGCATTAAACTATCCGTTAAAAAAGCAATGCGGGCTAAATATCCGCAGTCTTCTAAAAGAAATAAAAGAAGATAAAAAGGAACGATGTAGGGCAAGGCGATTTCAATTAAGGCAAGAATGCTCTTTAGGGCCGTCCACCCCAAAGTTGACCACGCCGAAATGCCAAAAATACCTTCCCATCCTGTTT
>Ga0210042_1004129_pt1 | contig 10146 bp, 12 predicted proteins | sample CryGeymeta201518_FD_183982 | JGI IMG/M metagenome (GOLD analysis project Ga0210042, IMG submission 183982) | Groundwater microbial communities from Crystal Geyser aquifers in Utah, USA - Crystal Geyser metaG 2015-18 (SPAdes) (version 2) | ecosystem: Environmental > Aquatic > Deep subsurface >... | reverse complement strand
GGTCGGCGAAGAGGGGGTCGAGACCGCGCTCGCCGCCGCGACCGGGGACACGCAAGAGTGTATCAGCGAGACCGCCGACCTCGCCTTTCACCTCACCGTCATGCTCAAGGCCATCGGGCGCGGCTGGGGCGACGTCGAGGCGGAACTCGCGACGCGTCATGCCGATGCCAAAAGGGATGATGGTGCTGCTGGAGAGGATTGAACTCTCGGCCTCACCCTTACCAAGGGTGTGCTCTACCACTGAGCTACAGCAGCACATATCCGAGGGGGTCCGCCTGAACGGTTCGCCCCGCCCCATCGGGGCAGCGGCGCTCTTGCGGCAAGCCCCGTCAGGTGTCAACAGGCTGTCATGAGCCAGCCCCCGCACAAACCCGCACAAGCCGAAATCGAGGCCGAAAAGAAGCGCCGTCTCGCCGAGCAGCTGCGCGCCAACCTGCGCAAGCGCAAGAGCCAGGCGCGCGCGCTTGAAGGACGAAGACTAGACGTTATTCGGCGGGCTTGACCCACGGATAGGCCTTCACCGGCACGGGAATGTTGCAAATGTCGGCCCCGCCGGCTGGAACGATGAAGAACGGGTCGCGCCGATTGGCGCGCGCCTCGGCATATTGGGCGAAGGCAGCGCTGTCGGTCGAGAGGTACGCGAAGCGCGGGCGCTGGTTGACAAGCAGCTCATTCGCCAGCCGGACCGAGACGATCGGCGTCGGGCTTTCGTCTTCGGTATAGAAGCCGAGCTGGCCATGCCCGCGCGGCAGGCTCGACAGGTATTCCATCCCGTCGATTACCCGCCCGACGAGCGCGATATTGCGGTCGAGATGGCGCGGCGCATGGCCGATCACGGTGTAGAGCTCGGCGCCGGTGCCGGTATTGGGCGACAGATCGCGCCCGACCCCGACCATGCCGTAGCAATGGATGGGCCAGACCGATTTGGCATCGTCGTTAGACGCGACCGGCCACCCCATCGTGAATAGGCTATAATCAGAGTAGGCATCATGAACGCGGGGGAAGGCTTCACTGCCTTGGCGAGCATAATAGGTCATTTCGGTACGCGCTTCGGCTTGATCGCCGATCTCTCCGGACACGCGCTCCGGCAAACCGGCGATAGGCGTCATATATTCGCTCTCTGGCACCACCGCCAAACCCTCGGGCAGCGGCTTCTTCTCGGTCGCGTCGCCCCACTGGACCACGTAATTGTCCTGGACGCGGTTGACGCTGGTGCCGTCCCACCAGTGCGCCGCGGCGAGCTTGCGCATGTTGCCGATCCAGCCTTGCGAGAAGGGCGGCGGCATCAACTGGATGACGACGCGGCGCGGCTTGCCCTGCGCGTCGGGCGCGAGCTGCATGACCATCAGGTCGCTCGGCGCGATCTCGACCCAGTCGGCGGCGGGGGCCGCATCGACGATCGCATTGGGCGACGGCGCCTCAGCGACGGGCGGGTCGGCCTGGGCGAGCGCGGAGGTGACGGGAAGCGCGGCGCATCCGGCAAGCAGGACGGCGGCGATCGAGAGCGTGATGGTGCGGGTCATGCGCGCACCCTGCCATATCGCGCGGGGAGGTCAATACGCGCGCTTGCCCCGCCCTCCCCTTCGCGATAGGAGCCGCGCTTCCAAGCATGCGGAGCGGTGGCCGAGTGGTCGAAGGCGCTCGCCTGGAAAGTGAGTATACGTCACAAGCGTATCGTGGGTTCGAATCCCACCCGCTCCGCCATTCCACCCGTCCGCAGGACCGCTCCGACCGCGTCCGAACCGCGCCAGCTTCGCCCGGTCGCCGAGCGGATCTCCGAATACCGCCTACCGGGAGTAATTTGCATCGGCCTGACGCCATCGCCTCTCGCCGCGCTACGGAACTTTACGAATGGGGTCGCGCCTGCCGCCGCAGTAGCATGGGCGCCACCAGACCAATTCCACAGGAGGCCCGGATGGCGGATAGCGTCGAGACGACTTCGGCCGTGATGCCGACAGCGGATCTTTCGAGGATAGCGCGCGAGTATAAATGGGTCCGCTATACCGAATCGCGATCGGGCAGGAAGCTTCACCTGAGACCGGCATGCCCCGCCGATATCGACGGTTTGCGCGCGATGTTCGCCCATGTCCGTCCCGACGACCTGCGTCACAGGTTCCTGACCGGACTGCGCCAGGTCAACGAGGATCAGCTGCGCGACATGGTTCGCGACGATCGTCCCGACGCCGTCAATTTCCTCGCTCTCGACCGGCTCACGGGCGACGTCCTGGCTGCGGCGATGCTGGCGCGCGAAGGCGACGGCGCCCAGGGCGAATTCGCGCTGGCGACGCGGACCGAGGCGCGCGCGCAGGGCATCAGCTGGACGCTGCTCGAACATCTGCTCGAATTCGCCGAGGTCGCGGGCATGACCGAAGTCAACTCGATCGAAACCTGGGACGACCATGTCGCGCTCCAGCTCGAACGCGAAATGGGTTTTGCGATCCACCGCGATCCCGATGATGCGACGCTGATGATCGCGACGCGCAAATTCGGACGCGACGCCTAACCTTCCCCCGCCGCCTCGCGGACGATCAGGACCGAGCATTTGGCGTGCCTGGCGACCTTGGCGGCGTTGCCGCCGAGCAGATAGTCCCTCATCGCCGGCCGGTGCGACGCCATCACGATCAGGTCGCTATCCTTCGCCCGCGCCGTGTCGAGAATGCCGGTATAGACCGTGCCCGAGACGACCATCGTTTCGATCGACGGAAAATCGGGGATATTCTCGGCGACGAGCGATATCAGCCGGGCATCGGCGATATCGTGCAGGACGCGATAGCCGGGCAGCGAATAGGCGACCCCCTGGGCGATCGCCTCGATATCGCGCAACACCGTCAGCACGGTGACCTTCGCCGAAAATGCCTTCGCCAGTTCCCGCGCGGGCGGGAACGCGATCTGCCACGACGACGGCTCGTCGATATCGACGGGGATGAGGATGCGGCGGAATCCCGAAGGACCCGATCGAGGGCTAGACAACGGCACCGACCAATCTCCCGATAAAAGCTGTGGCAAGGAGCGCGATCGCGCCCCAGAAGGTGACGCGGATGACGGCGCGACCGACCGGAGCGCTCCCCGCGACCGCGCCGAGTGCACCGAGCAGGGCAAGGAACAACAGCGCGGCCATCGCTTCGGCCGCGACCAGCCGCCCGAGCGGGACGATCACGACCAGGATCAGCGGCAGCGCCGCGCCCGCGGTGAATGTTGCCGCCGATGCCAAGGCAGCCTGGATCGGACGCGCCGCGGTGGCGACCGACAGGCCCAGCTCGTCGCGGACATGCGCGGCAAGCGCGTCGCCGGCGGTAAGCTCCTCGGCGACCCTCGCGGCGAGTTCGCCGCTCAGCCCGCGCTCGACATAGATGTTCGTCAGCTCGCGCAACTCGGCCTCGGGCGTGGCGGCGAGCTCGGCGCGTTCGCGCGCCAGATCGGCCTGTTCGGTATCGGCCTGCGAACTCACCGAGACATATTCGCCCGCCGCCATCGACATCGCGCCGGCGACCAGCCCGGCCGCCCCGGCGATCAGGATATCGCCGCGCGCCGCCGAGGCGGAGGCGACGCCGACGATCAGGCTCGCGGTCGACACGATCCCGTCATTGGCGCCGAGCACGGCGGCGCGGAGCCAGCCGATGCGCGTCACGCGATGGCGCTCGGCGGCGAGATGGGCGCGCGCCATGCTCAGTCCTCGTGCGCCAGCAGCAGGGGCACCTGGCTGTGTTTGAGCAGGCGTTCGGTCGTGCCGCCGAACAGGCGTTCGCGCAGCGGCGCGTGATCGTACGCACCCATGACGCACAGCGATGCCCCCAGCATCTCGATCTCGTCGAGCAGGTACGTCGAGACCGGGAGCGTGGGGCTTTCGATGATCCTGACGTCGGCAGCGATATCGTGGCGCGACAGATATTTCGCCGCCGCCGTCGCATCGGCAAGCGCGCCATGTTCGGTAACCGACAATAGGGTGACCGTCGCGGCCATGCGCAGCAGCGGTAGCGCCGCTTGCAAGGCCTGGTTGGCCGAACGAGAGCCGTCCCATGCGACCAGCGCAGGCCCGCGCGGATCGAACGACATGGCGCTTGCCGGCACTGCCAGCAGGGGAATGTCCTGTTCGCGTGCAAGCCGTGCCGGCAGGTGCAGATCGCTGCCCGCCCGTTCGAACGGCGTCGTGTTGACCACGATCAGGTCGATGAGTCCGCTCGACCGCTCGATGCTCGCGGCGAAATCGCCATTGTCCTCGATCCAGTCAAAGGGCAGCCCCTCGATCGCGAGCCGCTTCACGACCTTTTGGCGATTGGCGCTGCGCTGTTCGGTTTCTTCGACGAACATGATCCCCGATGAGAATCCGCTGTATTCCTCGGCGACGACGATGGGAAAGTCGAAGACGTCGAGACAATAGAGATGCCCGTCGAGAGCGCGGACCGCGTCGAACGCACATTGGAGCCGCGACTCCTGTCCTTGGTCGTCGTGCACCGTTACAAGTACGTTCTTCATGGTCCTGACCTCCCGACGGGCGGGGCGACGCTTGCTGGAGGGAAAGCGCCGCCCAATGAGTCTGGCGTGCGTCAGCCGACGACGATGTTGTCCTCGATACGGTCCGATGACGGTGCCGCGATCATGCGGAGCAAGCGGCGGGGTTTGAATCAGGAATTGTACTAGGGGCGCCCGCGTCGGCGGCGACGGTCCCGCAGCGACCGCAACTCCGTAAGAATCCCAATGCCGGGAAACCTGCCAGAGACTTAGACTGCGATCACCACCCAGGAGGAGAAGGATTGATGCAGTGGCAATCTGTGCGGCTCGAACTGGCGCGCACGCCCGACTTTCCGGACGGATCGGCATCGCGCGCCTATCTCGTTCACCTGCCGCTCGACGACGACGGCGGAGTCGATCTCGACGAGCTCAAGAAATCGCGCGCATCGGCGACGGTCCGGCGGTTCTGGCCCAACGAACGCGATATATCGGGCTATGTGATCCCGACGGGCACAGGCTGGGCCTTTTCCTATCGCATCGGCGACGATGACGACGAACAGCTCTACCACCTTGAAAGCCATCGTATCGCACCGGGCGAATATCTGACCTTGCGCGAACCGGACGGCGGTTCGTTGCCGTTTCGCGTCGCGCAGATGACGCCGCTCCCCGGAACCGGCTAGTCCGCCTGCTCGGCGGCGAACGCGATCCTGAGCGCGTCGGACAGGCTGTGCGCGCCAAGCTTTTCCATCAGATTGGCGCGGTGGACCTCGACCGTACGCGGGCTGATGCCGAGATCGTACGCGATCGTCTTGTTGGGATGGCCGTTGGCGAGACCGTCCATCACCTCGCGCTCGCGCGGGGTCAGGGCATTGAGCAGCAACCTCGCTTCCGCGGCCTTGCGTTTCGCCCGTTCGCCGTCGTCGAGGCGATCGCACGCGTGGCCGAGCGCGGCGAGCAGGTCTTCGCGCCGGTAGGGCTTTTCGAGAAAATCGACGGCGCCAGCCTTCATCGCCCGGACCGCCAGGCCGATATCGCCATGGCCGGTGACGACGATGACCGGAAAGGTCAGCCCGCGCTGTTTCATGATGCCCTGCACCTCAAGCCCGTCGCGGCCCGGCATCCGGATGTCGAGCAGCACGCACCCGGGCGGCAACGACCCGGCCTCCTTGAGGAATTCATCGCCGCTTTCGAAGGCGCGCGACGGCAGACGCTCGGTATCGAGCAGGAATTTGAGCGAGCGCCGGACCGCCGCGTCGTCATCGACGATGTAGATGCACCGTGGCTCGGTCATGATCCCTCCTGCGTTTCGAAACGCGGCAGCGTGAAATGGAACGCCGTGCCGCCGATCGGCGACGGCTCGGCCCAGATGCGCCCGCCATGCGCATCGACGATGGTGTGGCAGATCGACAGGCCCAGCCCCATGCCCGACGGCTTGGTCGTTTCGAACGGCTGGAACAGGCGCCGGGCGATGCGCGGCTCGAGCCCCGGCCCGCTGTCGGCAACGACGACTTCGGTCATCTGGTCGTCGGTCGCCCGGGTCATGATTTCGATGGTCTTGCTGCGCGTGTCGGCCATCGCCTCGGTCGCGTTGCGCAACAGGTTGACGAGCACCTGCTGGATCTGGACGCGGTCGGCGAGCACGTCCTCGGCCGCCTCGTCGAACCGGACCGACAGCGCGACCCCCGTTCCGGCGCCGTCGGCCAGCGCCAGCGCGATCGCCTCCTCGATCACATGACCGATCCGTGCATGGACCCGCTCGGTTTCGCCATGCCGGATGAACTCGCGAAGATGGCGGATGATATCGCCCGCCCGGATGACTTCGTCGGCGCACAGCGCCAGCGCCTGGCGCACGTTCGAAGCCTCGCTGTCGCCCCGCTGCGCCAACAGCGACGAGGCGGCGTCGACGTAATTGGTGATCGCCGCGAGCGGCTGGTTGAGCTCGTGCGCGATCGAGGTCGCCAGCGTTCCCATCTGCGAAATGCGCGCGACGTGCGCGAGTTCGGCCTGCAGCACATGCAGCCGCTTGGTCGTCTCGGCGCGTTCGGTAAGGTCGCGGATGAAGCCGGTGAAGACGCGCGCGCCCTCGACCTCGGCCTCGCCGATCGACAGGTCGATCGGAAAGGTGACACCGTCGCGGCGGCGCGCGCTGGTCACGCGGCCCTTGCCGATGATGCGCGCCTCGCCGGTCTCCCGATAGCGTTCGAGATAGCCGTCGTGCCGTTCGCGATCGGGCGAGGGCATCAGCGTATTGACGTTCTCGCCGATCAACTCGTCGGAATCGTAGCCGAACATTTTCTCGGCGGCATGGCTGAAGGCCAGGATATGACCGGTCTCGTCGATCACGATCATCGCATCGGGGACGGTGTCGATGATCGACCTGAAATAGATGTCGTCGCGAAACCTGTGCTTCATGGCGCCGGCAGCCGATGCACGTGACGCCGCGTCCGTTGTCGCGCGCGCGTCCGATCGGGCTGCTTTCGTGTCAGGCATAATGCTTCCCTGCGTCGCCTTGGCAGGACGCTAGCATGAGGCCGGACCGCAGTCACAGTGCTAAATTCCCGGCAGGCGCATCCGTCGCATGAGCATCCCGGCGCTGGCCGCGGTCAGCGCGGCAGGGCACGGATCAGCAGGTCGAGCGACGTCTGCTCGAGCATGAGGTCGGCAAAGCTGTCCTTCCACGCGAGCGCGAAGCCGCTGCGGGCATGCGTGGCGATCGCCAGCAGGTCGGCGTCGATCGCCTCGAACGCGGTCATCACCGCGGTCATCGGGTCGCTGCGCAGCGCCGCCCCGTGGATATGGACGTTGCGCAGCCTGCTCGCCGCCGCCCGGTGCGCGATCAGCTCCTCGATCCGGCGGCGTTCGTCGCTCGCCCCCGCCCGGTCGCGATGCGCCGGCAGCCAGGCATGCACCGCCAGCACCTCGTGGATCGACGCGATCGACTCTGCCAGCGCCAGCGTTTCATCGACAGCCTCCGCACCCCCGATCGCCGCGACCAGCCGGCGATACGGCCTCGCCGGGTCGTTGCGGACGACGAGAACGCCGCGCTCGGTGGTGCGGATGAGCCGCTCGACCGTCGTCCCGAACAAACCGTCGCGCATACGCATCGCACCATGGCCCCCGACGACGACGAGCCCCGCGTCGCCATTTTCGGCCGTCCGGGCGATCTCGGTCGCGCGATCCCCCGACGCGATCTCCACCGCCAGCTCGGTCAGCGTCGGATAGCGTTTCGCCCCGGTCTCGAGAATATCGCGCAGTTCCTCGCGCAGGATCGCCCGGTCTGGATCGAGCAGGCGATTTTCGGTGACATGCACCAACGTCACCTTGGCGCGGTCGAGAGCCGCGAGCGACAGCCCGCGCTCGAGCGCCCGCGCGCCCGATTCGGTGAGGTCATGGGCGATCAGGATGCGTTTCATGGCTGCAGCGCCGAGACGATGAGCAGCCAGAATTCGCGATTGCTGGCCCACGCCGCCACGATCGCCGCAACGAGCATTCCGCCGATCACCAATGAGATCGTCCCCGCCCGAAGGCCAAGAAACGGGCGTGGCGAAGCCCGCCGCGAACGTCCGCGCGATCTAACGAACCGAACGGGAAACGATTGAGCCTGCATAGGTGCCTCGTCGCAGAGAGTTGCGCGACCACCTTCGCCGCGGCCCGGCAGGGAGGCTATTGGGAATAGTCCTTAGCGGATGGCGCGCCCGTCCGGCAGGCGCGCCTGCGTATTATCCCCAATATTGCCCCTCCCCGCTTCGCTCTAGGCATGGCGCAAGGTGCAACGATTGCGCGAGGTGCATGATGAAATCGGTCCTTCTTCACGTCGAGGACGACGACACGCTCGAGCCGAGATTGCAGGCCGCGCTGGCAGTAGCCCGCGCGAGCGGCGGTCACCTCAGCTGCCTTCATGTCACCCCGGTCAGCGCCTATGTCGCGTTCGACGGCTTCGGCGGCGTCTTCGTCATGAGCGAGGTCGTCGCCGCGCTCGAAGACAGCGCGAGCGCGCTCCGGCGCAAGGTCGAGGAGCATCTCGCCAGGGAGGACGTCTCGTGGGACTATGAAGAGGTCACCGCCGACCCTGCACACGCCGTTATGCAGCGGGCGGCGCTCGCCGATATCCTCGTCAGCGGACGTGACGGCCATCGCGGCGCGCCGGCGATAAAATCCGCGGGCCTGATCGGCGATCTGTTGCAGAAGGTCCGCATTCCCATTCTCCTTCCCGCCAACGACGGGTCTCCGCCCGACATGAAGGGCACCGCGCTGATCGCCTGGGACGGGAGCTACGAGGCGGCGAATGCGGTCCGCCAGTCGCTGCCCCTGCTCAAGCTCGCCGGCGACGTCCGGGCGATCCACATCGAAAAGCAGGACGACGGGCGGTTTCCGTCGACCGCGCTGATGGAATATCTGTCGCGCCACGACGTCTCTGCCGAACTGCAGCTGGTCGCGCGCGGCAGCCACAGCGTCGGCGAAACCATCGTCGACCAGGCCCGGCGGATCGGCGCGGCCTATGTCGTCCTGGGCGGCTATGGCCACAGCCGCGCGGGCGAGGCCGTCTTCGGCGGCGTCACGCGCGAATTCCTGAAGGACAGTCCGATTACGCTCATCCTCGCGCACTGAGCGCGCGCTTCATCCCGCCGAGCACTCGGACTCGAACGGCGCCGCCACGGCGACCGAGGCGCGCGAACGGGCCGCGTCGCGCCGATAGACGTCGGGATAGAAGACCAGGCGGCCATCGGCATCGGCAAAGGCGGTGAAATATCCGACCACGACCGGGATCGGTGCGGCGAATTCGAGCCTGGTCGTCTCCCCGCTGCCGAGCGCTTCGGCGACCCGCCGCCGGGCGTCGTCATCGCCGCCGAGCAGCGTTGCGGCAAATCCCAGCGCATCGTCGACGCGGATGCAGCCGTGCGAATAGCTGCGCACCGGCTTGTCGAACAGCGACTTGGACGGCGTATCGTGGATGCCGATGCTCTGCGGATTGGGCATGTCGAGCTTCATCAGCCCGAGCGCGTTGTCGGGGCCGGGACGCTGGCGATAGCGGGTTCCGATCTTCACATAGCCGCGCCGCGCCGCCTCGCGCGGGCTGCGCGCGACGATCCGGCCGACGCTTTCGCGTACGATGCTGGGCGGAACGTCCCACCAAGGATTGACGATGGCGCCGCTCGCGACGGTCGTGAATTCGGGCGTCTGGGTCGACGGCTTGCCGACGATCGCGCGCCAGTGGCCCTGGAGTTCGCCATGGTCCCACAGCGAAATCTCGAACGCGGGGATGTTGACGAGCAGATAGCGCGCCTGCGGGTCGAGGTCGATCGCGCGCCAGCGGGCGATGCTGTCGTGGATGGCGATCCGGCGGCCGGCGTCGGCTTCGCTATCGAGCGCCGCGGTCAGCGCGACGATCTGCGGATGGAGCTCGCGCGATTGCGACCCCGCCGGCGTCGCGACGCCGATCGCGACCAGCATCGCGAGCATCGCCACGACCGCCTTCCAACGATCTTTCCACGTGCGGATCATGCGGCTTCCTTCGTCTTGGTGATCTTGAGCTTGCGCAGCCCCATCGCCTCGAGCGCGAGCCGTTCGTAGAACGGTTCGCTCTCGCCCTTGCGGATCTTGCGCAGGAAATATTTCTCGAACGCGACCTTGGCATAATGGACCCAGCGACCCTGCGCCGACCAGTTGACGTTGCGCGGCGGAATCTGCGGCTGGGCG
>Ga0210042_1004114_pt1 | contig 10176 bp, 8 predicted proteins | sample CryGeymeta201518_FD_183982 | JGI IMG/M metagenome (GOLD analysis project Ga0210042, IMG submission 183982) | Groundwater microbial communities from Crystal Geyser aquifers in Utah, USA - Crystal Geyser metaG 2015-18 (SPAdes) (version 2) | ecosystem: Environmental > Aquatic > Deep subsurface >... | reverse complement strand
CGCAGTGGAGAAACAATGGATGATTTTATTGCGGATTTGGCAATAGGTATCGCTGCTTGGGGAATAAAAGCCGGCGCGCCCGCCGCACCGGAAAGAATGACAAAGTACGAGAGATTATTAAAAATTTACACAATGACTAAATGACAATAACGATGACAATTTTCGTTTGTCATAATCATTGTCAAAAGTCATAGTAGTGCTTTTAATAGGCTTTGCCCTGTCATTTCTTTTGGCTTAGAAATAGCCATTAACTCTAAGATTGTTGGCGCCACATCGGCTAAAATACCGGTGTTTTCTTTTTCTGAGCGCCGGATTTCTACTTCGGTTCTTGGCCTCATAAATTCTTTACCCACCAAATAAATCGGTGCCGGACTCGGGTCATGCTGAGTTTCCGGCAGACCGGTCAAAGGATTAAATAATCTTTCAATATTGCCGTGGTCTGAGGTGATAATTAAAACAGCGTTGTGCTCTAAAACTGTTTTAACAAGTTGATCAATTTGTTCATCAATGACCCTGACCGCTTTAAGACAGGCCTTGTAATTACCAGTATGGGCAATGATATCGGGATTGGCGTAATTTACTAAAATAAAATCAAAAACACCTTCACTAATTGATTCAATGGCCCGCGTGGTAACTTCATTGGCCATCATCTCCGGATGTTCGTCCTGACGAACAATTGACCTTGAAGGAATAAGGATTCGATACTCATTTTTAAACGGCTTTTCCCGCATTCCGTTAAAGAAATAAGTAATATGCGGATATTTTTGGGTTTCGGCAATTCGCAACTGAGTTTTTCCTTTATCTGATAGTACTTTACCCAAACAAGTTTCAATTTTTTCTGGCGGAAAAGCCACTGGCACCTTAAATTCATCGTTATATTGCGTCATTGTCGCAATGTAGAGATTATTGAAAGATTTAACCGGAAAATTTTTAAATTGTTTATCAATAAAAGCCGCAGCCAATTGACGGATGCGGTCTTCCCGAAAATTAAAGAAAATAAGAGCATCGTTGTCTTTGATGCCGGAGCCAGCAAGCGCCGGTTCAATAAATTCGTCGCTTAATTTTCGCTCGTAGGTTTTTTTAATGTGGGCCTCAATATCTTTAGTTATCGGTCCTTCGCCGGTTAAAACAGAGTAAACTTTTTGAGTCCGGTCCCAATGATCTTCGCGGTCCATGGCATAAAAACGGCCGCTTAAACTGGCTAATTTTGCTTGTTTGGGAAGTCGGCTTAATAATCCCAAGGCTGAGTTTGGCGGACTGTCACGACCGTCGGTAAAGAGGTGTAAATTTAATTTAGAAATTTTTTCTTTTTCGGCAAATTGAATAAGGGCAATTAAGTGTTCAAACGAGGAATGAACATTGCCTTCGCTTAACAGACCGATAAGATTAACGGCTGAGTTGTTTTTTTGGGCATGCTCAAAAGCGGCTTTCAGAGCCTGACTTTTAAAAAAGCTGTTGTCGCGGATGGCTAAGGTAATGCGGGGATAATATTGGTAAATAATTTTACCGGCTCCCAGATTAAGGTGGCCGACTTCACTGTTCCCTTCTTCTCCCCAGGGCAATCCTACGCTGATTCCCGAGGCCTGCAAAACCCCGGCCGGAAAATTGGCCTTTAAATAATTAATGTTTGATGGATTAACCACATGAATGGGGTTGGATTCATCCGGCTCGCCAATACCCCAACCATCCAAAATCACCAAAATGATTGTTCGCTTTGACATTTTTTAATTTTAACGCTATAATGGATTTATCGCAAGAAATTAACAATCGCGAATTTAAACAAATATGAACACGAGCATCATATTAGTGAGTATTCGTGAATATTCAAACTATGATTTATCAAAGTCCATTTTTTTGGGGAGCATTAATAACTCTCGGATTGGTTATCGGATATTTCATCCGACAATTAATCGCCGTTAGACAGCTTAATTCGATAGAGCAGAGGATTAAAAGGCAAATTGAAGAGGCCAAATCAAAAGCCAAAGAAATAATCCTTGAAGCTCAAGAAAAAGCCACCACTCTCTTAGAAGAAGTAAAAAAAGAAGAAAGAGAAAGTAAAATCCAGCTTGGTCGTTTGGAAGAAAGACTGCTCAAAAAAGAGGAGCAGATGGAAGGGCAGTCGCTGGATTTAAAGCGGCGGGAAGACCAAATTATCCAGGATGTTGAAAAATTAAAAACCGCTAAATTGGAAATTGACGAATTAAAACAAAAAGCGGTCTCGGAATTGGAAAGGATTACCGGTTTGTCAGCTGCCCAAGCCAAAAATTTTCTTCTGAAAAGCCTCCAGGAAAAATATCAGCAGGAATTGGCTTCCACTGTTCAGAAATTGGATAAAGAAAGAAGGGAAGAAATTGAGCGTCGCAGCCTGGAAATCATGACTACGGCCATTCAGCGCTACGCCCGTTCCCACGTCGGAGAAATAACAACCACGGCTTTCAGCCTTAATGATGAAGACGTAAAGGGAAAAATTATCGGTCGCGAAGGCAGAAACATCAGGGCATTGGAAAGAGCCACCGGCGTTGAATTAATAATTGATGAAACGCCTGACAGCATTGTAATTTCCTCTTTTGATCCTGTACGGCGAGAGATTGCGAAATCGGCTCTCCAGAAACTTATCAAAGACGGCAGAATTCAGCCGGCAAAAATTGAAGAAAAAGTTGAGGAGGCCAGACAAGAGTTAAATAAAAAAATAATAGAATTGGGCGAGGCAGCTGCATATGAGACGGGGATTTACGACTTATCCAAGGAAATTATCCAGCTGTTGGGACGGCTTCATTTCCGGGTCAGTTACGGCCAGAATGTTCTGATTCACTCGATTGAGACCGCTTACTTGGCCGCCATGATAGCCGCTGAATTAGGTTGTAATATTGAGGTGGCTAAAAAAGCCGCTTTGCTCCATGATATCGGCAAAGCCATTGACCATGAAGTTCAGGGAAGCCACGTTGAATTGGGCCGAAGAATTCTGAAAAAATATGGTGTTGGAGAAGAAGTAATTCAAGCAATGGAGGCTCATCACGAGGAATATCCTTTTGCCAGTCCAGAGGCCTATATTGTGGCTGCGGCTGATGCCTTGTCAGCCTCTCGGCCAGGAGCCAGACGTGATACCTTGGAAAATTATTTAAAACGGCTGGAGGATTTGGAAAAAATTGCTTTGGGTTTTGAGGGTGTCAAAAATGCTTATGCCATCTCAGCCGGCCGGGAATTAAGGATATTCGTCACTCCGGAAAAGATTGACGATTTCAGGGCTTTGCAATTAGCCAGGGATATTGCCAACAAGATAGAATCTGAGCTAAAATACCCAGGAGAAATCAAGGTAAATGTCATCCGCGAAGTCAGGGCGGTAGAATACGCTAAATAAGGGGTATTGTTTTAATTAGGTTTTTCCTATATAATTTATTATAATTCTTAAAGCAAAGGTCGAGAAAGAGTATAATGCGATACTAATATACTAATTCATACTAATGATACGAATGAATACGAATTCGTATTTATTAGTATAATTCGCATCCATTACGTATATTGGCATCGGGTTTTATGAATAAAGTAGGACTTACCGAAGCAGTAATGAAAGCAGTCGGAATAGAGGTCAAAAAACAGGCAACCGAGACCGTTGAAGCAGTTTTTGATACTATTACTAAAACATTGGCCAAAGGAGAAGAGGTGGCAATTACCGGTTTTGGCACTTTTAAGGTGGCAAAAAGAGCGGCTCGAATGGGAGTTAACCCCCGAACCGGCGAAAAAATCCAGATCGCCGCTTCAATCAAGCCAAAATTCCGGGCTGGAAAGGTTCTTAAAGAAGCAGTGAAGTAAAAATAGAAGCGAAAAATCGCGAATATCAATCCTTCGATTAACTCAGGATTGTCCTGAATTTTATTGAAGGACAACGCAAAATTTCGCAAATAAATAATCCCGATTTTAGTCGGGATTATTTATTTTGAAGTATTTCATCTATTTGATAAAGAATTTCCCGTGTTGAGTCTATTTTTTTCAAGGATTCATTTAAATCTTTATCTCCCAGAGCTGACACTTCTTTTAATTCATTAGCTGCTTTTTCCAAAAGAGCTTGAATGGTTGAAATCTGGCTAAAATCAATTTGGGGACTAGTTTCAAGTAAATATTTAATTTCATTTAATTTTACCTGAATTGAGGCGTTCATTTCGCTCGCTTTAACCACTAAATTGTTTTGATTTAATTGGTTATTAATATAATAAACGCTTCCTGCTATTAAAATTAAAACAAGGGCTATTCCTGTTGCAAAAGCTAATCTGGTCAATCTGGTAGTGAAATAAAAATTATTTAAAATGTCAGCCGCCCAGCCCTGCTTTAAATTCGGGCTCTTAATTAAAGTGTCCAGCCCCTTTGAACCAAGAATCAAAAGCCGCGACTGCCTTGAATAATCAGGGTCGGGTTGAATTTGCTTTAATTCCTTTAAAATTTTAGATAAATCTTGATTCATGAATTTATGATTTTCTTCAGATTTTTAATGGCTCGGTGTTGAAGTAATTTGACGGCGGTTTCGGTTTTATCTAAAAGTGAAGCTACCTCTTGAAGAGAAAGATCTTCAATAAACCTTAAAATAATGACGTCTTGCTGTTGGGGATTAAGCTGGTGGATTGCTTTTTTAACTTTTTCAATATCTGAATTGTCGTCCATCACGCTGGAATAAGAAGGATTTTCAATTTTTAATTCAACAATGTCTTCAAGGGCTATATTTACCTTTTTTGTCCGGTAATAATCAATCACTTGATTGCGGGCCACCTGATAAAGCCAGCTGGAAAAAGGAAATCCCCGAAAGTCATACCTGCTTATACTTCCCCAGGTTTTTAAAAATACCTGATGGGTAAGGTCCTCGGCTTCCTCACGATGGCCCACCTTAAGATAAATAAACCGATAAATCTGCGGTTGATACTTATCATAAAGTAGGCCAAAAGCCGAGGCCTCGCCCTTAATGGCTTTCTCAATTATGTTTTTTTCGCCATCTATCATAGAAAACGAATGAGGTGATAATTAGTTTCTTTGAGCGGGTGAAGGGAGTCGAACCCTCATCTTTACCATGGCAAGGTAATATAATAGCCGCTATACGACACCCGCTTATTTTTATTGTGAAGGCGGCGGACCACTAGGCCCCTTTACCGATGGCGGACCGCTGGGCCCCTGGAAATTATTAATTTCAGGAACTGTTTGGATTTGTTCTTTAATAGTCGGCGCTTTAACTCCTGAGTTTGCAAAATAATCATAGACAAAATAAAGGCCGAGTAAAACAGCAAGAATAATTATAAAAATCAATAATTTTTTAGTCATTTTGTCCGCCCAGAGGGATTCGAACCCCCGACCTTCTCCTTAAGAGGGAGCAGCTCTACCAGCTGAGCTATGGGCGGGTGCCCCCGAGAGGATTCGAACCTCTAAATCAAGCTTCGAAGGCTTGCGTTTTATCCATTAGACTACGAGGGCAACAATTAGTTAATTAGTTTTTGGTTTTTAGTTATTAGTTATTTAGTTTATAATAAAGTTTAATGAGTTTCAATATTCCAAGAGAAATCGAAAATATTGCCGAAAAATTGCAAAAAGCCAATTTTCAGGCCTTTCTTGTCGGCGGTTGCGTCCGGGATTTAATAATAGAGCGTGAGCCCAAAGATTGGGATATCGCCACCAATGCCAAACCGGATGAAATTCAAAAAATCTTTTCTGATAGTGTTTACGAAAATAAATTTGGTACTGTCGGAATAAAAACTGGAAGCAAGAAACCAACGCTGGAGATTGTTGAGGTTACTACCTATCGTTTGGAAGGTAAATATACGGATAAGCGGCATCCGGATGAAATCAGATCCGCTAAGACTATTGAAGAGGATTTAAGTCGGAGAGATTTCACGATCAATGCGCTTGCCCTGAGTATCGCTGAAGGAGAAAAATCAAAGATTATAGACCCTTTTGCCGGACAACAAGATATAGAAAATAGAATTATCCGCACGGTCGGCGAACCAGAAGAACGTTTCAGCGAAGACGCCCTGCGATTAATGCGGGCGGTGCGATTCGCCGTAGAATTGGACTTTAATATTGAAGAAAAAACAGCTGAAGCCATAAAAAAACAGGCTGGACTTTTAGAAATAATTGCTAAAGAAAGAGTCCGGGATGAACTGGAAAAAATCATTATGATAGCTTCAGCCGCCAGAGGAATTGAGCTTTTGGAAAAATCGGGTCTCTTGAAATACATAATGCCGGAATTAAGAGAAGGTGTCGGCGTCGGCCAAAATAAACATCATATTTACACGGTCTTTGAACACAGTTTACGGTCTTTGGATTATGCGGCCAAAAATAATTATTCTTTGGAAATCCGCTTAGCGGCCCTATTTCACGATATCGGCAAACCAAAAACCAAAAAAGGCGAGGGCCCGGATTCCACTTTTTATAATCACGAGATGGTTAGCGCCAAGATGACAGCTCGAATTTTGGACCGGCTCCATTTCCCCAAAAACTTGATTGAAAAAGTTGTCCATCTTGTCCGCTACCATCTTTTTTATTATAATGTGGGCGAAGTGACTGAAGCAGGCGTCAGAAGGTTTTTGCAGCGGGTTGGCCCGGAAAATGTGGATGATTTCATTAAATTGCGGCAGGCTGATAGAATTGGCTCAGGCGTGCCAAAGGCAGTTCCCTATAAAATCCGGCATCTGCTTTTTATGATTGAAAAAGTCAAAGCCGATCCGATTTCAGCTAAGATGCTGAAAGTTAGCGGTAAAGATGTAATGGAAATTTTAAATGTTTTACCCGGCCCGAGAGTCGGCCAAATCTTGAACATTTTATTGGATGAAATTATAGAAAATCCTGAGAAAAATGCGCCTGAAAATTTAGAATTAAGAATTAAAGATTTAGGAAAGTTATCCGACGCCGAGCTTGAAAGATCGGCTAAACAGGCAAAAGAACGAAAAGAAGAATTTGAAAGCGGATTAGAAGAAGGAATGAAAAAGAAATATTATGTAAAGTGATTGCTGTAATCAAAACGGCTTTATGAAAGAAAAAGAAAAAAATAGAATATTCGGGGACTGGCCTAATGGTAAGGCGCCTCGTTCGGGACGAGGAATATAGCAGTTCGACTCTGCTGTCCCCGACACTTAAAGGTGATTTTTAAATTACTCTTTTAAATTTTTCTTTCAGATTATCTTCAAAAAATTTTTTAGGATAGAGGTCTTGGGGATAAATTGAAATCAAAGAAATTTTGTGTTTACCACAAAGTTTCTTTTTTTCTTTTATAGCTCGGTCATATCTGGGACTATCATTTGCTAACCCAAAATATTCTACAAAAATTTCTTTATTTTTAGCGAATATTTTCCAATCCGCTTTATGGTGTGTTTTTGGATAATACACATCTCTTTCATGTAAGATATTGTTTTTATAAAGCCAATTATCAATCAAAAGTTCTGAAACGGAATCGCATAAATGGCCATCTATGGCTTTAGTAAAGACTCGTTTATACATCCGTTGATTGTGTGAACGATTAGGTTGAAATCCTGCGGTAGTAATAGCATTATTCCACGAACCAAAAAATCTTACACATGCCTTATCTACTCCCTTTAATAATTCGCGTCTCGCCGGAACTCTTCCTAGTTTTTTAAAAGTGTTTTTTATAATATTTAAAAGTTCTTCTGGCGCGTAGCGCTCCGCTTCGTTCCTACATCTCATGGAGCAGTATTTTTTGTTGCCAGTGCTTTTTTTGAATTGTTTTTCGCACTTTACACAAGTCTTTAATACGGGCTTTAGGCGCCTTCTAGTATATCTTTTATTATTAACTATCATTGCGCAGGAATGAGAGCAATAATTATGAAGCGAAAAATCACTTGGTTGCCTTAAAAAAGATTTCCCACAATTCTCGCATATCAATTTTTGTTTTTTCGTTTTATATTGATACTCGCACTTTCTTGAACAATAAAAATTCCACCCAAATTTTAAATTTTCATTAAATCGGTTGGCGCTTCGATAAATTGGCTTTTTACAATTTTTACAAAAAGCTTTTTTAGAATTAGTCATAGGTCTTATTTACTATTTTTGGTTTATAAATTAATATTAAATTAAAAGAAGTCAGGGTCTTTATTAATTATACCATAACTGGGAGGATTTAGCCCGAGTTCGAATCCCAGCAGCCCGACCAATCTAAGCTTTAATTATGGCCAAAATTCATCTTCAATTAAAAAACGGGGAATTTTCTTATCAAGATATTACTTTAATTCCCAATCAAATGCCTGGTTTTGAAAGAGACGAGGTTGATTTAATCACTCATTTCACCAAAAGAATTAAGCTTAAAACTCCTTTTGTCAGTTCGCCAATGGATACGGTTACTGAATCTCAGATGGCGATTTTAATGGCGCTTTTTGGCGGCATTGGCGTAATTCATTATAATTTTTCGACCATCGATGAACAATTATTTGAAGCAAAAAAAGTAAAAAGGTTTGAAGCGGCCTTTGTTAAAAAACCGATTTGTCTAAGCCCTCATCATACCGTTGGCGATGTTTATGGAATTAACGAAGAGTACGGATTTTTTAGCACCCCGATTACCGAAGACGGCACCTTAAAAACAAAACTTGTTGGCATTATTACTCGCCGTGATGTCCGTTATTTGGAAAACATGAAAATTCCTTTGGAGAAAATTATGACTCCAAAAGAAAAGTTAATTACTGCCCACAGAAAAAACACCTTGGATAAAAATAATATCGAAGAAACCAATAAAATTATCAGGAAACACAACTTAGACACCTTGCCGATTGTTGATAATAATTTCAAATTAGTGGCTTTGGTGACTGACAGCGATTTAAGAAAAAATGCCGCTTTCCCCTTAGCCACCAAAGATAAAAATAAACAATTGAGGGTTTTTATTGCCGTAGAATCAAAATTGAGTTTGGCAAAAGAAAGAATTAAGAAGGCAGCGGAAATTGAAATTGACGGCCTTATGGTTGATGCCGGTATTGCTTATAAAGAACAGATAGAAATCGCCAAATTTAGTAAAAAGAATTTTCCGGAATTGGAAGTAATTCTCGGCAATGTCGCCTCGGCTCAATTGGTGGAAAGAATAATTAAAGAAGCAAACCGTTTTGTTGACGGCTTAAGAGTTGGAGTAGGTCCTGGGGCGGCTTGTATTACTCAACAGGAATTAGGCACTGGCCGCTCTCAGGCCTCGGCGGTTTATGACTGCAGCCAAGCGGTAAAAAAAATAAAATCAAAATACGGTTTTATGCCCTTAATTGCTGACGGTGGAATAAAGATTTTGGACAATACCTTGTCAAAGCCGGGCGATATTACCAAAGCCTTAGCTTTGGGAGCGCAAACAGTAATGATGGGAAGTTTATTGGCTGGTTTGGATGAGTCGCCCGGAGAAAAAGAATATAATTATGAAACAGAACGGATGGTTAAAAAATACCGGGGAATGGGCTCGTTTGAGGCAATGAAACAAAGGTCAGCTGTCAGATACGGCATTGATAAAGCAAAAATCAAAGTGGCCGAAGGAAAAGAAATCAAAGTGCCTTATCGCGGCTCTGGTTATGATTTTCTGCCGAAACTGATTGCCGGAGTCAAACAAAGCTTTCAAAAACAAGGATTTCGTAATATCGCAGAATTGCAAAAATACGCTGATATAAGGCCAATTTCAAAATAGTTTATAGAGAATAAATATTTAATTCTTATGTGCGGAATTGTCGCTTATTTAGGCAAAAAAGAGGCCTCTCCTTTGATTTTAGAGGGCTTAAGGCGTTTGGAATACCGAGGTTATGACAGCGAGGGTCTTTGTGTTATTTCAAATAATAAAATTAGTCTTATCAAAAAAATCGGCAAATTAGAAAATTTAGAAAAAGAACTTAAGAAAAAACAAATAAAGGGAAGTTTAGGAATCGCGCATAATCGGTGGGCTTCTCATGGGGCGGTCAATGAGAAAAATGCTCACCCTCATTTTGATTGTCGCAAAAATATCTTTCTGGTTCATAATGGCATTATTGAAAACTATCGAGAGTTGAAAGAAAAATTAATTAAAGAGGGGCATAAGTTTCGCTCAGAAACAGACACGGAAGTTTTGGCCCATTTAATTGAGAAATTTTTTAGGGGCAATTTAGAAGAAGCAGTCATTAAAGCTCTCAAACTCGTCAAAGGCACTTATGGCTTGGCGATTATCAGCCGGAAAGACCCAGAAAAAATTGTTGT
>Ga0210042_1004100_pt1 | contig 10203 bp, 10 predicted proteins | sample CryGeymeta201518_FD_183982 | JGI IMG/M metagenome (GOLD analysis project Ga0210042, IMG submission 183982) | Groundwater microbial communities from Crystal Geyser aquifers in Utah, USA - Crystal Geyser metaG 2015-18 (SPAdes) (version 2) | ecosystem: Environmental > Aquatic > Deep subsurface >... | reverse complement strand
CGATATTGAAGTGAACATGTTTTTCCATACTTCTATTGTATCCCTGTGGATTAATAATGTCAAATTTTTGTCAAATTATTCTTTTCTTTCCACATCACAATTCCCCCGAATGTGAGGATAAGAAGGGTAAGGCCAGAGGGGCGAAGTGGGGCCAATTTTACGATTCATTCTTTTGGCTATGCTATAATTAGCTCAATATGAAAAAGGAAGCACAGTTATGGATAGATTTGGCAAAAGAAGACTTTGAAGATATGAATTATATGTGGAAAGTAAGAAGATATAGAGGAGCGGTACTTTTCGCTCAACAAGCAGTAGAAAAAATCATTAAAGGATATATTGTTGAGAAAAAAAGCAAACCTCCTCGAAAAATCCATGCGATTGAAGAGTTGGTAAAAGATGCAGGGCTTGATGTGAAGGAAATTGGGAATCTCCCCGTTGAGGAATTGTCAAAGTCATATACACGTGTTCGATATACGGATTTAAGTATCCAATATTATCCAACAAAAGATTCAGTTGAGCCACTATTACAGATGGCTCAAAAAGTATATCTATGGGTGCAAACAAAATTCAAAGCGAAGTAAAACAATACATAAAACGGCTCAAAGAAACTATTAATCCAGAGTCGGTTATCTTATTTGGGTCATTTGCTCGGGGCGAAGCAAACGAGTGGAGCGATATTGATCTTCTTGTAATAGCAGATTACAAGACAAAGTCGGAAGATCGATTTGACATACTTTATAAACTTCGTGGTGGTTTAATAAAAAATCACGATATCAATGTTTTTGGGCTTACAAAGAAAGAATTTGAAGCAACCAAACCGTGGTCACTGTTTGCTGACGTAAAAAAAGAAGGAATAGTACTGTATCAGAAGCGTGTCATTTCATAATTTTCATCTTCTTTCTTCTCCAAAATACAATCCCCCCGAACGTGAGAAATAAGAAGCATAAACCCAATATACTCCAAACCTGCCTGCCGGAAGGCAGGTACTGCGGCCAAAAGATAATTACAATATTAGCCACTCCACTCTCTTTACCCGCTACCTCGCCCAGCTGTAGTCTTGACTTATTTAACAAGCTTCTCTATTTTTTTCTTAAAATCAGGCAAATTAATCTCTATTGTTTCCCAAACTTGATCTAAATCAACGTTAAAATATTCGTGAATAAGATTATCTCTTGTTCCAGTGGCGCCTCTCCAAGGGATTTCAGGATGAGCTTCCCGCAGCTTATTACTAATATGTTTTACTGCCTCTCCAATAATCTCAAACTGTCGTACAGTTGCATGAATAGTAATCTCGCTCTCGCGAAAGTATGTTTATTCATGTCCTTAGTAAACTCAGAAATAAGACGTATCGCATCAAGAATGTGTTTTAAATATACATTATCCTTATCCATAAATTACTTTTACAGAATTCTCAATTTCATTTTTTATATACTTATTCAAGCTGTTTTTTGTCACCAAATCAACCTTTTTATTAAAAATATTTTGGAGCTCATATTGGATATCTACCATATCAAATAATGTTTTTCGCTTGTGAGGATTAAATTCAATAAGCAGATCAATATCACTTTCATTTTTTTGCATATTTTTAGCATAAGAGCCAAATATGCCAGCATACACCACGTCGTTTTTTTTCAACACTTGGCTCATTTTATCTATTAATTCTGGTTCAAAAGGATTAACTATCATAGGGAAATTGTAAGCGATTATACTGTAGAAATCAACTAGAAGCCGTCTTTTTCTGTTTCCAAAGTATAACAACTCCAAACGTGAGAATAAGAAGTACAAACCCAATATACTCCAAACCTGCCTGCCGGCAGGCAGGTACTGCGGCTAGTCACCCTCATTCGCTTTAACCCCCTCGTAGTCCTGAGTTAGTCGAGGGACGAAGAGGGGCCAGTTCCAAAAAGAAAGGGGAGGTTTTATAAATTAATCAAGCATCTCAATTAATTGTTCAACGGTAATACGAAGAGGATTCAGAATCCCTTTTTTGAGAGTGCCTCTTTTTACTTCTTTTTTAAGAGGCACAGTAACAACTCCTCCGTCTGTATGTTTTAAAATAACATGATCTCCATTAATTCTTTTCCAGAGACTACGGGGAGTTTAGGCATATATTTGAACAGGGACAACAAATTGTTTTCCGAATGCAGAAGGGGCACACTCATCTTTTACTTCTTCAAGATACAGCTCCATAGCTTTACGAATATTAAGGAGAGCTTCATCAAATGTTTCTCCCTGTGAGGCGCATCCTGGGAATTCTGGTACCCATACGGAGCAGCCTCCTTCTTTTTCCTCTTGGAAGACCACACTATACTCAAGTATTTTTTTTCGCTTAACAGTTTTCATACGCTCATTATAAGACTGATACTAATACCTGTCAACATCATATTTAGAGCTATACAACGTTATATTTTCTTTTTCCAAAAGCCAATAATCACTAAAGTCCAAATTAGTAGTCCAAACCCAATATACTCCAAATACTGCGGCCAGAATATGATCACGATTGTACTATTTGCGCTTTCAGCTTTTAGCTTTGAGCTATTCAGTACCCATCCATTACTCCAGTTATTAACTAAAACGTGGTTGGTCAGTTCTGCTCCGAAGAGGAAGAGGAAGCTTGTTTATAGTTGAAAATACAGTATGAGAAGATTATCATGTGTCTATGGATATCCAAACTGCAAAAGACCAAATTATTCCCATAATCAAGAAATATCATATTTCAAGAGCGTCTTTATTTGGTTCGATTATAACAGGAACGATGCATGCTGATAGTGATATTGATATTCTTGTTGAATTACCACAAGGCTCTAGTCTTATGGATCGAGCCCGAGTAAAAATCGCTCTTGAAGAGCAGTTTGGGAGAAAAGTAGATGTCCTTAATTTTCATGGAATAAAAGATCACGCTAAACAATCTATACTATCATCACAAGTTGCTATTTTCCCATGAAACGTAAAGGTCTTGAAAGAATTATCCATATCAAAGAATGTATTGAAAAAATACTCAATGCAACCCGCACAACTACACGTGCAGGTTTAGAAAATGATGATATTTTATTTACGGCTTTAACGAGGTGGATTGAAATAATTGGAGAAGCAGCGAAGTATGTTCCAGATGAAATTGTGAGTGCATTTCCCCAAATCCCATGGAAGGAAATGGCGGGTATGAGAGATATTGTTGCACATGACTACGACGATGTTGATGTTGACGAAATTTGGAATGTGGTGCAAAAAGATATCCCTCTGCTCAAGACAGAATTAGACAAAATACCCATCACTTAAGGTTTTCTCTGCATAGCTATTCCACCGAACGTGAAAATAAGCAAACCAAAGCCAATATACTCTAAATACTGCGGCCAGAAAATGATTACTATCTTTTGCCCTTCATTTATCTGCTATCCATTCGCCCAATTATTTACCAATACACGGTCTTTAAGTTCTGTTCCAAACAAGCAGGGGAAGTTGGTAGAGAGCCATCCCTCATCTCTTACTATTTCACTGAGTAAACTTCCATGTTCTCATCCATCCAAAGTAAATTAAGGTAGTATGGATAAGCGTTTCTACTATTATATATATGATTTGAGGAAAGCTTTACATTTGTATCAAAATAATAGTAAATCATGGGATATATTTCAGTTTTTTCACTTGATTTTGTCGAGATAAGTTCTATATATTGTCCTTCACGAAGAGGGAAAAAAATGCGAGGAAAATAGTCAACAAGGAGATCGTTATTGACTATTTTTGCTCCCTTCCAATCTGGCACAATTGTTCCTCCAGGCGTTGAAAGAACGACATCATCTATTGATTTTGGCCATATCGACAACCTTTCAAGACGCAATATTCCATCCTTATCCGCATATATGCGTTTGTTTACAACATCTGCAGGGTCAATGGTGAATTTATGTTCGATTACTTCATCACCATTTTGTTTTATTCTGCCTGGGAGTAACATATCCCATGCTCTGCGAACATATACACATTCAGGACTATGCCAGAGGTCTCCATTTTGCCCCTTTTTTATAAGTGCAATTGTGAATATGCCATTGTCCTTTAATTTTTGAATGAAACTGTTCGGTTCAAATCTATTCAGTAAATCCGCACTGCTTTTATTGCAATCAAAAATAGCCATGTCTTTATCGAGTAAAAAAGCATTTGCAGATTGAGTATCTGCGATATGAAGGAAATACCCGTCAACAATGGGTTTACCCCAAAAATATGATAGGGCAGAATGATATCCTTGATTTGAAACGAGAGGCACATGTAAGACTGCCCCCGACTGCTTCTTTACAATATTTGCAACATTGTGGGGGAAGGGAGGTCTTATTCGTATATAAAAAGCACCCCGCTCAAATAAAAGTACAATAATAATAAGCAATAAATATCGTTTTGAAAGACTGCTCAAGCGGAAAACAAGGAGAATTATAATGGGAAAAGACAATAATGGCCATATTCTTGCTGCCTCAGGAACCAAAAAGGGCTTAATAAAATAGATTGCAACAAAAAGAACTCCTATAGACATTGTCATTATTACTTTATATTTTCTGCTTTTCTCGTAGAGAAAATATCCCAATATGATAATCCATCCAACAATTCCGAAACCAATAACCTTTTCAATCGTTTCAGCAGATGGATTTAGGTTAGTCCACCAACTACCTAGATATGAATTAGGCACGAACATGTCTGTTATTGCTGGCTTTGTTGCATTTGGACTATATACGACGACCTTTGATAACATAAGCCCCTTTGATACGATTGCTTTTATATATCCGCCATGAAAGTATAGAAAAGGAACTACCAAAAAGAATAATGCTATCGTGAGGTTACGAATATTATCCTTGATAAAGCCAAAAAAACTTTGAATAGCATTACTCAACCCCTTCTTAAATGAAGATATAAAAAAAGAAATGAAGAACAGGACAACAATAACTTGACCCGTAATTAACACATACTGGATTGAAGCCATCGAAATGAGAAAAACACTTCCAGAAACATACAATAAGTCGGTGAGTTTTATCCTTCGATTATCCTTAATATGCAGGTAAACATTAAACAGGGAATAGATAAATAAAGGGAAGCCTGCAGTGAGAGTTAAGTTAAGCTGACCATTTAAATGGGCAAATACGTAAGGGGACCATCCATCTAACAAGGCACCTATAAATGCGATAAGATTGATGTTTTGGCAAGTAGGTATAAGTCTTTTAAGTATCTTCTGTATTATTATAAAAATAACGAAAAGGTTTATCCAAAGGATACCTATCACTACGAGATTGTAAGTTAATGGAAGGGAAATAAAGAAACTTAATAAAGCGCCTAACAGCACGACAAAAGTTCCATCATGTCCATAGCTAAAGTCGAAACCATTTGGATATCTGAACGTATTCGTATAGGAAAATGGATGTTTGAAAAGTGAAATATTTTGGTTTGCCAGGTGCATATAGCCAAAATATTCATAATTATCCCCTCCATCTCCAATGATTTGGATTGTAGGATTTATAAGAACAATCCTACTAAAAAAAATAGAGAGTATCAAAAAAAAAGTAGCATACAAAACAACACTTTTCCTCATTACTCCATAATATCAAATTATATAACTCAAAGGACTCCAACGTATACCTTCAATAGTATGTGCAAATGGACGAAGGAGTCTTTCATGGCGTATGCTTCCTATATATTTTTATCAGTAAAAGTCCTCCAAAAACAAGGCACAGATATACAACAGGTTGAAGTAAATACACCACATGGATATGGCCACTTTGTTTCTGGATGATCCATCCATTAGCCCAACTGTTTATCTTTATATGGGGAAGAAGTGAAAAATCACTATCGAAAGCAATCCAAAACATATCGTATGCTTGGTTAAGTCCGATGTATCCGTTCTCTTGAGTACAATTGTATTCTGCTGAATGGAAAAACGGATACATGCTTTTCCTATTTGAGATTTCACATCTGTGTAGTCCCTTATCCGTAGCCACTTTTTGAATATAGAGAGAACTGATATCTTGTATTGGTAGATAATCCGCTCTCAAATTCGATATCGCATTTTTTGCCTTATATCCATAGGAACGTGTTTCAAAATTAAAGACGATTTGATCATCAGATTCATCGCTTATTCTTAATAGATTTATATGTGGATTTGCGTTTTGTTTATTTGTGGCTAATGGCTCAAGTATAGTATTTGGACCCACATAGTCGACAAAAAGCTTAATCGACCTCCCCACGTCATTCGTATGATTAAAGGATACTATGGAATCATAGTCAGTCGTATATTTATCAAACTTTACAGACGTACACATTACACCATATCTGTCAGATTCAAGAACTACTTGATTATTGGAGAGGGACGCATTGGTGTTTGTCGTATCGCCATCGCAAACATGAGTACTCTTAAAAAGTGACTCATTTGTTATATATTGAGGTACAAAAATAGACTTCAGTTTTAGGTGCATGGGCGATTCGGAGGATATCACTCCTGTTGCCGTATGGTTATCAAAATATTGTGAATCAATCATTGTTGGTTCATCATATATAAACACGTTTTCATCTAAGTCTACGTTTTGTTTTCCTATATAAATAGGAAGGGGTTTGGATAGTGAATCATCTCTATAATTCAGTGTTTTTTGTTCGCCTTGTTTGAGAATGATCGATTTACCACCTATGGAAATCGCAACTGCACGCAAGTCATAATCGATAGGGGCAGATGTGTCTATCCTCTTCGGAAAATCATAAAGTGTCTTATTATCCAATAAGAGCTGCAACGTGGGGAACTTGAGTGACACATTATTTTCAAAATAACTTACGCTGACGACAGAGTTCCGGGGAGAGTCTATAAGTTCATCTGGGATAAATAATTCGTATGTACCCGGTTCAATGATTCTGTTTATTGCCACGCCGTTTGGCAAAGATTCATACTCGTTATTTAAACGTAAAGTACCAGCAAATGGGAAAATGAACGAATTTTCATCTGCATTTGAGTAATAGTTACCAAATCGATTGTATGCTTGGTCAAGGCGTATTCGTTCAGGCTGTGATTCTACATTCTGCACGTCAGAATCTGAAAACAATGACTCGTCAATCGAAGTCTCATTTTGGGTATTTTCATACACATGAATGAAATTACTATTCCATACCGGATGAAAGTTGGCGTTTGCCAATAGATTACGTAAGGTATTGAATTCGTAGTATTGATTTGCGGGATTAATTGCACTTTCGTCAAGGACGATATAGGATACCCTATATTTAAGAAGTGCATTTCTAAACATGATTGCACTATTACTGTTTAATGCGTGTCGAAGCTCATGATAAAAAGAATCCGTTGATTCCGACCAACGTGCGTGATCTGGGGTGAGGAGGGGTTGGGTTAAGGTAAACATGAGAAAATCCATCCCTTGATAGCCATTTCCTTTTTTCAGATGGCTCCAATCATAATATGCCCACCCTGATTCAGAAAAAAAGGGAAGCAATAAGGTGCGTGCATAGGAAGATTTGTTTGACATGAATTTTGATAGTTGAGCGTATTCCTGTGGAACGGTTACTTTAAGCTTTGGGTTAAGAAAGTTGCCTGTATATACCGGCAAAGAAGTGTAGAGTATAGCTATGGCTGATAATCCTACTATTATACATTCAGATAAGAATCTGAGACCGTCTTTGCGGATGAATCGGGTAAGGCTAGATATATACCAAACGAAGTAAATAAAAAAAATAGAATAGTAAAAAGAGTAATAGTTTGAAAACTTGGTAAATGGATTTCGTAATGCCTCCCGAAGTACCCCAATTTTGGAAACAGCTGCCATGATGAACTCAAGATGTAAAAAACCATTCCAAATAAAAATAAATGCAATAAAAAAGGGAATAAAGATACCCCATTTAACAGGATTACACCTCCTCATAAAGAGAATGAGACCTATGAATACAGAAAAAGTGATAATTGACAGCACTTCCCACCCATTTCCCGAATTAAAGAATTGAATCCAATCCTTAAAAATGTATACGAACGTGTGTGTTCCAAAATCAAAGTTTTTCCATGTGAACAAATAGTGTGTGTGTCTTAGGAAATTAGTAAACGTGCCCGCATCAACAACACTATAGGTAATTTCTTGAACAAAGAGTTGATTTGAACGACTTTTTTCGACTGCTGATGATGCATGAAGTGCATAGTGAATATTGGGAATGATCCAATATACATGGATGACAACAATAATAAGCGCTATTTGTATCATTTTTTTTATACCAACAATAAATGAAGATGATAGGGCATGAGCCGAAAAAAAAGTATAGATGCACATATAGGCAAATCCTATATATGCAACGGTCGGGACAAATCCGACAGGTATAAACAAAAATTGTGAGAAAAGGACGAAAAGAAAATTTCTTCTGGTGGGTTTCGATATGTAGGTATCTATCGAGAGCAAAACGAGTGGATAAAACGCGAATAAAACCGCATACATCTCGAAATTAATAAAAAACTGTTGAATACTTACGATATTGAGCGTATAAAAGAGTGCTCCAACAGTGGGGAATATGGGGTTTACCTCCTTTTCGCACAGTATTTTTTGGAAGAAATGATGAAGAAAAAAATACATGAAACACATACCCAGAATAACAAGCAAGAAAAAGTAAGCATAACGAACGTATGTAACAGGTAACAAAATGTAAAGCAATAAAATGAAAGGTATTCGTGGCAGTTCCGCAAGTTGAGATTGTGCAGCTGGTGCACCGGTTCCTTGATATGCAGCCCAAGCACCATTCAAGTAGCGGATAGTGAGATTATAGAGATTATACTCTGGATGTGTATTGTCCCAACCTGTATAGGTGGTACCACTTGGAGTGTTGCAAAAAAAGAGTATAAGTCCAAGCAAAATACACAAACCCAAGCCCATAATGTGCGGTCGAATCCTATACATAGTCTTATCTATAAGACTACCACATTAAAGCATTACTGGACGTTTGAGTTTGTAGCAACGAGAGCATACCCTGTTGGGTTTCCCTGTGCATCAAACTGGACTTCAAATACTGACCAACTTCCTGTGTTTGCGTCAACATAGAACATGTTTACAGATTTTGAACCGTCTGCTCCGCTACTGTTTGCTCCTGCCTCAGCTGTATGCATTGCACGGGCAATCTGGTCAACCATTACCTGACTCATGAAGGTTCCTTTACCGGTCATTGTTGCGTTTGAGAATGGGTCTTTTCCGTTTAATTCAAGAGATATATTCTTGTCGGATGGTGTACTTCCATCTTGGGTAAGTCCCTTTACGACAAGCATCCATGAATGATTTTCTTGCGCAGCAAGGTCGATATTGATATCTCCATTTGGAGTATGAATAGTCCACTCGCCACCTGCTGTTTCAACTTCTAGGAAAGTGCCTTCGTTGATTGGTACTTGGCGGTTATCTACTCCAAAATTATTACGAGTGTCTGAACCTTGTACGGAACACACACCATTTCTAATATCATTTGCAATACTTGGATTCTCTTGTTCAGCAGCAGCGAGATTTCCATCATAGTAGTAGGTGCCTGGGCTTGCGACACCTGTGAGCTGACCTAGACTAGATGTGTGATCGTTTCCATCCGCGTCGGGGCCATTATTAGGTACCATATCGCCACTTGCAGGCACATATACGGTATCAGGTACACCAAGAACATCAAATCCAGGAGATACTCCTCCAGTTTCAAGTTTAGGATATGTCACACCAGCATCAGGGGTAGAGGTTATAGTGGGTGGCAACGCATCAGGAGTACTTGAAGGTGTGGCTGAAGGAAGTCCAGGATCAGGAGCAGGAGGAATATCAGCTGATACTCCAAACATATCTACCACTGCTGGGATACTACCTTCCCCTGGTGTAGGAGTTGCACCTGTTGCTTGTACTTGTTCCTGTGAAGGGCCCGCATTTCCCCCGCTAAATATACTACAAGCTCCAGTCGTGGCTAAATAAGCCAAGCTTTTTGCAACTGGTCCAACCTGAACACCTGGTGAGGGAATCCTTGTAGTGACTCTAGGATCAAATATCGTTAAGCCCCCTCTAAAATTTGTTACTTGTACTGTTTTTCGGGTTTCTGACATAGATGAAAAATTAATCTATTAATGCCTATAGTATATCAATACTAACATGTTATGTCAATAGCAATTTTACCTATAATAAATTAGCAGGAACACTACTTGGTTTTGAGGCTAGAATACAGTACCATGTATACATCTAGAATACAGTACCA
>Ga0210042_1004093_pt1 | contig 10213 bp, 9 predicted proteins | sample CryGeymeta201518_FD_183982 | JGI IMG/M metagenome (GOLD analysis project Ga0210042, IMG submission 183982) | Groundwater microbial communities from Crystal Geyser aquifers in Utah, USA - Crystal Geyser metaG 2015-18 (SPAdes) (version 2) | ecosystem: Environmental > Aquatic > Deep subsurface >... | reverse complement strand
GGTTTATCGATGGGTAAGAACAGCTTAAATTAAAAAAAGGCAACTAAAAATCTAAACAGGTAAAGAAATGACTACTCGATAACTATGTACGGACGCTTAAAATACGGAACAACTAAATATGGGGCAATGAGCGAAGGAGTGCTTTATGTTATTGTTACATTAGTATTGAAGCGTTCAATAATGGCGTATGTATCTTCTACCGCTACATTAAAGAGAGAAGTATATAATTTTGCACAGGCTTCATTGATATTAAAAAGAGATATATTTTCATACATAGAAAGAGTATTCACTCTTATAAGAAAAATAGGTGTATGGGTTAAGATACAAGGAGTAAACACTGATTACATTCCAATAATGCAGAAACCATCAACAATCTGGACTGATATAAATAAACCTCAAGCATAATGGCAAAGAAATACTCACAATTTACAGTAGGAGAAAATCGCTCACTCAGTGACCAATCTGGGTTTTTCTCTTTGACAAATTGTGATGTTCACGGGGATTTGGGCGTACTCTCAAATAATCTTGCACTCGCCACTGAAAGCTCAACTCCTAACGAAGATTGTATATCAGAAATACTCTCGAATGGCGATACATTCTATTTTTCAACGACATCTGGAAAAATATGGAAACGGACGAACGCAGGTGTGTATTCTCTAGTGCATACGAATGCAAACGGAGCACACAAGGGTTGTAAACTCTGGCAGGGGTATTTATATTATGCGACACAATCAAAACTCGGAAGAATTACTGAAGCATTTGCTTCTTCGCAGGCTTCTTGGTCATCTCAGGTAGATACTTGGAACACATTTATTACAGCAGGTGCATATAAACCGATGTTTACGATAGGTTCAGGACTGTATATCGGTGACGGTAAAAATGTATATCTTGTAGACTCTACTCATACATTTATAGTTGATGCTCTCGATTTGCCTTCTCAATTTACTATTTCATCTATCGACGGAGTATCAGATGACCTCCTTATCGGTACAATTATTGGTGCGAATGTTCCGTGGTGTAAGATATTCCTTTGGAATCGTATCAGTCCTTCTTGGACTGGAGAAGATGTTGTACCAGAAGTTGGAATAAACGCATTCCTCAAAATAGACAATATGTATGTATTTCAGGCAGGTACTTCTGGACAATTCTATTATTGGAATGGCAATCAAGCGATAAAATTCAAAAAAGCAAAGGGAGTAACAACAACAGTAAATTCATACAATACGACACAATATAAAGGTCGTGGATTGATAGCTATTGGGACAAAGATTTATTCTTTGCACCGTGTTGATGGAGATTTTCCTTGGGCTTTGGTTTGCGAATATACACATAGCGGAACGATAAAATCTATTATTGCCTCTGTTAGTGATGTATTCGTAAGTGGAGGAGCAGTTGTCGGACATATAGGAGCAACATACGCAACGACAGTGATTGAAACGCCAGAAGCTGATACTTCCTCACACGTTGATTCGAATGGAAACGAAGTACCATTCAATTATGTCGTTATTCCTTATAGAAGTGTTGGAACGGTTGGAATCGAAGTAAAGATTGATAATGGTTCGTATGTTTCTCAGACAGTCGTGGATGATACAACAAGGAAAGAAGTACGGACAGCCACGACTTTTGGATATGCAAATACTGTTCAGGCAAGAGTAACGCTTACTGGATTATCAACTATTAAAACAGTAAATATCGTATGAACACAATAGAATACAATCTTGTTCCTGGTGGACAAAAAGGACAGATGAGTTACGAAGAAAGACTTGATAAAGCCAAAGAATACATAAAAATGCTTGAAGACGATGGACGTATTATTGTTTCAACAGAATTTTTAAGCAATAAGGTAATCATTATAACGGAAGATTAGACTTATGGAATTTGTTGTCGAACCAAAACCGCTTGATATTCCTGGAAACACACCTAACGGAGAAGTACTTAAGAATGTAAAAGAACTCAAAGTTGCTAATGGAAACTTCTATATTGACTCAAGTGGAAAACTAGAATTAAGAGATGCGAATGGTAACGTTGTAATCTTACTTGACCCAAATGGCTAAACTAAAAATACTTAAAACAGGAGAAACAGATATAAACAGTACAGATATTTGGAGGTTTGCACTCCATTCAGATTACCAAGCGTATAAGATAATAACGAGTGGAGTAACAACAGTAACATCAAATATAGTAGGCGGAAACTTAGGATATTATGGACAAGTAACAATACCGCATAATCTTGGATATAAACCACAATCATTCATATACGCTGATTTCTCTCCATTTCCACCGTATCCAGGAGATTTACAGATAAAAGTGACAGATGTAACGGGTTGGTACATATATTATTATAATGATAGCCTCATATATGTAGTCCAGTATCTCGATGAAGTAAATCAATATCTTTATATAGAAACGCCAGAGAATGGAAAAACACTCGATTTCGGATACATAATAACACTAGACGAATGGCAAATATAATAGTAGCTAAAACAGGAGGAACGATAAATGATGCAGAGAAGAGCCTTGCTTTTACGAGTGATAGAGATTGTATGATTGAGCTTATATCAGGGCATAAAACAGTATCATCCGTAGACAATTATCAGCATAGTTTAGGATATGTTCCATCATACACAGTTTTTTTCAAAGTAATAACATCTGAAATTACTGGAGTCCCTAATAATTGTTATTCACCTTGTATAGGAATTATAGGAAATGTACTAGACGGAGGAACAGCGACAGTAGATACAGATAAGCTTTATTTCCAGACGTATCAAGTGTATAATCCAGTTACAGATACATACGACAATGTAACAACTGATTTCTACTATTCTATATTTGCTAATACTATCGGAAACCAAACTGGTACAGGGAAAAACAATGTAAGTGGAAAGGCAAGGATTGCAAAAAATAATTTATCAGTACCAGATATAACAGATGCGAGGCAATTCAAGTTTTTTGTCGGTAATGTTTTCAAACAAGATACGGCGTTATCAGGAACAATAACGCTCATGACGCTGGACTACGATTTAAAAGTAATAACAATACCGCATAATCTCGGATACGTTCCAATAGTATATATGTTCGAGAGTGATAACGGTTCAAGAATACCGTATTCACTTCCAGGAGGATTATTATTTACTTACTATGTAGATAGCTCAAATATATATGTAGTAGGCGGAGATTTCTATAATTTAGGAGGTGATATATATACATTAAAATATATAATCTTAAGGGATAAAATAGCCTGAATTGCTTAAAAAATAAAAATAAATTATACTATAAATATGATAGATGCACAAGGGAACTATGTTCCGGACGTTACTCCGGTAACGACAACAAATAATCTAGTACCGACTACAGCAGTAACATCAAGCATACCTGTACCAACGCCTGCTCAGATTTATTCTGCTTCAAATATCGCTCAGGCGACCAATGCTCCTGTCGCTCCGCCTGATTTGTCAAATGCTTCTGCTATTTATAATTATTACCTTGGAGGAGCTGATGTTACTTCTGCACGGACAGCTGCAGAAGCAGATGCAGCAGCTCTTGCTAAGGCAAAAGCAACAGCAAGAAATCGTCAACTAGCTATTGAAGGAAATCCGCTTGAATCTCAACAGTTTATCGTCGGGCAACAGGCTCGTGCTGGACAACTTGATAATGCCGCTTTGAACGCACTTGCTGATATAGCAGGTGTATCTTCGGCTAATTATGCTTCAGCAAAACAGACAGCTTCTGAAAAAGCGAATATCGCTCTTTCTCAGCGTTCAGAACTTGTTTCTCTTATTACTCAGAATCCAGGAGCTAAAATAACCTTCAACGATACTATCGAATCCGCTACTGGCAAAATAAAGAGCTACAATGACAAGGTTGCAAAAGATAACCAAAAGAAAGCTGATGAAGAATATAAGAAGAGTTTGAAAGCAGAACTTATTAAACTTGGTATTTCCAATAAGACATCTAAGGGTGGAACAATGAGTGTAAAATCGATGGAAAAGGCACTCGCTTCTGAATATAAATCGAAATCAGATTTTGAAAAGAAGTTGAATAGTCTAAAATTAAAGTCAGCTACTGAAAAAATCAGCGAATTACAGGCTGTAGATAACGCATGGAAGAAGACAGGTGGGAACTGGGATGAAATGATTAAATCACTCCAAGGAAAATATGATGTTTCTAGCGGAAGTGTTATTGATAATGAAATAAGACGACGAAATGGATTAGCGCCAATAGATAAGAAATCATCATCTGGTACTGGTTCAAATTACGTTGTCGGACCAGATGGAATTACTTACGAAGTCACACCATAAATATGGCAGTACAAATATCAGCACAAGATTACTATAATAAGTTTGGAGAAGCACCTAAAAGGACTACTGCTTCTGGTTCTCAGGTACAGATGCCTATAAAAATATCTCTCAAAGATTTTGAGAGTAAATTTAGTCAATCAGCAGAAACACCGATTCAAGAACCATCTGCTTATGAGAAGATAGGTGCTTTTGTCGGTGGTATTGCAAATTTTGCAAAAGAAATTCCTGGAATGGTTTTGTCGCCAGTTGTAAAAACAGGATTGTCAATCGGTGAATTATTCCAACCAGATAATTATATAAAGAAGAATAATATTCCAACTGATGTTTCGGTAAATGTATTCGGAAATGAAGTTAAAAGTGTACAGAGAAGTGGGTATGAAAGGAATACTGCTTATGCAAAAGGTGATATAACGAAAGAACAGCTTGCTGGTGGAGCATTATTGGACACTGTTGATATTTTTGCTACTATTCTTTCACCATTGGAAGGAATATTAGCCAATGCTGGTAAAAAATTAGTATTAGATTCAGTAAAAAGATATGGTCCAGAAACTTTTGGAGAAATATTTAGAGAAGGTTCTCGGATACTCGGAAAGCAAGGTGTCGATGAAGCTATCAAAAAAGGAGGCGGGAAAATTACCGCTGAAACAACAGATATCATCATAAAGCAGGGAATGGAATCGCTTGGGAAAAAAGGGATATTAAAAGGTGATAAATTGATTTCTAAGGCTGGATTGACGAATCTGATAAAAAATCCATTAGTAGCTGGTGGGGCTGGATATGGTGCTGGATATGGACTAGCTACAGGTATGCAACAAAATCAAGGGGCATTAGACCTCGCAAAATCAACTGCAAAAGGTACTGTATTTGGCATTGGCGGTGGTATTGCTCTTCATACTTTAGGTAAGATAGTTACGGGTGCTACAAGTAAAATATCAAGCTCTATAGCGAATAAACGAGCTGGAGCAGAGGCTGTTACAGAAGCAAGAAATACTATTAAAGCGGCAGAAGAATTGCTTGGTCATAAGCTAGGTAGTACAGAAACGAAACAGATTACAAAATCTGTTTTTAATGGAGCGTCAAAGGATGATGTCATAAAATCAATCATCAACGAGGCTGATAATGCTAAAGTTAATCTTGACACAGATAAGATAGTCAGGGCTACTGATAATTATTTTGGAAATTCTGATATTCAATCAGCTGATATTTTTGATGTTCCTGAAACTACAAGAGTATCTTCTGAAATTGTTTTAGCGAAAACTCCTACTGAAATAGAAAAACTTATTCCTGATTTTGTACCAGTTGCAGAAAGACCAGCATTGATAAAACGATTATTTTTAGTGAAAAATCCAGATGAAGTTGCAAATATTCTTGATGGATATAATCCTACTGCAAAAAAAGAAAAATTAGCTACTCAGATTTCAAAGACTGAAAATGAGAAATCAATAGTCAAAATGATTACTGGTATTGTTCCTGAGAAAGAAGTAGCAAGTGTCGCAAAGGATTTTTCACCAATGAAAGACCCTTCTCAAATTGCTAATGTTTTGGATGGGTATAAACCGAAAACCACTACAGAACCTGTTATTCCACAAAATCCTGTTGAAAAACCAGTTACAACGAAAAATCCTGTTATTCCAGAACAAAAAACAAAAGTACAAGGATATACTGGTACAGGAGTTGAGCGTGAGCGTGGTGCTGCAAGAAGTGTCAGAGAAAAAGCATTAGCTAGCGGAATGGATTCATTCGATATTCCTACATATAAGCAATTGGAAACAAAGAAGATTTTTCAAACTAAAGTCCCTGATTTTGTTGATAATACACCAACCAATGAGGTCATCGATGTAGCAATGGGTCGTGCCTCTGCTCCAGATGGAATTCCTCCTGAGTTAGTATTTATAGATTTAGCAAAAAAAGCTGATTTGTCGGGCGACTATGCACTCCTAGAAAGATTAGCTAACGAATCATCTCTTATAGAAGAAGCAACCACTATGGGTCAGAGAATACAAGCATGGAGTCTTCTGAATGAATTTTCGCCATCAAAAATACTTATTGATATAAAGAAAGCCTATATGAAAGAAGGTGGAGAAAATGCAAGGCGTGAAATAATAAAGAAAACTGAGATAATGAGAAAAGAACTTGATTTCAAAATTGAAGACGCAAGAGGAATACTCAATTCGTTAATATGTAAAACATAAAAAAAATGAATTGCATTACCAAAGAAACAATGGTAAAGATACTTGATGGTATAAAATCTCTTGATGGAGATGTTCTTGGTCTTGTAAATTTATCACCAGAAAAACGATTGATGTTCTGGGAGAAATATCTCGGTGATTCGGCAAAAACAATAAATAATAAATTTGAACGGGCACTTATCAGCAAAAATAAACGTGCCCTAGGAGATTTCTTTAAGAGCAATTTCGATGAGAAGACTATCATAGCAAATCTTGATAAAAGTCAAAAGACAGCAATAAAGAAATACATACTGGAGAAACTTCTTCCTGTAAGTGAAAAATCAATACTGAAAACTGGAAAAGAAGTTTCGATGATGCCAGAAAAGGAGCGACTGGATTTTCTACGAAAATATTTCGATAAAGACCAAATAAATGAAATAGAAAGTCAATTGAAATCAGCTGAAATAGTCCGTAAGCAACAGGTAGAGGTAGCAACTTTGAAGAAAGCAGAGACAAAAGCTCAATCGCTTCTTAATCGTGAAAAGGAAAAAATTGACAACTATATAAAGTCAAAACTCGGAGAGAAGGAGCCTAGTGAAACTAAAAAAGGTATAACAGCAAATGATGTTGCTGAAATGGTGGAGAAAGAACGCATATCATATCTGAAATCAATAGGAGTTGATGATGCTGAAATGGTGAATGAAAGGATGATGAAGGCAAAAGTAGCTGACATTATAGCGAAGGGCGAACAGGCTCTCAGGATAAATGAAATGAGAAAGGTAAAATCTCAAGAAAGAATTATCACAGACTTTATAAAGAAAAATCTCTATTCTGAAGGAGCTGGTTCTACATTCAGGAAAAAAATAAACAAGCCTATTGATGAAATTCTTTTGATGCCAGAAAATGAGCGAATGGATTTTTTGAGCAGATTTGTAGATAACCCTAGGGAAGTGATGATAAAATTAAAATATGCAACAAAAGGGATATACACGAAACAAATAGAAAGTGATTTGAATAGAATAACCGATATTCAAGCAATGAGAGCATTCATAGATAAAAAAATACCAGATATGGTAGCTGTGAAAGGAAAGTCTCACGTTTCAGTCGAGCAGGTAGAACAAATATCAAAAATATCAAGGGATATTGAAGATTTACGAATGAAAGCTATTGATAGCGGAAAATTTGATGATAGAGTAGAATGGGGCTTGAAACAAGGAGAAATGAGAGATTATGTAGAGACACTTCTTCCGAAAGCAACAAAAACAGAACACGCTTTATCTGTACTTGGTGCAATGAGAATTTTTCTGACAACTGGAGAGTTTTCTCCTATCATGATACAGGGATATGCGCACGTTTCAAGGTTCTTAATACCTGGTGGCGGAGCATGGAAATCGTTGAAAGGTGCTTTACTTGATGCTTATAGCATAGAACATAATAAGAGGAGTATTGCTGATTTTATCACGAGGGATTCATACAAAGATATGGTGACCAGCAAGTTAATGTTCACGATGAATAAGAAAAAATTATCAGCGAAAGAAGACGGATGGATGAGCAATCTTTTCGCTAATATGGAGAAATCTGATAATCCTATACTGAAAACTATCGGAAAACTAGAATTTTTTGGTCGTTTTCAGGCTTCGTATCTTACTAGATTGCGAGTAGACGCTTTTGAAAAGAGATATGCAAACTTAAAAAATGCAAAAGCTGATTTTGGGAAACCTGAACTCGAAGAACTCGGAAGGGTAATAAACGATTTTACAGGTGCATCAAGCCCTGGAAAATATGTTGAAAAAGGAAATACTCTTCCTATTGCCAATCAAGTTTTGTTTTCCTTACGAAAAACAATATCAGATATACGAAAAGTTACTGTTAGACCAGTAAAAGATTTCTATCGTTATTTCAAAGGGACAAAGGCTGAAAAGATAATTGCCACAGAAGGATTGGTAAGATTTGGTTCAATGGTTGGAACATATATTGCGATATCATCATTGATTCGGATGGCGAAACGGGTAGGTGAAGATGTCGAAATTATTGACGACCCGAAAAGCTCAAAATTTGGAGATGCTAGAATTGGAGATAAGACGATAAATATATCTGGCGGTTCTGACTGGGTAGTAACATTAGCTGCTCGATTACTAGCAGGCGGACAGACAGACCAATTGGGTATTCTAAAACCATATGGAACTGGCTATGGTCAATCATCAATGGGGTCAACTATTATTCAGACTGGACGTTACAAACTATCACCAAATGCCGCTCTTGTAGCAGATTTTTTTGCAGGAGAAAACGCTGTTGGGGAAAAATTTTTCAATGGAGCCGATAGAGATGATATAAAAAATGCGATAAGCGGAGATAAAGCAGCTATGGCTATTATTAAGGATGGTGCAAAAAAAGAAGCATTTAATAGGATGGTTCCTATGTATTATCAGAGTATCATAGAGAATCCGAATTTACTCCAGATTCCTGGTATAATCGGTATGTCTCAAAACCAAGTATATTATGGTCTCAACTTCGCTGAAAGTGATGCAAAAAAGATTAAGCAGTTCAGGGAATTTGTTGGAGTTGAAAAAACAGATGAGGCTGAGAAAAAATATAATAAATCAGTATACGATAAGGTTCAAGCTAGATTAAAACAAAAAGATTTTATAGATAAAACTCCAGAAGAACAGTCAAAGGAAGCAGATAAAATAAAAGAGGATGAAAAAAATAAAATTTTTAGAGAATATCGCTTTGTCTATAACAAAAACAAGAAGTAATTTGCTATAATAGTGTAGAAGTGTCATAATAAAAACAAAAAACAATGGAACCTAAACCATTCGATTTCAATGGATTATCAAAGGAAATATTTGCTAACTGGAAAGCATTTTTCAGAGATAATTTTGTATTTACAAAGGTAATAAATACGAAGGAAATCTCTGACCCCGTAGTTGAAGCAATCCAAAACAAGGAAATACCAATAGTTTCAGCCGATGATATTTCTTCTCCTATAGTTGATGCACTCTATAAAGTTCAGGAAGCGGTAGAAAATAGAGAAGAAGTTGAAACTATTTCAGTAAAAAATATAGAGCAGGCAAGAACAGATATGACTGATGTTATATCTGTTTTGAAAGATATTCTTGAAAAAGATACTCAGGAAATAGTAGTAAATCCAGCAAAAAATGATGTTACTATCGATTTAAAATCAATAACAGATAAACTTGAAGAATTAAAGAAAGCAATACCTAAAATAGAAAAGTCTGAAATAAAGGATTATTCATCATTATTTTCTGAAATTGTAGACACAATAAAAACAAAAAAAGAACCAGTAGATTACTCTAAACTACTTCTATCAATTTCTGATGTACTTTCTTTAATATATTCAAAACCAGAAGAAGAACCGATTCCATTTGAATTTGATGACTTAGGAAGATTAAAAGTTAATGTTGATAGGGCTGGTGGAGGAGGTGGCGGATTGACTCAAATTGAATCAGAAAAGCTCCAAACACTTGCTACCGAAGAAACCCTCACTGCATTTAAAAACAAACTCCCACTCACTGCATTTGGAGACCTTCGTACTGCTGAACTCTCTCCTATTTTTCAGGGGTCTTTCGAATATACGGTAGACAATACGGAGCTGACCGAAAACTCTGCTGTTGCACCAGCTACCGTCACTCAGGCGAATGGAATGGCAGTAGTAACTACATCAACAACTGCAGGAAAGAAAGTCTATCTCAGGTCAAAAACGAAGGCAAGATACAAGGCAGGTCT
>Ga0210042_1004084_pt1 | contig 10221 bp, 6 predicted proteins | sample CryGeymeta201518_FD_183982 | JGI IMG/M metagenome (GOLD analysis project Ga0210042, IMG submission 183982) | Groundwater microbial communities from Crystal Geyser aquifers in Utah, USA - Crystal Geyser metaG 2015-18 (SPAdes) (version 2) | ecosystem: Environmental > Aquatic > Deep subsurface >... | reverse complement strand
ACGCGTTGAAGGATCACCTTGTCATGTCCGCCAGTTCCACGACAATCGCCAATAACCGCATCGCCATCGAACTGGGCGACGATGGCGTTGCAGACGTGCGCCTGGCACGCGGGGACAAGATGAATGCGCTCGACCCGGAGATGTTTCAGCGCATCATTGAAGCGGGCAGCGCACTCCAGCGAATGAAGGGCCTGCGCGCCGTGGTGCTATCTGGCGAGGGCCGCGCGTTTTGCGCCGGGCTTGATCTGTCGAACTTCGCGCGCAAGCCTGCCGAAGACGAGCCGAGCCTGACCGAGCGCACCTATGGCAATGCCAACAAGTTTCAGCAGGTTTCGATGCAGTGGCGCAAACTGCCGGTGCCGGTGATCGCCGCGCTCCACGGTGTGTGCTTCGGCGGCGGCCTGGCGATCGCGAGCGGCGCCGATATCCGCATCGCGCATCCGGAAACCCGCATGTCGATCATGGAACTGAAATGGGGCCTTGTGCCCGACATGGGTGGCTACGCGCTGTGGCGCGGGCTGGTGCGCGATGACGTGCTGCGCGAATTGATTTACACCAACCGCGAATTCACCGGCGCCGAGGCCCAGACGCTCGGCCTTGTCACCCACGTTGACGAAAATCCCCGTGAACGCGCCTTTGCCATTGCCCGGCAGATCGCGAGCAAGAACCCCCATGCAATCCGCGCTGCCAAGCGCCTTCAGGCTGGCATGTGGGAGCGTGAAACCGATGCAATTCTACTGGAAGAAAGCATCGAACAGCACGGCATCATGCGCAGCCGCAATCAGGTGGAAGCTGTGATGGCCGAAATGGAGCGGCGCCAGCCCAATTTCGAGGATCTGTAAGCCAGGCCGACTGGCCCTTCATCGTTTCAGTGCAGCATTTGTCGCAAGGCGATTCCGGCAGAAGGCAGCCGCGACAATCGGGCAAGCAGGCACTACGGGTCAAAATGAAACGCCATTCGCGGCCGGAGACCGCTCGCGCCGGGCGCCGCCATGCAGAAAAAGCGGCTAGGTGTGAATGCTTGGCCTGTGGGAGCAATTGCTTGCAAGAGCGCATGGCATTGCTTCGGCACCATAGGTCATGAGGCTTCGCGATGCTCATCAAGCGACAAGTTCAACTTGGCGGTCGCATCATCATGGCGCTGATCGCGCTCTCGGTCGCTGTCGTCGGTGTGACGGTTGCCCTTGTGCGCTTCGGCGGCCCGATGACCGAAGAGAACACACTGCAGGATGTGCTGCTGGCCGATATCCTGCCGCCGCCCGCCTACAGCGTCGAGCCGTTCCTGCTTGCTTCGCTGATGGTCAACAATCCCGCCACGGCCCGGAAACACTTTGGCCGTCTCGACGTAACGCGCGAGGAATTTCGCCAGCGTGAGGCGTTCTGGGCGCAAACCCCGGTGCCAGAGGAGTTGCAGGCGCAGGTCGATGCCACCATCGCATCGGCCAATGCGTTCTGGGCGGTTCTCGACATGCGCTTTTTGCCAGCGGTGAAGGCTGGCAATATCGCGCAGATGCGGAAGGTTCATGCCGGCGATCTCGCGCGAGCCTATGAAGCGCAGCACGGCCACGTTCTCAAGCTGGTGGAGATGTCGAACACCTATCGCGAAGGCATGGTGGCCGCCAATCACCGGTTGACGGCAATCTTGCTGGCGTTCGCCAGTCTGTTTGCGCTCGCATTGATCGCCGCCGTTCTGTGGGGCGTGCGCATGATCCGCGCCCGGGCGATAGAGCCGATGGCGCGGTTTGCCGATGCGATGGAGCATATTGCCGCGGGCGATCTGGCCATTGCGGTCGAAGGCGCCAAGCGCGCGCTGGAGGTGTTTCGCGATGCGGCCTTGGCTCAGCGCGCCGCCGAACACGATCAGCGCGAAGTCGTCAGCGCGCTTGGCGAAGGTATCACTGCGCTGGCGGACAAGAACCTTCAGTTCCGCTTCGTCACGTGCTTCCCGCAAGGTTATGCGGGCGTTCGCGATGACTTCAACAATGCGCTGGAAACGCTATCGGGGGCCATGGCAACGGTGTGCACGGGCGCGCGCAATGTCCAGCAATCCATTTCCGAAATCCGCACCGCGACCGATGACCTGGCGAGCCGTAACGAAGTACAGGCGGATAGGCTGGCCCAGACGGCACGGTCGATGGCTGAGGTGACCAATGCGATTGGCGAGGTCGCCCGTGACGCGGTCAAGGTCAACCAGTCGATGGACACGGCGACCGCGCGCGCCCGTGAAGGGAGCGAGGTTGTTCAGCGCGCGGTTGCCGCCATGAACGCCATTGCGCAGTCTGCTCAGGACATCGCCAAGATCGTCGAACTGATCGATGCCATTGCCTTCCAGACCAATCTTCTCGCCTTGAATGCCGGCGTCGAGGCGGCGCGTGCCGGGGAGGCGGGTAAAGGCTTTGCGGTTGTTGCGACTGAGGTGCGAGGGCTGGCGCAGCGATCGGCCGAAGCGGCAGAACAGATCCGCGCGCTTATCGCAAAAAGCGGCAAGGAGGTGGCCGAAGGCGTGCAATTGGCCGACAGCAGCGGATCGAACCTCACGGACATCGTCACCGCGATCGGCACAATGGCCGATATGGTCGCTGCCATTGCGCGCTCGGCCGAGGTTCAGTCGCATCGCCTTAGCGATGTCGATCGCTCCGTGGCGGCGATGGACCAGATGACACAGGCCAATGCTGCGATGGTCGAAGAATGTTCGGCTGCCTCGCGGTCGCTGTCTGACGAAACGGTGGCGCTGATCAAGCGGTTCAGCCAGTTTCGCACAGAAGCCGATCGCAGCGGTGGCGATCAGAGCGCCACGCTACCTGGCTCACTCTCGCGGGTCAGCCGCCATTCGGGGATTAGCCTCACCCGCGATGCCGCTTAGCGAATGCCAATGCTGGGCACAGCGCGCCGTTCCTGCGCAAATCGGGGAAACCTGGCGTCTGTCTAACCGAACACTGCCACGCACTGAATGCCATCGAGCACCTGGCGCCCATCCTCATCCCACAGCCGGAGCCGCTCGGAGGAATAACCGCTGGCGGCGTGCTGGCTCGCATTCTCGGCAAGATACCAGCCATCGCGCGAACGGCTTTCGGGATCGAGGACGTTGAAGGACCAGTTGATCGAACTGATCGGGCCCTTGCGTTGCATCACGCGCATCGCGCCTGGCGGCATCACGTCGCCCATTAGCACCAGTTTGGACACAGGATCCAGATCATGCGCCTCGGTCAGCCGCGCCCAACGTCGGATCGTCGCCCCTGCATCAGCGCCTTTGGCTTGTCCGCGACGAAGCTCGAAATTGCTCTGGATGAACTGCGGGGCGAACTGGTGCGTGACGATCTCGTGATCCTCGGGCGGGCCGGGCCAGTCTTCAGGCCGTGACGCGGCTTGCGCTGCGTTCGTCTCGCGCCCTTCGGCAAACAGCCAGAATGCGCTGAGCGCAATTTTCCCATCGCTGATGATCTCGCTGCGAACCTGGGTGACATTGCGTCCTTGGCGAATGATCTCGGCAGTGAGTGAGATCTCTTCACCCACCGGCGCGACAAACGCAACCTGACCGGCACGCAACGGGGGCAGGCCGGTGAAGGCGCGCGTTGCCATGGTGTAGGCCACCAGAGCCGAGGCGCCGCCATAAAGCGTGCGCCCCTGCATCCAGTCTGCCGCGTGGGCAAGGCGGGCGGGGCCGGGCTGGCCGGTAACGGGTTCAAGCAGGCTGGCGATGGTCATGCCGAAAAGCTTTGCCGCGAGATGCGTGCGCGGTCCAGACTGACGTTGCGTAAAGCGGGCCGCGCGACGCGCGCGGCACAAACATCCATTGCCAAGCCGCCCCCGAATCGCTAGTGCGCCGCTTCCTTTCGAGGCATAAGCATCGGAAGGCTCGGCCCGATGGCGGAGTGGTTACGTAGAGGACTGCAAATCCTCGCACGCCGGTTCGATTCCGGCTCGGGCCTCCACCTTTGCATTGCGCAAGCGTGCCCTGCTGATTAGGGCTGCGAGCAGGAATGCCGCTTTAGCTCAGTCGGTAGAGCACATCATTCGTAATGATGGGGTCACAGGTTCGAATCCTGTAAGCGGCACCACCTCCCTGTTTCCTCACATCGCTGGAAGCCTTGAAGTTCCGCCATTTATGCGGGATATAGTAGCTCTCAACGGCGCTTGTTGTTTCTGCTGGTGCCCCCAAAATTCAGCATTTCTGGGGGCACTTTTGGGGGCACTGGCCGAAAGTGCAGGAGCTGGTGCCCCCAAATGCCTCTCAAAGCCATGGAAATTAAAGCGTTTTCGCCATCCGATAAGCCCTATCGTAAGCCCGATGGGCAAGGCATGTATCTTGAGATTCGCCCAAGCGGTTCAAAGCTTTGGTTTCTCAAGTATCGCATAGACGGCAAGGAAAAGCGGCTTGGGCTGGGAAGTTTCCCCGATATGAGCTTGGCCGATGCCCGCACGGCGCGCGACAAGGCCCGAGCGGCAATCCAAGCGGGGCGCGATCCCCTCCATGATCGCAAGATGACAAAGATCGAACGGCGCGTGGGGGCGGGCCATACGTTCAAGTCTGTTGCCGATGATTTCATACAGACAAAGCTGGTGGCGGGCCGCAAGGCTCAAGCCACGATCGAAAAGGCGCGCTGGTATCTGTCGCACCTAGAGGCGGACATAGGCAAACGCCCGATCGCTGAAATTAAACCCGCCGAGCTGCTGGCCAGCCTCAAGAAAATAGAAAAGCGCGGGCACCACGAAACCGCAATTCGCACCCGCGCCCTCGCCAGCCGAGTGTTCCGCCACGGCGTCGCAACCGCCCGATGCGAGAACGATCCGGCGCATCTGCTTAGCGGGGCGCTAGTTACGCCTGCGGTTACTCATCGCGCGGCTATTACCACGGCGGCACCGCTTGGCGCTTTCCTGCGCGCGGTTGACGAATACACCGGCGGGCCAATCGCCAAGATCGCCATGCAGCTTGCCCCTCACGTGTTCCTGCGTCCCGGCGAGCTTCGCCAAGGGCGATGGGAAGAAATCGATTGGGATGCCTGCACATGGACGGTGCCCGCTGAGCGCACAAAACTGCGCCGCCCGCATAGTGTGCCGCTATCGCACCAAGCCATCACGCTCTTGCGCGAACTAGAGCTTCATTCGGGCGGGTTCGAACTGATGTTCCCCGGCTTGCGATCGCATCTGCGCCCGATGAGCGAAAACACCATGAACGGGGCGTATCGCCGGATGGGCTTTGGCAGCGATGTGATCTGCGCCCATGGCCTACGCTCCACCGCCTCGACACTGCTGAACGAAAGCGGGCTATGGCACGCCGACGCGATTGAGCGTGCGTTGGCCCATGGACATAGCGACGCGGTGCGGGGAATTTATGCTCGCGGCCAGCATTGGGATGAGCGCGTCAAAATGATGCAATGGTGGAGCGACTATCTCGACAAGGTGAAGATGGGCGGCGAGGTGATCCCGCTTGATCGGGCATTGAGTGTGTAAAAGTTGCAAGGATGGATTCGAATGGATCGATCCTCATTTTTTACTTCACAGATTCATTTTCGCGCTTGCGGGTCTTGCGACTCAAGCTCTTTCCACGCTTCGCGAGCAGAAAAAGCGGCTTCTCCACAGGTCAAGTGGTAACTAAGTGCTTAACAGCCCCTTGCGACCCCTTTTGTTCCGGCGCACAATTCTGGTGGTTTCCGATAGTTTCTGCCCGTCCGGGGCGATTCCATTGGTTACTGCCGTAGCGGGTGTTCCAGTGCGGCCCTCTCGAACAAGGATGAATGCATGGCAGCTCTTATCACCATCAAGAACTTTTGTGACGAATACGGCATTAGCCGTTCAACCGCTTATCGCCTGCGCGATCGCGGTGAGGTGCCTCACGTTAAGATCGGGCGCGCAACCCGCATCCGGCGTGAAGTTGCCGAGCAATGGTATCAGTCATTGGCCGAGAGCGCCGCAAATGACTGATCTGATGGCAGGAAAGCAAAGGCGCTGATAAGGCTTCCCACCTCACCAGCGCCCGAATCCGAAAGTTTCTCCTACTTTGGATACTGCTTACCTGCCAGACGATAACTGGGCCGTCTAATGCAAAATGCATACTGCCCAAAGGCCGGGGCGGCTGGTGAAATGATCCGGTCGCCCCGCAAGCCTGTCGCGCGGTTGGTGCGCCATTGTGCCCTGCCGTTCCTTTGAAACTTCAGGCGAATTGTGCCCGCTTGTGCCAGCCTTAAGCATATGTTCCGCAAGGAATTCATTGCTTTGGCAGCAACGGCCTAACCCCGCCTATTATAGGGGCAGTTTCTATTCCTCCAGCACGGCTCAAGCGGGGCGGCCCGCGCAACCGGCGTGACCGCGTGACGTGGCAGCTTGATGAGCGCCAATGCCGCAATCTGATGCGGCGCAGTTTCCAAGCTTGGGGTGCAGGCCAGCCGCTAACCCGCTTCATCACCTTGGCTTGGGGTCTGGGCGGGATCGATGCCGATAAGTCGGTGTGGGCAACCGGGCAATTCATCGACAAGGCGCGCGATTGGATGCGGCACCACGGACACGCAATGCCTTGGGTCTGGGTGCAGGAAACCGGCGATACGTTCGGCCAGCACGCGCATATTCTGCTGCACGTGCCGCCTGAGCTAAACGACCTGTTCCGCCCCATGCCGAGGCGCTGGGCGAAAGCGATCCTCCCCAGCGGCTACGTCCCTAAGACTGTCCAATTCCAGCGCTTGGCCGGTGTGAGCGCGATAGAGGCCAATCCACTGCGATATGAGGCCGCGCTGATGGGCAAGCTCCACTATATGCTGAAATGCGCTCCAGCGGCCCTAGAATCCGTCCTGGGGCTTCACGGCTGGGGCGGAAAGCCTTGGGGGCAGCTCACGCGCGTAATCGGCAAGCGGGCGGGTGTGTGGCAGCGCCGCTAGGCACGCTTGGCCGTTGCTGATGAGAGAGCATGACGCGAAGCGGCTTTGCGCGCGCCGCCCCCAGCGGCGCAGCGCAATTCCGCGAAGCGATGCGGGCAGGGCGAGCAACCTTCCAAGCCCAGCCGGGGGGGCGGTTAATTCCCTGAAAGCAGGAAAACGGAGACCGGTAGCGATCCGCCGAATGATCGCTAACCCAGTTTTTTACGCGCGCGCGCGAGGGGTCATTTCCAGCCGTTCCCCAAGGTGCCAAAACACCCAAGTTGCCTATTGATTTAGGAAAATCTTGGCGGACTGTCCGGGCCGCAGTAGCGTGCCGTTCGCATCAGAGGGGCGCACATGGATATTCCCGGTTATCTTGACGAAATCCGCACGCTCTATCGCACCGGGCAATCGACCGAACACAGTTTCCGCCCCGCGCTGGAGCGGCTGTTCGCATCGATCGATCCCGCGCTTACTGTCATCAATGAACCCCGCCGCACCGTGGATGTGGGCGCGCCCGATTTCGTTTTTCAGCGTGACGGCGTGGCGATCGGCTGGTGCGAGGCCAAGGACATTGGCAAGGACATCAAGAAATTCGCGGCGAACGATTACAGCAAGGCGCAGAAAGACCGCTACCGCAAAGGCCTGCCCAACCTGATCTATACCAACGGGCTGGATTTCGAATTCATCCGTGAGGGCGTGGCGGTGGATTTCGTCACCATTGCCGACCTGATTCCGACCATGCCCGATCGCCCCGAGGGCTTCGCAACCTTGCAAGCGCGGCTAGCCGAATTCGCGCACGTTACCCCGCTAAGCGTCACCTCATCTAAGCGGCTGGCCGAGCTAATGGCGGGCAAAGCGGTTCTGATTAAGGACATCATGGGCAACGCCCTTGTCGCCGACCTGAAGGCCCATGAAGCGGGCGAACCGGCAACCGATCTGATCGGCCAGTATGAGGCGTTCCGGGCCAATCTGATCCACGATATCACCGTGGCGGAATTCGCCGACATCTACGCCGAAACCATCGCCTACGGTCTGTTTGCCGCCCGCCTGCATGATAATACGCAAGACACCTTCAGCCGTGCCGAGGCGCTGGAGCTTCTGCCCAAGTCCAACCCGTTCCTGCGCGCCCTGTTCACTTACATCGCTGGCCCCGATCTCGATGATCGCCTGCGCCGCGTGGTGGATGATCTTTGCGCGGTGTTCCTTGCCACCAACATGGAACAGGTGCTGCGCCACTTCGGCAAGGTGACAAAGCGGCAAGACCCGTTCCTGCACTTCTATGAGGACTTCCTAGCCGAATATAACCCGGCAAAGCGCAAGGCGCGCGGCGTCTGGTATACGCCCGAACCCGTGGTCAATTTCATCGTGCGCGCGGTGGATGAGGTGCTGAAAACCGAATTCGGCCTGCCCATGGGCTTGGCCGATACCAGCCGCATCGCAATTGATTGGGATACGGGCCAGACCGGCAAGGACGGCAAGCCTGCGACCATCAGGAAAGAGGTGCACCGCGTCCAAATTCTTGACCCCGCAACCGGCACGGGCACGTTCCTTGCCGAGGTCGTCAAGCTGGTCGCTGAACGGGTGAAGGGGATCGCACCGGGGAAGTGGTCAGGATATGTCGAACAAGACTTGATCCCGCGCATCCACGGGTTCGAGCTGCTGATGGCAAGCTATGCCATGTGCCACATGAAGCTCGACATGATCCTCACTGGGCTGGAATACAAGCCGAGCGGCAACCCGCCCCGGCTGGGGGTCTACCTCACCAATTCGCTGGAGGAAGGCGAGCGGGTGGACCAGACCCTGTTCGGCCTGTCCCGCGCCATTGCCGAGGAAGCCAAGGCGGCGAGCGACATCAAGCGCCAGTCCCCGATCATGTGCGTGATCGGCAACCCGCCCTATTCCGGCGAAAGCGCCAATAAAGGCGAATGGATCATGGGCCTGATGGAGGATTACAAGCAGGAACCCGGCGGCAAGCAGCGCCTGCAAGAACGCAATCCAAAGTGGATCAATGACGATTACGTCAAATTCATCCGCTTTGCGCAGCACATGATCGACAAAACCGGGGAGGGCGTGCTGGGGTTCATCACCAATCACGGCTACCTCGACAACCCAACTTTTCGCGGGATGCGCTGGCACCTGATGAACAGCTTCGATCGGATTTACGTGCTCGACCTGCACGGCAATTCGAAAAAGAAAGAGGTCAGCCCGGACGGTTCACCCGACAGGAACGTGTTCGACATCATGCAGGGCGTGGCGATCATTATCGCGGTGAAGCGCAAGCGCGAAGGCAAGAAGCCTAAGCCCCTAGCTGAAGTGCGTCACGGCGATCTCTGGGGAGCGCGTGAGGGGAAATACAGCGTGCTTTGGGAGGGCACGGCGGGCAGCCTGATGTCAGACGTCCTGCCTCATAAGCCGCCGACCTATCCAATGGTGCAGCGTGATTATGAAGTGGAAGACGCCTATTCAAATGGCTTCTCAATTCCTGACCTCATGCCCGTTAATTCCGTTGGAATCGTAACGGCGCGCGATGCCCTTGCAGTCGACATCGAGAGGGAAGCTCTTTGGGAACGTGTGCAGGATTTCCCGCGAATGGACGCTGAAGATTTGCGGGCAAAGTATGCGCTGGGCAAGGACGTCAGGGACTGGACAGTAGCTTTTGCGAAAGCTGATGTGACTGCAAATTTTGGGCAGGGCCATTTAGTGCCGTTGGCATACCGCCCGTTTGATACTCGCTGGACATATTACACCGGCAATTCACGGGGATTCTTATGTTATCCGCGCAGCGAAGTAATGCAGCATTTGCGCGGTGTGCCAAACCTTGGCGCTGGATATACCCGAACTATTGAGGGCGATCGCAGATTTGCCGATATTCTGGTGAGCGATGTTCCAATCACTCATCACACCTTGAGCATTAAAGAGGTGAATGCAATTGCGCCCCTCTACCTCTACCCCGATGAGCAAGACCTAGATCAATCGATCCGGGTCAATCTCGACCCCAAGCTTTACGCCCAAATTCGCAAGGCGGCTGGCCTCAGTGGGCCGCTTGGCGTGCCCGATCCCGCCATGGTGGAAAGCGGCGCGTTCCGCGCCGCGACCGGCGATGCGCGCCCGGATGAGGTGAAGGTATTCGATTACATCTACGGCGTGCTGCATTGTCCCGCCTACCGCGAAACCTACGCCGAATTCCTCAAGATCGATTTCCCCCGCGTCCCCTTCCCGCCCTCGCCGCAAGTGTTCCGCACCATCAGCGAACAGGGAGAGGGCTTACGCCGCCTGCACCTGATGGAGGATGCCGCAATCGGCGCGACCCCCTACCCCTTCGATGGCCAGCCGCCCGAGGGCTTCGATAGCGTGGTGGACAAGCCCCGCT
>Ga0210042_1004065_pt1 | contig 10252 bp, 9 predicted proteins | sample CryGeymeta201518_FD_183982 | JGI IMG/M metagenome (GOLD analysis project Ga0210042, IMG submission 183982) | Groundwater microbial communities from Crystal Geyser aquifers in Utah, USA - Crystal Geyser metaG 2015-18 (SPAdes) (version 2) | ecosystem: Environmental > Aquatic > Deep subsurface >... | reverse complement strand
GGTTGCCGAGGCGTCAAAGGGTCGGTCCCTCAGCCTCTCTGGATGAGTACAGGTTATTGAACTGTGGCGGCTTTATATCACAGGGACGGGGACATGTCAAACAAAAATTGGGGTGTTGTCCGCGCCGTCTCTCTCCACGCTCACCCACCCGCCATCTTGACCTTGTATCCCAGTTTGAGCAAAACCTCCGTGACCTTTTCGCGGTTCCCGCCCTGAACCTCGATCACGCCATCCTTCACCGTCCCGCCCGTGCCGCAGGCCTGTTTGATCTTCTGGCTCTCATCAGATTTGTGGGGCTTGGTTAAAAAACATCGCTTTGCCTTTGGCGCTTAAACCTTAACATGAATATCGCGTCATTCGCGTTGAAAATTGATTCGGTGAGAACCCTGGTTTCCGCCAAAGGCGGAGAAACCAGGGTTCTGAATGTTACAGCATCGCGCTGTGGATAAACTTCGCCAGGTCGCTTTTCAACGCTTCGAGCGAGGGCTTGTGGATGTACATCATGTGACCCGCCTCGTAGTATTCCATGCTGACGTTGCCGCGCAAGGATTCGTGCAAGCCGAGATGGTTGAAGGTGTACTCGGCGGCGAAAAACGGCGTGCCGAGATCGTAGTAGCCGTTGGCGACGAAGACCTTGAGGTGCGGGTTGACGGTCATCGCCTTGCGGAGCGTCTCGGCTACGTAGATGGCCTGCCCCTCGAATTCCTTGAACGACCACGGGTGGACTTTTTCGCTGATGATCTCATACGGCAGGTCCGACTCGAATTTAAGTTCGGAGCGAACGTAATCGTAGAAGCCCGCGGCGTAGGGACCCATGACGTTCGTCAGCAGGGGATCATACTCGGGCTGTTCGGTGACACCCGAACGGTCCAGCCCGACGAGGCGGCTGTCGAGGCGGCCGACGGTTTGTCCGCGCCCGCGCAGGAGTTCCTTGTAGAAGTGCTGGTCCTTGATGCGGAGATTGGTCCGCTCGATGAAGTCCGCGGAGAGACCCGTGTAGCGCGCCAGTTTCTTGACGATGGCCGCGCGTTCCGCGACGGTCAACGCGTCGCCTTTGAACAGGGCGGCGGCGTACTCGCCTTGCGCGAACCGTTTTGCCTCCTCGACCCAGTCTTGCAACGGCCTGTGAGGCTTCAAAACATTGTGATACCAGGCGGTGGCTGTGTAGCCGGGCAGGTAGAGAATATAGGGCAGGTCGTTGCCAAAGGCAAAGTCAATCGTGGCAAAATCCAGCACAGCCGAGATGAGCATGATCCCGTTCAGCATCATGCCGTGGCGGTCGAAGAGGTAACCCGAAAGCCCGGCGGCGCGGGTGGTGCCGTAACTTTCGCCCGCCAAAAATTTGGGGGAGAGCCAGCGGTTGTAGCGCGTGGCATATAGGCGGATGAAGTCGCCGACCGACTCGATGTCCTTCTTGAAGCCGTGATACTCGACCGGCTTCTGTCCCTCGACGGCGCGGCTGTAGCCCGTGCTGACCGGGTCAATGAAAACCAGGTCGGTCTCGTCGAGCAGCGAGTACTCGTTGTCGGTCAATTGGAAGGGCGGACGCGGCAGTTCCCCGTCGAATTCGAGCACGACGCGGCGCGGTCCCAGCACGCCCATGTGCAGCCACACAGACGAGGAGCCGGGTCCGCCGTTGAACGAAAATGTGACCGGGCGTTTGGCCTTGTCCTTCACACCGTCTTTTGTGTAGGCGATGAAGAAGATCTCTGCCCGGGGCTTCTCGCCCTCAGACTCTTTCTCGCGGTCGGCGGTCTCCTCCTTCATCACCATCGTCCCCGCGGTGACGGTGTACTTGAGTTCCCTGCCGCCGATGGCCAGCGAGTGACGCGACTCGACAAGGTTGTCCTTCGGAGTGGGTTTTTCTTCCGTTTTCTTTTCTTCCTCGGGCTTTTTGGGTTCGTCTTTGTTTGGCATTGAAGGCTCCTAATCGTGACTTGTGAATTGCAATAACCTCTGATCCATGCAATTCTAACGCAAAAAGATGCAACAACCTCAGACGAAGTTCGGCAATCGCCTGCCTATTTCGAGACTCGCAAATCAAAAATGGATCATGCCCGTTTCCGATGCTTGTCGGACGGAATCCATTCGAGAGGCGCGGCATCGCGAATCGGCGCGGCGCGCGGCTGGGGGATAACCCGTCTCGATCCGCGCTCGCGCGGCGACGGGACCCGCACGGGGCAAATCCCCCGTGCTAATTTACGAAGTCCGTTGGACTGGCACTGCGAGGATGAAGTCCTTCGTACAAAATAGCCCCGACATTCGATGTCAGCGGCGGGCCGCGGGCGCGGACAATGCTCAATGGTTAGGATTGTCTTGGGCGGCGCGGTCTTGCAGATGGACGCGCCGCGCGGATGAATATTCTGTGCTAACAAGCCCTTGAAAAAATGTTAGCAATGTGCTAATATTGTCTCTGTGTACAAAATCATCTTCAAGAAAGAAGCCGCGAAATCGTTGAACAAACTTCCACGCAATGTGGAAAAGACGATTCGCCAGAAACTTGAAGCCATCGCCGCCAACCCCTACGCCGATCATCCCAATGCGAGAAAATTACAGGGGAGAGAAGGTTATCGGCTACGAGTTGGAGACTGGCGTGTGATTTACGAAATACAAAATAATCAATTGGTGATATTGGTTTTGAAAGTCGCTCCACGCGGAGAGGTGTACCGATGAAAGAAAATATGCAACTGATTGAACGTGACGGCAAGCCCGAATGGGCTGTGCTTCCCTATGAGGAATATCTTGCATTACTCGAGCAGGCCGAGGAGTTGGAGGATATTCGCGACTTTGACGCGGCAAAAGCCGCGTTCGAAAACGGCGAAGATGAATTGATTCCCTCCGAAGTAGTCTACGCTATTTTGGATGGAGAAAACCCAATCAAGGTTTGGCGCGAGTTTCGCGGGTTGACCCAGCAACAGCTCGCGGACGCGGCGGGAATCAGCAAGCCCTACCTCTCGCAAATCGAGACAGGCAAACGCAAAGGGACAACTGATATCCTGTCCGCGCTTGCGAAGGCGTTGAATGTGACGTTGGAAGAAGTGATTGCGAGAGAAGCGGAATGAAGATGAAACTGGCGGCGTAACGGCCGCCTTTTTGTTTTGAAGCGTGCAGACCTGACATGTCTCCGAGCAAGTCCGATCATCGTGACGCGTGTCCCCGCAATTGTTTCGGTTAATCACGGCGCGGGTGAGACACCTTCGGCAGGTCTGCAAAATGTGGCGTTTTGAGCTTGGAACTACATCTTTGCCAGCAATTGCGCTTTCTTTGCCTGGAATTCCGCTTCGGTGACGATGCCCTTCTTGCGTAACTCATCCAGTTTGGCGATCATGGCCGGGATGTTGTCCGCTTGAGCGTGGATAGCTGTCCCTTCAAAGCCCATCTTCTCCTTGGCATTCAGCATCGCCGTTTTGAATTTGACCGGGTCGCCAATGCGCTTGAACAGGTTGACGCCGATCTCGCTGGCGGTCAGGATCTCCACGTCACCGTAATCGAACATCCTGCCAAAGAAGGATTGGGTCATCTTGACATCGTTGACCTTTTCCAGCGAGGAGTCCACCACGTTCTTATTGAAGATGCCCGAGATCTGGATCACGCGGCGGTTGGTCACCAGATATTCGTGGTTGGTCCAGATCAGGATATCGCGCAGCATACTGATCAGCGGCAGGAACAGAAGCACAAAACCGATGGCCGCCAGCGGAAAATAAATGGCCGCCACGCTGACGGCTGCAACCAACAGCAGGGTGACGGTGATTTCCGCCAGGATCGCGCTGAAGAGCACGAACCAGTGCTGGCGCGTGCTCAACACGATGCGTTCATTCTCGCCTAACATGCTCTGGATATAGTCTTTTGCCATTCTGTTGCTCCTTGACTAAACGTTTCCACGATTCTAGCATCGAAAGCCACAATCATCATCACCAATTCGTCCCGCTCATTTCCCAAAACAGGACATTCATCCATTCCCCAATCGCCCAAGGGGCAATACAATCAACCCATGACGCATGAACGAGACCGCAAAAGCCTGCTGGCCATCAACCTGGGACTGGGCGTCAATATCGTCCTGTCCGTCGTGAAGACCATCTTCGGCGTGCTGGGTCATAGCCCCGCACTGCTGGCCGAAGGCATCAACTCCACTTCAGACGTGGCCTACTACATCGTGGCGGGCATCTTCGTCCGCATGGCGAACAAGCCCGCCGATGACGAACATCCCTACGGACACCGCCAACTCGAGAGCATCGCCTCGCTCACCGTCGGCGCCTTCGTGGTGGCGACCGCGGTGGCCGTCTTTTGGAACGCGGTGGACAAAATTTGGAATCTGGTGGACGGCAACCTCACCTCGCAGGGCGCGGCGGACGCGGCATTGTGGGTGGCGCTCGGCACTGTGGCCGTCAAGATTTTCCTGTTCTTCTACGTCCGCCGACTGGGATACGAAACTCACAACCCCGTGGTGGACGCGCTGGCCTACGACCATCGCAACGACATTTTTTCGGCCGCGGCGGCCTCGCTGGGCATCTTCTTCGGTCAGCGCGGACTGCCCTGGCTGGACCCGCTGGCGGGCGCGCTGGTGGCGCTCCTCATCCTGCGGACGGGCATCTTCATCCTCAGGGAATCCTCGGTCGAGCTGATGGACGCGGTGCCGAGCAGGGAGATCGCGGAGCAGGTCGCGGCCCGCTTGCGAACCCTCGACAGCGCGATCCAACTGGAGGAACTCCAGGCGCATCGCTTCGGACCGCACGTGGTGGTCAACCTGACCGTCGGCATTGACGGCCGCCTGACCGTCACCGAGGGCGACGCCATCGCAACGCGCGTCGAGCGACTGGTCTGCGAGACGATCCCAAACGTGTTGCGCGTCCACGTCCATTATCACCCTGCGGACAAGGATCACGAGAATATGACGATTGAAGAAATCCTGGCGGAAGCGCATCGTCACCTTTCCCCCTACGAGCCGGAATATCGCGAGTAATTCACTGCCTTGAGCGGAGGGTACTCCCGAAGTCGAAGGGCAAGTCCATGGAACAGAGTTTGCCCTAGGAACCCGTCCTTCGACTGCGCTCCTCGAAAAACACTCGTCGCTCCGCTCAGGACGGTGGTCGCATCCAACCCGCTGTCCTCCCGAAAGAGCATCGGGACGATGTGAGCGGAGAGCGCGCCAATCCCAAAGGGATGGCATGATTGTAGATGTAAAAATGTGCGGCCGCGCTAATCCCGAAGGGATGACATGATCACGCGGAAAATGTCACCCTTTCAGGGTTAGAAGGCGATCCACTTCCAGTCTAGAATCAGATCACCCCTTCGGGGTTGGGGTCAAGTTTAGCCAGAGGCGCACAATTGTCCTTCGAGAAAACCGCAATTTGTAACCGTGCAAAGTATAGAAACCCATCCTTCGATCGCGAAGAGCTCAGGACGGCGGTATCGCCAGCACAGCCTCCACCAACGCGGGTATATCCTCACAGGATTCATTTCGAAGCGTTTCAGCTTTCTCGCGCATTCGAGTCAGCAAACGGAATTCACCAATCCATTCAGCAAACTCAACAGTTTCTTCAAGTTCGTTATTTTCGTACTTGGCAATGAAGTCGGGCGTTTTCAACTGATATTGGATTTCAAGCGCTTTAATTTTCTTTTCAGCGCGCTGGACCCCTGCATCCAGCAGGCGCAGTTCCTCCGACTGGGATTGCCCTTCCAAATCCAGCCACGCCAAAAATTCGACATTGCCCTTCGGCCCCAGCAACGGACTGCGGACCAGCCCGCGCAGCCCAAAGCCTTCGTTTTGCGCGAAGGCCAGCACATCCAGCAACACCTGCTTGTGGATGGCAGGGTCGCGGATCACGCCCTGGCCGCGCGCCACATCCTTTTTGCCCGCTTCAAATTGGGGTTTGATGAGGGCGATCACGTCGCTTCTTTCTTCCCTTCGACTTGGCTCAGGACAGGCTTTCGTCTTTCTCTCCGCCACGGAAAACCATCTTTTTACAACAGGTAACAACACCCTCAGTGAAATAAACGACGCGTCCAGCGTGACCAGTGAAACCGGCTCCGGCAGCGACTCCACAAACCTCGCGTTGGTCTGCTCCATCACGACGACGCGCGGGTCGGTGCGCAGTTTCCAATGCAGGATGCCCTTGCCCACGTCAATCGCGTAGACTTTGGCCGCGCCGCGCTGGAGCAGGCAGTCGGTGAAACCGCCCGTGGACGCGCCCACGTCCGCGCAGGTGAGGCCGCGCGCGTCGAGCGCGAACGCCTCGAGCGCCGCGTCCAGCTTCTCGCCGCCGCGCGACACGAAGCGCGGACCGGAATCCACCGAGAGGGCCGACTCGCTAGAAACCGCAGTGGCCGGCCGGAGGGTAGTCTGACCGTTTACGCGCACCTGTCCCGCCATGATCAGCGCCTGGGCTTTGGCGCGCGATTCGGCCAGTCCGCGTTCGGTCAGGAGAATGTCGAGGCGTGTTTTCGTCATGTCTCCATTTTATCGTATACAGGCACACACGTACACAGGTAGACAGGTACACAGGTAGACAGGTATACTTGTTACATCATCGTGTTTCCATGTGTACGTGTGTACCTGTCTACCTTTTACATTTCCCCATGCTCACCGCCCTGCTCAAAACCATGCGCCCGCGCCAGTGGACGAAGAACGCCTTCGTGTTTTTTGCGCTGGTATTCGACAAGCAACTTCTTCAATTGCCCGCGTTCCTGAACACGCTGGCGGGTTTTGCGCTTTTCTGCCTGGTCTCCAGCGCGGTCTACATCTTCAACGACCTGGCGGACCTCGAAGCCGACCGCCAGCATCCCGAAAAGAAAAATCGCCCCTTGCCTTCGGGACAACTCCCGCGAGGCGCGGCGTGGACGGCGGGGGTTTTGCTGGCGGCCGTCACACTTCCGCTCGGCTGGATGCTCTCGCCGTTTTTCGCGGGCGTGCTTGCCTTTTATTTCCTCATCAACCTGGCCTACTCGCGCTGGCTCAAGCACGTCCCCATTTTGGATGTGATGATCGTGGCGGCGGGATTCGTGCTGCGCGTCCACGCGGGCACCACGCTCATTCACGTGGAACGGTTTTCGCCCTGGCTGTACGCGGTCACCACGCTCGGCGCGCTGTATCTCGGTTTCGGCAAGCGCCGCGCCGAACTGGCGTTACTCGCCCACGGCGCAGGCTCGCATCGCAAAGTGCTGGAGGGCTACACCCTGCCCCTGCTCGACCAATATATCACCATCGTCTCGGCCGCCACCATCCTGGCCTATTCGCTCTACACTTTCTCCGCGCCTAACCTGCCTGCCAATCACAGCATGATGTTGACCATCCCGTTCATGGCTTACATCATCTTTCGCTATCTCTACATTATCCAGGTGACGCATGATGCTGGCGCGCCCGAGGAAGTGTTGCTTTCCGACCGTCCGATGCAGATCGCGATTTTCCTGTTTGGGCTGGCAGTGATCGCGGTGTTCTACTGGCCGTAAGGCGAGATAGTATCTCGCGCTACCCATGGCAACCGCTTCGCCGCCCACCGCTCTCTGTGAAAAGGAGCGGCGGCGGACAGAAATGAAAAAAGGCCATCCTCATTACAGGACGGCCTTTCATGGTTGGGCAATTCGTCAGCGGATTCGCAGGACCTGGCCGGCGTAAATCCAGTTTGGATTCCAGATGTTGTTCAGGTATTGCAGGCTGGCGACAGTTGTCCCATAGCGGGTAGCTATATTGAAAAGCGTGTCGCCCCACTGAACGGTGTAGTAAACCGGGCGGGCGGGCAGGTTGATGACCTGTCCGGCGTAGATGAGATTCGGATTCCAAATCTGCGGGTTGACCGCCAGGATGTCTGACACGGTGGAGCCGATGCGGGCGGCAATCTTCCGCAGGGTGTCGCCATATTGGACAACGTACGTCCCGCCATAGGAAGGATAGGGCGGAGCAGGAGGGACTGAGGCATAGATATTGATAACCTGCCCGGCATAGATATAACTGCCCAGTCCGGGGTTGGCCGCGTAAAGGGAGTCCAACGACACGCCGCAGATGGCGGCAATCCTTCCCAGCGTGTCACCCCATTGCACAGTATAGGTCGCGCCGCAATATCCTCCCGCCTGGGCGCCGCCTGCGCCAGCGAAACTGCCCAACAGGACAGCCATCAGCAAAACAAAACGGATCCATGATTTGTGTGCCATAGCAATTCTCCGGCTCATTGGGAATCGCCGTGATTAAACCTTTTGTACACGGATTTCACGGACAAAAGGGATGAACACGGATTTTTTAATAGAAAAATCCGTGCAAATCCGTCAAATCCGCGTAATCCGTGTACCGAATCACGGCAACTCCCAGAGAGCCAATTCTCCTTTTGTATGACAGTTGGCAAATGATCTTCCGGGATCAAGCAGGCTCATGGAACAGTGGCAGGGAATGGAGTCCGTTCAGGGAATCTGGAGGGTTTGTCCCATGGACAGGATGGGCGAGGTCAGTCCGTTATATTGCATGATCGTGGCAGGTTCCACGTCACCGAAGTAGCAGGCCGCTTTATAAACGGTCATCTGGTATTCGGGGACTGTGAATGCGGTTGGATGGGGGCGCAAGGCTCGCGGGGGTGGGAAGGGGCTGTCGGACTGTGGGATGGTCAAAACCAGCCCGGGAGCATAGATCAGGCCGGAGCTCAGATTGTTAATGACGAGCAATTCCTTCGGGTCAACATTGAACCTGCGCGCGATGCAATAAGGAAACTCGCCCGATTGCAGGGTGTAGTAGGGCGGCCTTGGGCCCGTCGTCGGCAGGAAATATGTGGGTTGAGGGGTTGGGGTGAAAAAAAAGGGGTCGGGAGTCTGTGAAGGCGTGGGAGAAATTTCCAGCGTGGGTGTGAAGGCGAGAGTGGCCGCCACCTGGGTGGAGAGCAGCGAATAAGTTGCGTCGTAATCCGGCGTGGCAACGGCCGAGGATAAGTTGCAGGCAGGGACAAGGATTGCCAACCCGATTAGGATGGAACTGGTTAGGAATTTTGTCGTTTTTCCTCTCATGCGAATATCCTTTTTGATATGTAGAGAAGTTGACCGATCTTAAAATCCGATTAATTTATTATACACTGTACGCATTGAAATTGTATATATTTTGGAATCCCCCTTGCGTCCCTGCTGTAACGTGCCCGATCGGATATGGAGGAAAACCTGCCGAAGATGTCCACGCAAATTGACATGGTTATTCTTGACGCGCAGGTGATATGTCAGGTTAATGTCACTCCTCCAAAGTTATGTACTTCCTTCTCGGTTTGATCCCTACGATCCCTGAGAAGGACCCTTTGATCGCTTTTATATCTGCTTCCATATTTTCTGTTGGATAGAATATCTGTCCAACATGGACTGTTTTGTGTTTGCCATCCACTTTTGCCATCACCAGGGGAATCCCTGCATTTTTGGCGATGTGATAAAAGCCCATCTTCCATTCACTTACATAATGCCGCGTCCCTTCGGGAGTGATGGTCAGGATGAATTTTTCTGATTGTTTACAAGCATTCACCATTTGATCCACCAATCCCTGCGGCTTGGAACGGTCCACAGGAACGCCGCCGCACCAGTAGAAGAACCATCCAATCGGCGAGCGAAATAATTCTGCCTTACCCATAAAGCGGACATTTGCCCGAAGGTGGAATACAACACCGAGGAACAGGACAAAATCCCAGTTGGTGGTGTGCGGCGCGCCGACCAAAATGAACTTGGGGAGATCGGGAAGTTTCCCATCCACACGCCAGCCCGACAGTTTAAGAAGGAGACGGGTGAGGCCGCGGAACAGGCCGGTCAGGATGGGGGTGTCGAAGATGGTGGTATTCACGTCCCTGCCAGCCAGCACGCGGCGCGGTGACCATCGCCCACTTGCGCGTACTCGGGGTCGTCCACTTTGCAACGCTCCACCGCGACGGGACAGCGCGGATGGAAGCGGCAGCCGCCGGGCAGGTGGATCGGGTTGGGAGTTTCGCCCTGCAAGATGACGCGCTCGCGGCGCAGGCGCGGATTCGGGACAGGCACGACCGAGAGCAGGGCTTTGGTGTACGGGTGTTGGGGATTGGTGAGCACGGAGGCGGTCGGACCAATTTCCACAATGCGCCCCAGGTACATGACCGCGATGCGGTCCGCAAAATAGCCCACCGTGCCGAGGTCGTGCGTGATGAGGATGATGGAGATTTGCCGCGTCTTTCGCAGGTCGGCCAGCAGGTTCAGGATCTCGGCGCGGATGGAGACATCCAGCATCGAGACGGGTTCGTCCGCGATCAGCAGGTGCGGCTCGAGCACGAGC
>Ga0210042_1004059_pt1 | contig 10261 bp, 9 predicted proteins | sample CryGeymeta201518_FD_183982 | JGI IMG/M metagenome (GOLD analysis project Ga0210042, IMG submission 183982) | Groundwater microbial communities from Crystal Geyser aquifers in Utah, USA - Crystal Geyser metaG 2015-18 (SPAdes) (version 2) | ecosystem: Environmental > Aquatic > Deep subsurface >... | reverse complement strand
CAAATGGGAGCAAAACACGGGTTGCTCAAAAAACCACCTGCTGGAAAAATGCTTAATAAGATTAAAATTAAAAAGGTTAAATAATTATTGTTTTTTAATGGGCGGGCAATCCCCGCCTTTTTTACTTGAAAAAATAGTTAATTTAAGGTAGGATTTAAATATATCTGGCCTGGTAGCTCTCTCTGTGGGAGATCCCCCTCTGGGGGACAAGCGGCCCAAGGCATCGGTTTGTCTCTCTTTGAGAGATCCCTCGCAGAGGGACAAAACTAAAAAATTATTATTTATTTTATGGCCACGTAGCCAAGTGGTTAAGGCGACTCTCTGCAAAAGAGTTATCACCGGTTCGATTCCGGTCGTGGCCTCCAAGATTTGACTTTATTTATATTTTTAATTTTTATGATTAATCCAAAAATTTTCAAAGCCTATGATATCCGGGGAATTTGTCCGGATGAGTTAAACGTTGAAACGGCCTATTTAATCGGCCGTGCTTTTGCCCAAAAAACAAAAGTCAAGCAAGTCGTGGTTGGCCGGGATATGCGACATTATGGAGAAATTTTAAAAAAATCATTAATTCAAGGCTTAACAGATGAAGGGGTGAGGGAAATAGTTGATGTCGGTTTGGTACCGATTGACGCGATTTATGCCAGTGTCGGTATTTTTGGTTATGAGGCAGGGATAATGGTGACGGCTTCCCATAATCCCAAGGAATACAACGGATTTAAGATGGTTAAAAAGAATATGGTCTGGATTACCGGCAAAGAATTGCTGCCAATGATTAAAAAAAATTCAAAAGCAAAGGTAAAAAATAACAAAAATAAAGTAAGGATAATCAAAAAAAATCTATACCCTGAATATATTAAGCATGTTTTGGGTTTTGCTGAATTAAAAAAAATTAAACCCCTAAAAGTAGTGATTGATGCCGGTAACGGCATGGCTGGTAAAGTTATGCCATTGCTCGCCAAACATTTACCCATAAAAATTATTCCGATGAATTTTAAGCTGGACGGAAATTTTCCGGCCCATCCTTCAAACCCGCTTGATCCCAAAAGCCAAATTGGCATCGCTAAAAAAGTAAAGTCTGCCAAAACTGATTTCGGTATGATTCTGGATGGAGATACGGACAGACTTTTTTTTATAGATGAAAAAGGAAAATTCGTCAGGGCTGACATCACCCTTTTACTCTTAGCCAAATTATTTTTAGAGCGTGAGCCTGGCAAAGGCATATCATATAATTTAATTTGCTCAAAAATAGTGCCCGAGATGATAAAAAAATGGGGTGGCCAACCGATCCGCACCCCGGTCGGTTATGTCAATGTATCAAATGGCATGAGAAAAAATAACGGCATTATGGGCGGAGAACTTTCGGCCCACTATTCTTTCCGCGACAATGCCTATGCCGACTCCGGATTTATTGCCTTAATAATACTACTTGAACTTTTATCAAAAGATAATCGGCCATTATCAGAAATAGTCAAACCATTTTATAAATACTATAAATTGCCTGAAATAAATACGCCGGTCAAAGATGTTGAAATTAAATTAAAAAAAATCAAGAAAAAATATAAAAAGTATAAACAAGATTCACTGGATGGAACAACTGTTGATAATTGGCAAAAGGGCGGCTGGTGGTTTAATGTCCGGCCATCAAACACCGAGCCGCTGTTAAGATTGACAATTGAAGGGAAAAATAAAAAAACGGTTGATCAACTGAAAAAAGAATTGGTGGCGTTGATTAAAAAATAACTATGCCTGAAAAAATATTTAAATTTGATAACTACAACTTCAATCCCGCCAGCGGGATTGCGGTTTTTGGTTACTCCTTGGATAAAATTAAATTCAAGGAAAAACTTATTTTCCCTAAGCCAATAAAAAAATTAATTGGCGCTAGAAAAAAAGCTTTTAATAAGGCTTTATTTAATTTATTCCTGATCACTGGGATTAGTTATTATAAAACTTATTGCCCTAAAAAAATTGAGTTGGGTAAATATAAAATTTCAAAAGAGCAAGCTAAATTTTGGAACAAAGTATATACTAAAGGCTTGGGTCAGTTTTTTTATGAAAATAGGCTAGATTTCAGAGGACTTATTGATTTCCCCTATCATAAAAACTACCAGGAAAAGCCAGTCAAAATAAAAACCAGAAATAGGAGTTTGGTGCCTCTTGGCGGCGGTAAAGATTCAATTGTGGTACTAGAAAAAATGAAAGAAAATGGAATTGATTTTGATCTGAGCCATATAGGTGATTCAAAAATTGTAAATGATGTGGCTAAAAAATCAGGCAAAAAAATAATTTTTGTGAAAAGAAAAATATCACCCAATCTTTTTAGTTTAAATAAGAAAAAAGGAGTATATAATGGGCATATTCCAATTAGCGCCTGCCATGCTTTTATTCTTCTGGTTCGTGCAATTTTATATGACTACAGATATATTGTCATGGGGAATGAAAAAAGTTCCAGCTACGGCAATATAAAATATCTGGGTACGACCATTAATCATCAGTGGAGCAAATCAGCTGAATTTGAAAAGATGTTTAGCAATTATCTTAAAAAATTTATTACGCCGAATATTAGATATTATAGTTTTTTAAGGAATTGGGATGATTTAGCAATAACTAAAGAATTTGTTAAACACAAAAAATATTTCCCGGTATTTTCTTCTTGCAACAAGAATTTTAAATTAAAAGGCAAAGCAAAAAATCATTGGTGCAATGATTGTCCTAAATGTGTTTTTACTTTTACCATGCTATCAGCCTATTTATCAGAAAAAGAATTAGTTGATATTTTTGGCAAGAATTTATACCAAGAAAGAAAATTAAAGCCCTTATTTGACCAATTATTGGGCAAGGAAAAATTCAAACCTTTTGAATGCGTGGGCACACCGGAAGCAATGAAGAAAGCAATGGCCATGGCTAGAAAAAAAATACTTATTCTAGGTTTTGCCCGAGAAGGGCTGTCCAGTTACAAATATTTAAGAAAAAAATATAGACAGCAATTAATCACCGTTGCTGATGCTAAAAAATTGAGTGAATTTGATAAAAAATACAGGGATATATTGAAAAAAGATAAGAATCTTGAGTTAAAATTGGGTAAAAATTATTTAAAAAATTTAGATAAATATAATTTAATAATTAAGACAGCTGGGATAAAATTAAATAAAAAAAATATACATATCACAACTAATTTAAATATATTTTTAGAAAATATTCAGGGCAAAATAATCGGCGTGACTGGCACTAAAGGCAAAAGCACTACGGCAAGTTTGATTGATAGTATTTTAAAGGCGGCTAATAAAAAAGTTGTTCTGGTGGGTAATATTGGCAAACCATTTTTGGACTATTTAAAGCTAGACAGTAAAAATACGATATATGTAGCAGAATTATCATCCCATCAATTAGATACTTTAAAGGGTGGCCTGGATGTGGGCGTGTTTACCAGTTTTTATCCAGAGCATCTCGATTATCATGGTAATTTAAAAAATTATTGGCAGGCCAAAATGAATTTAGTGAAGAATAGTAAAATTATTATTGTCAATAAAAAAATTAAGAAAATAAATAGAAAAAAGATTAGTTATGGGCCGGTAAAAATTAAAGCTAGTTTGCTTGGCAGGCATAATCAGGAAAATATCGCGGCGGCCATGGCAGTGGCTAAATTATTTAAAATTAAAAAAAATATAATTAACAAGACCATTAAAAATTTCAAGCCGCTGGAGCATCGGCTGGAATATGTGGGCAAGTATAAAAACATAAATTTCTATAATGACGTATTATCCACCACACCGGAATCAACAATGGAAGCAATTAACGCTCTGCAGCGAAAAAACCTGCAAACTATAATCGTCGGCGGTTTTGATCGTGGTCTGGACTATAAAAATCTGGCTAAAAAGATTGTGAGTGCCAGAATTAAAAATGTAATCTATTGGCCGCATACGGGTGAAAAAATAATAAGAGAAATAAAAAAAATTAAGTCTGAATTTAGACCTAACTTAATCGCGGTAAAAAACATGGAACAAACCATTAAAACCGCTTATAAATACACACCGGCCAATTTCACCGTGCTCCTCTCTCCGGCCGCTGCCAGCTATAATTTTTATCAGAATTATCAAGAAAAGGGCAAGGAATTTAAAAAGCTGGTGAAAAAATTTGGTTAAGGCTATTTCTTATCCCTGCTAATTATTAAAAATCGTCTATTGGCTCTTTATTGCTTTCTTCTGGCTGATCTTCACCCTCCACGGGTTCTATCAGATAATCTTCTTTTTTATCCTCAATATCTACTATATCATCTTTTAAAAGATCGTCATCAGCTAAATCCAAAGATGACTTAAAATCTTTATTTTTTTTGGGTTGCTTAAGCGCTCCTTGTTTTTTTTCTGAAAATTGTTCGCTATTTTCAGCCAGGTTGTCTTTAACTTCAATTCGGTAACTTTTTACCTCGCTTAAAACTGGGTCAATCTTTTTTTTAACTTGTTCTACGGTTTTATCATAATTGACAATTTCCTGAATGCCCGATTGCATGTCGCGGATAATAATAGTTTTATCCATTAATTCTTTTTGGCCTAGAATTAAAACAATTTTTGCCCCCAGTTGATCTGCTTTTTCCATTTGGCTTTTAAGGCTATCTTTAGAAAATGCTTCAGCCACTTTAACTCCGGCATCAGTTAATTTTTGATACAACTTAAAACATTCTTTTCGAGCCTCAACCCCCAGCTGCGCGACAAAAACATCAATTTGATCTATGGCTGGTACTGTAATCTGCTGTTCGCGAAGTTTACTGATTACTCGTTCAATACCGACAGCAAAACCAATAGCGGGAGTGGGCCGACCGCCAATAATTTCAATCAGGCCATCATAGCGGCCGCCACCGGCAAGCGAGCCTTGTGATTTGCTGGTATCCTCATCAGCCAGATAAATTTCAAAGGTGGTCCGAGTATAATAATCAAGACCGCGGACTAATTTGACATTGAGATTATATTTAATCTCCAGGTCGTCCAAATAATCCAAAACCGTCATAAAGTGCTTTTTACATTCTTCATCCAGGTAATCCACGATTTGCGGCGCATCGGCTAAAACTTCCTGACAAGATATTTCTTTGCAGTCAAGAATACGCAAAGGATTTTTAAAATATCTTTCTTTGCATGAATCGCAAAGTTCCTTTTTGCGACCGCTATTCTGTAAAAATTGTTTGAGACGGGTAATATATTCTGCCCGGCATTCCAGACAGCCAATACTATTAAGATGGACTGTCACTGCCAAGCCTAAGGACTGCAGGAGCTTGTAAGCTATAATAATAAGTTCCGCGTCAACCACTGGTGAATCACTGCCGATGGCTTCCAAATTCAGCTGATGAAATTGGCGAAAACGGCCTGACTGAGGATTGTCATGGCGAAAAACCGGGCCAAGGCTGTATAATTTTATTGGCTGTATTTTATTAAGCATCCCATGCTCAATATAAGCACGAGCTATGCCTGGAGTAAATTCTGGCCGCAAACTGATATTATCTCCACTTTTGTCTTCAAAGCTATAAAGTTCTTTTTCAATAATATCCGTGTGTTTGCCCGTACCTTTAATATACAAATTTGTCTGCTCTAAGATCGGTACGTCTATTTTTTTAAAACCATAAGCATCCATTAAAACTTTTGCTTTGTTTGTAAAAAACTCCCAATAATCCTGGTGTTCCGGCAAAATATCTTTAAAACCCTTTAATAATTGAATTGGTTTATTACTTGGTCTAGGCATTAATTTTTATTTAATTACTTTGAATTACGAGACTGTCATTTTGTGTATCCTCCCCTCCTCAGTTGAGTTTAAAAGATTGATTATCTTTTAAACGGATTAAGGGGAGGAGGTGTTAAAAATTCAACACCCCTCTGGCTCGCTAATCGCTCGCCACCTCCCCTCATCTGAGGGGAGGAGAAATAGGATTTGAATTCAATCAAACAAGATAAAAATGTGGTATAATATAATTATTGACCGTGATTCCTATGAGTATTAATTTTATCCAAAAAACCAAAAGGCGGTTTCATCACTATTTTATCCCTTCAGTTCATAATGGATATAAACCCCATTTTATCCGCCACCCAGCCCTGCATTTTTACAGCGGCGCTTTAATCGCCGTCAAAATTTTTGTTTTAGCCTTTCTCTTTATTACCTTTCCCACCGTTGCCCAGTTTTCCACCGTTACTTCCAGCCGGATTATTGAACTGACTAATAACGCTCGCGTTGAGCAAAGTTTGCCAGTGCTCGTCCGTTCCAGCGTTTTGGACCAATCAGCCATGATGAAAGCCCAAGATATGCTGGCCAAAAATTATTTTGCCCATGATTCTCCTGTTGATGGCGCCAAGCCTTGGGAATGGTTCAAAGCCGCTGGTTACAACTACACTTTTGCCGGCGAAAATTTGGCGATGAATTTTTCTGAAGCTGAAGAAGCGGTTAATGCCTGGCTTGACAGCCCCTCTCATCAAGCCAATATTATGAACAATAATTATGATGAGATTGGCGTGGCGGTGGTGGTCGGCGAAATTGACGGCCAAACCACCACTTTAGTCGTCCAGCATTTTGGTAAAAGTTTCATCGCTCCCAGCCCGGTTGAATTTGTCCGCCCGTCTGGCGAATTAGCCCCAAAAGTTGCCGGCACCACCCAAGTCTCAACCGGCAAAGCCATTGAAGTTCTTTTTAAAGAGGCTGACCACAAAAGTTTAACTGGCACAATCGTTTTTTACGCCCAAAAATTCTTTTTAATTCTGCTTATCTTTATTGGCATTAATCTCCTGCTGACTATTTTTATCCGCATCAGAATACAGCACAAGCCGATTATTATTCACGCCCTGGCCGTTATTTTTATCGGTCTATTAGCCCTGCTTGTCCAGCCTCACTTTATGGAAAGCATTGCCTCTGGCGCGGTCAAGATACTTTAAAGAAAACAAAAATATAAACAAAAAATTGTCAAATTTATGCTCATTTTGACATTTTTTTATTTTGGAGTAAGGTAGATTAATTAGGGGAAAAAGAAAAATACAAATAAAGAATTAAAAAAAATAATATATTTTTAGAAGGAGGCCTACAATGTTAAAAATGACAGGATTAGAAGAAGATTATTGTGATGTAGTTATCAGTGCTCTCATTGCTGCGTCTAGATCACTCATGGAATCACCAGCCCTCTCGCTTTTATCAAAGGCGAAATATGGTAAAGGCGATACGTTTGAACTGGACGCCCTGCCGGAAATTATCATCAAAGAAAGATTAACGCAAAGGTATGACCAAAATTCAATTTTCATTACTGAAGAAATTGATGAGGTAACCAGAAAAAATTGGCCCAAGGTTTCTGATCCAATCCTACAGCCGCTCATGTTTTTTTGTGATCCAGTTGACCGTTCTGCACAACTTATACAATTTTTACAAAAAATTTCAGCAGAAAATAATATGTTCCAAGTTGGTCAATTACGGCAAAAACAAAATTGGGTAAAGTTATGGGAAGAAGAAACATTTCAGTCAGCCGAAAAACCCGCGAATATTACCGGCGCTACTATGGCCATAACATGTTTTAGGAAAGGTAGAATAATTTTTTCCGTTATCTTGAACTATATTACGCAGGTAATATACATTGCTACACCTTTGGGAATTTACCATTTTATACTGCCTGATTACGCAGACCTTAAAAGAAGTAATGCCATTAATTTAAATTACATTATTCAACATGGCAAACCATTATATTTCCCCCTTGCGGAAGTTGTTTGTCGCAAGGAGGAAGATTTTTGGAGATTTACCACATTTCTTGGCAAGGAAGGATATCGAGAAAATTTTGACGAAAGCCTTATTTTTATCGACAATGCCGATAGGTTTCTTCATCACAGTAAGCCAGGCGGACCGGCTAGGGTGCTATATTTGTCCGAATTACAGAATCAGGCAAAAGACTTACCGCCAATTGGATTTATCCTCGCCAATGGTGAAAAGATTGGTGAATGGATACATTGGTTATCTTTTGTAAAATTTGCTAAAAACAAGGAAAATATGGATAAATCCCTTAAGGTTTTCGAAGTTTCAATTAGCCGTCCGCATACCAAGAATGGTGTCCTGATGTCAGTTTTTCCTTACTATAGTATTTTTTGTGAGGAAGAAGGCCATAATTTTTTTGATATTGCCTTTTTACGGCGTCTGCCTTCACCAAATAAATTTCGGGGTATGCTTGTGGTAACACAGGCAGACAATGAAAGAATAATATACACTATGCGCAAACATCAGTACAGAGAAATAACAGATTTTATTTGAAATCCAAATGTATTTGAAAGCCCGTTCAGCAGGTTTGAATGGGCTTTTTATTATGTTATAATTAATTTTACCAATGTCTATTCTATGCCCGAATTGCCCGAAGTGGAAAAATTGAGAAGAGATTTAAGCCATCAAGTTATTAATAAAAAAATAGCCTGTTTTAAAGTGCTTGATCCAGCGGCCGCGCGCGGCGATCAGGCATTATTTTTAACCGCCACCCAAGGCAGTTACATTAAATGGCTTGATCGTCTCGGCCGGTATTTGCTGGTAAAACTGGCTTCAGGCTATTATCTCTTTATTTATTTGAGCACCACCGGACAGCTGATTTATGAAACTCCGGCGGCTGGGCCAACCAGCCCGTTAGCCAAATCCACCAGAATAATCATAGAATTTGAAAATGGCTCAAAGATATTATTCAATGATGCCAGAGGTTATGGCTACTTTAAAATCCTGGATGACCAGCAAAGAAAGAGGCTGTTAGTCACCTTGGGCAGTGACGCCACTGCCAAAACATTTACTTATGCCGCGTTTGTTCAGCTTTTAAGGAACAAAAGGACAAGCCTCCAGAATTTTTTAATTAATGACCAATATCTCTCCGGCATTGGCAGTGATTATCAGGCTAAGATTTGCCTTGAAGCGCGGGTAGCCCCGGAAAAAGGCATTAAGGAATTATCCCAGGCTGAAATAAAAAGGCTGTATAAGGCTATTAGCAAGGTATTAAAAAAAGGCTATAAATAAATTCTGTATTTTTTCCCTCTCCCCGTTCCCCTCTCCCGCAAAGCGGGAGAGGGCAGGGTGAGGGCAACTTATTTTTTCCCTCTCCCCGTTCCCCTCTCCCGCTTTGCGGGAGAGGGCAGGGTGAGGGCAACTTAAATAAAAAAACTGCCGAAAGGAAGTTAAACCTCCTTCCAACAGTTCACTCATCACCTTATTTTATACGCGAAAGAGTTTTTTCTCCGCATTATTAAGCTATCCAGCTCGGCTCTCCTCCTGGGCAAAGATTGCCGCTCCGCTTCAAGAGTTTCTAGTTCCCGTTTAATTCTCGCCGCAATGGCCGCTGTTTTTTTGCTCGGTGTAGCCACCAACCAATAGGCCAAAGAATCAGCCAAAGCCGGAATTCTGGCTTCAACGCTATTGATCTTGGTGGTTAGAACATTTACCGAGTCGGTCAATACGGCAACCTCTTTGGCAATTTTTGGCCCCTGTGATTTTTGGTTATTGAACCATATTACCACTACCGCGACTGCCAATATCGCCACGGCAGCGCCAATTTTCCCACAAAACCTAAAAGGGTGTTGCATAATAGCCTCCATTCTCGTTGGGGTTAAGGTTTGTTTTGGTTTCTACCAATACCTTATCATAGATAGCTGTAAATTTCCAAAAGAATAAAAATATTTATCCACAGCCAGTTAGTCCGACCCTTTGTTTTAGCCGTAAAACATACTTGACATTTTATTTGCGCTCTGACCAGCAACCTGATATACTTATAACTAGACATTAATAAATTCATAACAGGGAGACAAAGGAGGGGACTAGGCAATAGTCCTTTTTTCTATTTTCTAAAAAAACATTTTTGACGCTTGACGCAAAATCATCTAATTACAGATAATTTCACGCCAAGTTGCCAAAATACGAGATCCCTATGCAAAAAGAAAACTACTTCTATATGTGGCGCTGCGCTAAGTGTTTTTACCACTTTGCCAATATCTCCCAGGTGGAAGGCATCTTAAAAGAACAGAAAAAATGTCCCAAGTGCAAGTCTTTAAATACCCTTACTTTAACCAGTAAAGAGATTACCATCAACTGCAAATTCTATGATCCCAATGTCAATGGCTATACAGATGAGATAAGCACAGCGTATAATTGCGAGGTCAGGGAAGATTTTTAAAATTAAATATTTTTTACAGGTATCATTGTCCATTTACGGACAGCAACGCCTTTAGTAAAAATAATCATTTTTTAACTGCTTTTAGCGGCTGAAAGATGGTTGATTTTACTAAGG
>Ga0210042_1004056_pt1 | contig 10267 bp, 12 predicted proteins | sample CryGeymeta201518_FD_183982 | JGI IMG/M metagenome (GOLD analysis project Ga0210042, IMG submission 183982) | Groundwater microbial communities from Crystal Geyser aquifers in Utah, USA - Crystal Geyser metaG 2015-18 (SPAdes) (version 2) | ecosystem: Environmental > Aquatic > Deep subsurface >... | reverse complement strand
TGGTGGAAACGCTCTTCGGCAAAATGGCAAGAACCTTCTTGAAGCACATTCGTGTTAACTCGAAACAGGAACTTAAAGAAAGAATTCTCTTGGGAATCAAAGAAATCAATGAGTCACCCGTAGTGCATCGCTGGAAGAAATTCAATTTCGCTCATGCTTTCTAATGTAAATATATTATTGAAACGCTATACTAGGCATGAGGAAGGAAAGTCAGAACAGGATTGCCCCCTGAATATCCAGTCTGTGTTTCCATCATCATATAATTCGTTATAAAAATCTTCTAGTTGATCCCATTTTACGATGCACTCAGCCTTGTTTAAAAGATCTTTTAAGTTCATATCTTAATTATAACTCATAAATATTATTTAAAATTATATAAAGCATCATTTTTGATATTATCGGATGCCTTATTCCAATACGAAAGAAATAGATGTATAAGAAAAACCAAGAGTTCTAAAAAAAGAATTAGAACACAGAAAACGCCATTGTCAAAATATTTCTAGTGCTAATCATAAAATAAAGAGAAATTTCGCCTCAGAATGGCAAGACAGGATTGAACTCACTGTTAACATTAGGAGACATCAACTTCATAGTTGTCTATGACAGGAACGATGTGTTGTAGAGTAAGAACCCCGTTAATCATCGCCTCCCTGTCACTTATCCTTTTTCGATAAGCAATAATTCATTATGCCGTTGACGCCGATTTCCAGCAACATGATTCAGGAAGCTAGCCGATAGCGGAAGAAAGCTGGCAGACTTTCCCTGTGTACGGGAGGGTTTTGTCAACGGAATTCTTGATTTCTGTATATTCTATCAACCATTCCGACAAGACTCGGAAAATAGGGCATCGGCGAGGGGTTTTAAGGGGTATTTCAGCTCCGGGAAGGTTCTTTTTAGACCCTGAAAACGGCGGTCAATGGTTTGGGGCATTTACGATATTACGCCATTCTAAGTACAGATGGGCTGTGAATAACCCCCCGATCTTGGATCTAACCCAAGCTATTGGATAGTCCGGTCGGTAAGGCAGTTGTATTCAAATCTGCAGATATAAAAAGCGTTAATGCTACAGGGGGTGGTATTCTATGTTCCCGTTGCTGGAAGGACCTTTGATCATTCGTTAAGGGATGGGTTGTGGAAAGAATGGGGGATCATCAATGAAAAGGGCGAAGCCGACTTCGACCCCGCCTTTGGTCTTGTCAAGAGAAAGCCCTATTCTCTCTTTAGCATTCTTATGCCTTATGATGTGAAGCCGATGCCTGCGTTGCGACCTCATGGACAGAGCAAAGGATCTCCACAATCTGAACACTCAAGGTTTCTCCATGGCATCGCTCCATGGCCTTTGGTCCATCCCTGGTTCCCTACCATTGCCTTTAGCCAAGCAATAAAGGGAACACCACCTGCTGAAGCTTCCTCGTAGAAATGATTACCAGCCATGATAGTATGATATTGCCCGGCAGCAACATAATACCTGTAATTGGGTGCTTCCGCAGCAAGGTAAGCATAGCCCAACATCTGCTGGTGCCAGTCGCACCAGACAGGTAGAAAATTATTCCATTTCGTTGGATCGAGGGTATTGATCATAACATTGTAGAAAAATGCCTGTGTCTCATCCCATGCGGTTGTGAACTGCCCGATTTTTCGATGGGGATAATACTGGGCAATCATCTTGTACATCTCTGCAATGGAATATTTCGAAAAGGGCCTTTCAAAGCCGGGAATCCAGAGGGGTAAATTCTCCTCAAAGCCCCAGTTGTAAATCTGGAAGTTCTGAAAGGTATCAGTTACAACCCCGAATCCGGCATCACCCAGCATGCTGGCAAATGATTTTGGGTAGGCTTCCTGGATATAGGGAAATCCCATAAGGGCTCCGTAACTTCCTGCACTTGACCCAGTGACAAAAATACTGTGGGGATATTTGAAGTTCTCGGTGATCCATTTAAGGACGATCAAGCTCCCTGGCGGAAATGGAGCGTAGGAGAATTGCCGTCCTGGTGTAGCGCTCGGTTAGAAACCCTCAAACCAATCCGAGAAACGTCTGCCTGACAGTCTCATCAAGCGACTGGCACGCCTTCTTGAAGGCCATTGGCTGTCCCATCACGACCGCCCGTTTTCTTGCCCTGGTGAGCGCCGTATAGATCAGCTTGCTGTTTAGCATAATATAAAAGCTGTTGATCATGGGAATGAAAGTATAATCGAACTGATTGCCCTGAACCTTGTGGATGGTAAGGGCGTAGCCCAGATCAACGATGTTCTTGAAATCATCGAAAGCGTAGATCACTATCCTGTTATCGCCGGAGGGGTCAGGGTAGAGTACTGCAAAAAGGCCCTCTGCCGCGTCAATGGACCATACAAGGCCAAGGTTGCTGTTATAGATGCGAACCTTTTCAGCCTCCTCCATTATGTCTGCCAGGGAAAGGCCATCTTCGACACGCTTTTTGAAATGTCCAAACTGGACTGCGTACATATTCTGGTTGTGCAGATGGATCATCTTATCCTGGCTCTGGAGCAAAAAACCCCGGATTTAGGACTTATCCTTTGGAGCAGGGTTCAAGTAAACCAACAAAAAGCTTAAACCAAACCCCTGGCCCGCGAATGCCTCTGGCAGAAGCAGGTTGGGGGTTTTTTTGTTTTCTTGCTTATGCCTGGCCGAACCCAAGTTTCGCCGTCGTCCGATTAGGACAACGTATCGGCAAATTAGACCTGCAAACCAAACTGGCAGGCCGAGCTGTTGGCCAGTGCTCTCAGAGAAAGCAATTCTTCTTGCGATACAAATATGTTTTGTGCTAAAAAGCTAAATTAGTCTATTGGTAAGTTAAGTAAGAGAATATAAGACTCGGTAAGTGGTTTTTTTAAGGTGATTTCACTTACCTAAAAAGGCCAATAATAATTGCTAGATATAAAGCCTAAAGAATTTGACGGTATTTAGTGACGGTATAAATATTGTTATTATGCTAAATATCCAGCTAGCATAAATGGTTAGCATATAAATGTGATGGCAGTCACCGCCACCAATCTAATTCCCCGCCTTGACATTTGCAGGGATGGACTTAATATTGCCATGCAATTTATCCACCTGTGACGGGAATTGCCTATATGCCGCTGCTTTCCTTTACTGAAAAAGATTTTCTCACAGTTAGCGACGCCCTCGAAATCGCAGAGGATATTACTGCCAATTTCTTTAAGTTCTCCACCGCGCAGTGGAAAAGGCATAGCTACGAAGTGAAAACACTGGGGCACCTTGATCCTGAAGAACCGGCAAAAGAGGTACTTGCCTTTCTGAAGAAAGGCTCGGCAGCCGGGGATGAAGTGAAGAGAAAACTTAAGGACTATTATCTTATCTGCCTACAGGATCACATGATACTGCGGGCGGCTCAAAGAGATGGAAAGATTGCTCTCCTCCCCTTGCTCCTCTATGTCTTTACCCATGAGCTTATACATATCGTGAGGTTTTGCAGCTTTATGCAGCGGTTTGACGCCCATCCTGCGGAGAGGGAGAGGGAGGAGAGGCTGGTTCACGAATTGACCTACAGGGCACTGGGGGATGTGCCTTTACCCAGCTTGGGCTATGTCCTGGATTCCTATTCCGGGCACAGGGCCGTTGAGCTTGGAATACCTGATTGATAAATTATTATGGAGGTTGACTGAAATGCCTATTTACGAATATGAATGTGAATCCTGCGGAACCCATACTGAGGCTTGGCAAAGGTTTTCGGATGCACCGCTCACCACCTGTGAGAAGTGCAATGGATCGCTCAAGAAGCTGATTTCGCAGAGTGCCTTTCACCTTAAAGGAACAGGTTGGTATGTAACCGATTACGCGTCTAAATCGTCAAACACTAAGGTTCCTTCTCCAAAAAAGGAAAATAGTTCGGAGGCAACAAAGGAGTCTGCCGCAGTCTCTAAGCAGGGAGGAACGTCAGGTGATAAGGCGGACTGAGGGGGGATTCCATGACTTGGGCAGGAAAGACGTCAGTCTGAAATCGGAAAGGGGAGGCCGCTCATGAGGGCTTTTGATACTGGGAGGGTGCAGGACAAACTGCTTAACCGCCTCGACAGGCAGGAAAGGCATCAGAGCTTCCGGCGAGACAGATTCTTCAGATACAAACTCGAGGAGATACATAACAGGCTTACACAGGCCCTCCTCATGGCAAAGATAATAGAGACGGAAGACCCGGGCACTGTTTCAGACGCCATACTGGCTGGGCTTAAGAAGGCTGCCCGCTCTACCGAATTTGATTTCAAGTTTTTCATCGCTCCCAGGAGGGATCTCGTACCCAGACCTAATCCCTATTCCCTTTACATGACACAATACGTTCTTGAAGTCCTGGTTAATGAGGCAAGCGTTATTGATGTGTATGGAGCTGACATTGATATCTATAAACTCATCAACACCGTGATCATGGACATCAGTATGAAGTTTGAAAAGGCGGAAGATGAGGTGCGGAGCCAGCTTGCAAACAACAAAAATCTCACCCAGGGATCCCGCGAATATGAACTAGCCTTTGACCAACTGATTCGTACCAAGGTGGGAGAGCCTTACAAATTCGGGCCTGAGGATTCAACCCGCTTCTCAAGGGCGAGCAGATAGGCCTTTATTTCAAGCCCTGAACTGAAGCCGCCCAGCCCCACAGTGGAGACAACCCTGTGGCAGGGAAAAATTATTGGGACAGGGTTGCTGCCAAGCGCTCTGCCGACAGCCCTTGCGGCCTTCGGATTGCCCAAGGAGGCCGCCAACTCCCCGTAGGTCACGGTTGAGCCGTACGGTATCGCGGATATCGCCTCCATGACCCTTCGCTGAAAATCGCTCAGTTTTATGTCCAGATCAGGCTTCAGTTCGGAATTATCGCCTTTTAGGACAAGCTCAATGTAATCTGATGCCTGCATGTTCCTTCCCCTGTCTTTGACGACCAGAGAGGAGGAGAAACGTCTGGAAAAATATGAAAGACTATCGTCCTCACCCTTGAATCCGATCCCCGTCATGGCCAGTCCCTTTTCCGTAGAGGCCATAAATACGATTATATCGTCAAATGTCATTTCCCAACAGAAAAGTTTTTCCCCTGCCACGTGTTCCTCCTTTCAAATTCCTCATGTATAAGCCCGATATTTTGTGATTTATTTAACGACCACAGAGGTGTCATCAATTCCCCCGAATGCGGATCTCCTGTGAGCCTGTGGACTACTATATCATCTCTCAGGAGTTCAATGAAATCAACAAGCAGCCCAACGTAGCCGGATTGCTCAAGGCAACTGAATTTCCCCGCCTCATATAATTCGGCAAGGAGCGTTTTCCTGACTACATAAAGATGGTGTATTTTGACTCCCTCTATGGGCAGTGATGAGAGGAAGCGTGCGGTCTCAAGCATCATTTTCTTTGTCTCTCCCGGAAGGCCCAGAATTACATGGGCGACTACTGAAAGGCCCAATTCTTTTGCCCTCCCAACCGCGTCTTCAAAACACGCAACATCATGCCCCCTGTTTATGCGTTTAAGTGTTATGTCATGCGCGGATTGTAGCCCCAGTTCCAGCCACACCATCCGCTCGCCGCTGTATGAGGCCAGGAGCTTAAGCTTTTCGTCTTCAACACAGTCCGGTCTTGTCGCAACTGAGAGTCCCACTATGGAGTCTGAAATCAAGGCCTGGTCAAAAAGATCCTTCAATATCGCGACAGGTGCGTTGGTATTACTGAAGGACTGGAAATACGCGATGAATTTTTGCGCTTTAAAGCGCCTTTTGATCTTCTCCATAGCGGATGCAACCTGATCTCTTACCGGTATGCCGCCAATGAGCGATGCCCCTGTGCCCGATCCGAGGCTGTTACAGAAAATGCATCCCTTGCGCGAAATGGTCCCGTCCCGGTTGGGGCAGGTAAGCCCCGCATCAATGGCGATCTTATGCACCCTTTCCCCAAAGCGATCCGTGAGATACCCTGAAAGGCTCCGATACCTGGTGTGGGGAGTGCTAATTTTCCTGTTTTTCTTTTCTGGAGTCTCCACGAGGCCCTCTCATCCTGTCTTCAAATCGTTTCCGTCGGCAGCAAATAAGCTTCGCTATCGGGGCCTAATTATCCCGTGTATCTTCTCAATACATCAGGGTGACTGCTTTCTCTGGAACGGCACTGGATTAAAGATCCAGGATCAAGGTACTGGGTCAGGATTTGCTGGAATCCAGAAAGTTTCCCCCTGATTATTGAGATGTTACTATCCGTCTTTTTCCAAGTTGTTTGGCCGGTATTTTATTAGTCCCCTGAACCCTGAACCATATACTTTGAGCGGGTGGATGAATATGGCATCCATGTTATGGGCTTTTGGGCTTGAAAAGCAACCGCCGGGTTGTTTATGATGAACGCCTGTCAAACTTATTGACGGGAAATTAACCAATCAGGTTCAAAATTCAAGGGTTCACGGTTCAAGGTTAGAGAGCGATGAAGATTGAACGGTTTTAGAATGTTGAGCCATGGCAACCGGCACGTGGTTTGACTTAGAAAGTGTACCGTTTAACAAAGAAGCCGGGACTGATATTTGTGGAGTCATCAGCTATCTCAAGAAATATGAAGAACCGAAGCCAACTAACCGAGAACCCTGAGCCTGCTAACCTGAGCAGTTACGATGGGAGACTCATCCGGTGAATTCGGCATCTCGCTCCGACATTTCAGTATGGAAGTTCGTCCTTACTTATGTAGTACTTATGGGGATATTCCTTCTTGCGATAAGCTTGAAGCCTGTAAAGGAAGTCCTGGACATAAACGGCCTATATACAGAGCTTATCGTTTATCTGAGTGGAAAGGCATTGTATCCATTCGGGATCGTGGACGGAATCCAAGGCTCCATTATTCACCTTAAGGGGGTTTCTCTGGACGTGAAGTTCGGTTGCAACGGCCTTGAAGCATTCCTCATATACACTGTTGCAATCCTTGCCTTCCCGGCTCCTTTTAAAAAGAAACTGATTGGAATATCGGTGGGTTTTATTGTTCTCCAGGTCCTTAATGTTGGCCGGATAGCGGGACTCGGGCTCTCAGGGATATATCTCAAGGAATATTTCCACTATATCCATATTTATGTGGCACAGGGCATCATGATCGTTTTGGCACTTGTGACCTTCCTGGTTTGGTTGAATTATGCCGCCGAGAAATAGGGTGATTATATCCTGCACGGTCTTTTTGACGGCCTATATCATCTTTCTTCTTTTGTGGATACAGCTAAAGCCTTATTATGGAAATCTCCTTACCCACACGGGGGGAATTCTTGCCGGATTGACCGCCGGGGCCGAACTTGAAAAGGTGGTTCACGAGGAGGACATGGCCAGGGTGAGCTATGCCAGGACCGTCATGAGCGAGGGTAATGTGGGCGAGGTTCTTCTGGAATTCAAGCTCTCGGTATCCAATTATTCTTTCAATGTGCCTGTTTCATTTGCCCTTGCAGCGGGGCTTTTCGTGTTTTTCAGGTGGCGGTGGAAGTACCTCCTGGAGGTTTCGTTTGTTCTTGTGTTTGTCCATGTTTTGTATATCTATTCCTACTGCACCCTGAACCTGTTCAGGGAATTGACGAAGGCCGGGCTGAAAAACCCATCCGCCTCCGTCCAGTTCAGCCTTCAGTTTCTGTGGGCTTTTACTGACAACATGGTCATAAGATTTGAACCTTTTCTCGTTTCAGCCTATCTTTGGCTTAGAAACAGAGCTTCCAGGACGAATGAGAAGCATTCAAGGAAGATGGAAGGAGCCAGATGAATCGAGATGTCTTTAATAACCTGAAGGCCTTGTTCAACCCGAAGTCGTTAGCAGTTATAGGGGCGTCGGCTTCCTTCGGGAAATGGGGCCAGCTTATTTTCAGTAATATCCTGGCAGGCGGTTTTGCCGGCAGAGTATATGCGATCAATCCCGCGCAGGAATCCGTTTACGGCGTTAAGACTTCTAAGAGTGTCAAGGATATAAGCGACCCTGTTGATCTTGTCTTTATTGCGACACCTGCTGAAACTGTCCCTTCTCTGGTGCAGGAATGTGCGGACAGGAGGGTGAAGGCTATTGTGCTTATTACCTCGGGCTTCAGCGAGACAGGGGAGAAAGGAAAGGAGCTGGAAAGGGATGTGGCAGGGATCTGCGCGAAAAGCGACATAGCCCTCATCGGCCCTAATACCATGGGCATAATAGCGCCCTATGCCTCACTTTTTGCAACAGGCACCCATTCAAGGCCCATAAAGGGAAAGGTAGCCTTTGTGTCCCAGTCCGGGAACCTGGGCAATCAACTCATACACTGGGCGACTAAGCACGGTATCGGAGTGAGCCTTTTCGTGGGAACCGGCAATGAGGCCCTTCTTGGCTGCACCGATCTCCTTGAATACCTGGAAGAGGACATCAATACGGAAATAATAATCCTGTATCTCGAAGGAGTAGATGAGGGGAGGCGTTTTCTGGACACGGCAGCCAGGGTGAACCTTAAGAAACCCATTATAGTCCTGAAGGGTGGGAGGACTGATGCAGGAAGGATCGCCGCGGCAAGTCATACAGGCTCAATGGGTGGAAGGGATGAGATATTCAGGGCCGTATGCAGACAGGCGGGTCTCCTAAACGTCTGGGTGCCGACTGAACTCCTTGACCTTTCGGCCGGTTTTTCATGCCTTCCAATGCCCAGAGGAAATAGGGTGGGCATAGTGACCCTTGGCGGAGGCTGGGGTGTCGTAACGTCTGATGAATGCAACCAGAGGGGGCTTGTGATTCCTCCACTGCCTGATGAAATAATAGAAGCGGTGGGTCGTCACCTGCCCCCCTTCTGGAGCAAAGGTAACCCTGTTGACCTTGTAGGTACGACAGATCCAAGGGCGCCTGTAGCGGCGGTGGAGGAATTGCTCAAATGGGACGGTGTGGATGCCGTCATAGGCCTGGGGATAATAGGAAGGCTTGAGGTGGTGCGATTGCTTGTTGATTCGACCAGAAAGGCCGATCCCGACATAAGAGAAGAATTTTTAGACAGGGTGATAGGATTTGCGCAGAATTACGAAACAGAGTATGTGGCAAGCATGGTCGAACTCATGGAGCGTTATGAAAAACCTATCCTTGGCGTAACCCTTGCCCAGACAAGCGAGGGAACCGTCCGGCCTGTGGAAGGGAGGCGTTACAGCGGGGTCTTCTATCAGACACCTGAAAACGCGGTAAACGCCCTTGCAAGGATGGTTCAGTATCAGAGAAGGGTTGGGTATCTAAGAAGGTCATCCTGATTTGGTCGGATAACCTGATCCGCGGGCCTGAAGCCTCTGGAGTTTCCGGTATGTCCCTCCGAGGCGCATAAGCTCCTCATGGGTGCCCTGCTCTGCGATTCTTCCCTTCATTACAACCAGTATCCGGCCGGCGTCCATAACGGTCGAAAGGCGGTGAGCCACCACGAGGGTAGTCCGCCTTGCGGTCATCCTGCCGATGGCATCCTGAATGAGCCTTTCAGTCTCCGGATCAACGCTTGAAGTAGCCTCATCCAGGATCAGGAGCCCAGGGTTTTTTGCAAGGGCCCTCGCAAAGGAGAGGAGCTGCCTCTGCCCCGTTGAAAGGCTGGCACCCGCCTCGCCCATAACCTCTTTCATTCCTGAGGGAAGCCTTTGGATGAACCCGTAAGCGTTAGCGGTACGGGCGGCCTCCCGGGCTTTCGAGGAATCCGATGAACCGAGACGGATGTTTTCTTCAACCGTACCTGAGAAGATAAACACATCCTGCATGACAAGCCCCAGGAGTTCATGGAGCCTTTTTTGATCCCACTCTTTGAGGTCCACTCCGTCAAGGAGTATGGTTCCCTCGTCAGGATCATAAAAGCGCTCCAGCAGATGTATTATGGTGGTCTTACCGCTGCCGGTCGGCCCTACCAGGGCAACCGTTTCACCCGGTCTTATCTCGAAGCTCACCCCTGAGAGCACGGGCTCCCCTTTCCTGTAGGAAAAGCTTACGTCTTTGAATACCAGATGCCCTTTGAATTGCTCCGGCGAGTAGGGTGCGGATGCTTGCGGCATCTCATCTGCCTCATCCATGAATTCAAAGATGCGCTCGGTTGATGCCATGGCCGCCTGCATGATATTGTATTTTTCCGCTATATCCCTTATCGGCTTAAAAAACATCTGCATGTAGCTTATGAATGCCACCAGGGCCCCAAGGGTAAGGGATTCGGATACGACTTTTCCCCCTCCATACCAGATGATAAGGGCGATTGCGCCTGAACTTAGAATCTCCATGATGGGCATGAATACTCCGAATATACGCACCTGCCTCATGCCTGCCCTGTAGTTTTCCCTGTTT
>Ga0210042_1004055_pt1 | contig 10267 bp, 9 predicted proteins | sample CryGeymeta201518_FD_183982 | JGI IMG/M metagenome (GOLD analysis project Ga0210042, IMG submission 183982) | Groundwater microbial communities from Crystal Geyser aquifers in Utah, USA - Crystal Geyser metaG 2015-18 (SPAdes) (version 2) | ecosystem: Environmental > Aquatic > Deep subsurface >... | reverse complement strand
GCCTTGGCTTACTCTAGAAAGGAGGTGATCCAGCCGCACCTTCCGATACGGCTACCTTGTTACGACTTCACCCCAGTCACGAACCCTGCCGTGGTAACCGTCCCCCTTGCGGTTAGACTAGCTACTTCTGGCAGAACCCGCTCCCATGGTGTGACGGGCGGTGTGTACAAGACCCGGGAACGTATTCACCGCGACATGCTGATCCGCGATTACTAGCGATTCCGACTTCATGCTCTCGAGTTGCAGAGAACAATCCGGACTACGATCGGCTTTCTGAGATTGGCTCCCCCTCGCGGGTTGGCAACCCTCTGTACCGACCATTGTATTACGTGTGAAGCCCTACCCATAAGGGCCATGAGGACTTGACGTCATCCCCACCTTCCTCCGGTTTATCACCGGCAGTCTCATTAAAGTGCCCAACTGAATGATGGCAATTAATGACAAGGGTTGCGCTCGTTGCGGGACTTAACCCAACATCTCACGACACGAGCTGACGACAGCCATGCAGCACCTGTGTCCAGGTTCCCTTTCGGGCACAATCCCATCTCTGGAATCTTCCTGGCATGTCAAGGGTAGGTAAGGTTTTTCGCGTTGCATCGAATTAATCCACATAATCCACCGCTTGTGCGGGTCCCCGTCAATTCCTTTGAGTTTTAATCTTGCGACCGTACTCCCCAGGCGGTCAACTTCACGCGTTAGCTGCGGTACTAAAGAAGTCTCCTTCCCCAACACCTAGTTGACATCGTTTAGGGCGTGGACTACCAGGGTATCTAATCCTGTTTGCTCCCCACGCTTTCGTGCCTGAGCGTCAGTATCGACCCAGGGGGCTGCCTTCGCCATCGGTATTCCTCCACATCTCTACGCATTTCACTGCTACACGTGGAATTCTACCCCCCTCTGCCGTACTCTAGCCTTGCAGTCCCAAATGCAGTTCCCAGGTTAAGCCCGGGGATTTCACATCTGGCTTACAAAACCGCCTGCGCACCCTTTACGCCCAGTAATTCCGATTAACGCTCGCACCCTACGTATTACCGCGGCTGCTGGCACGTAGTTAGCCGGTGCTTCTTCTGCCGGTACCGTCATCCATGCAAAGTATTAATCTGCACGATTTCTTTCCGGCTGAAAGAGCTTTACAACCCGAAGGCCTTCTTCACTCACGCGGCATGGCTGGATCAGGCTTGCGCCCATTGTCCAAAATTCCCCACTGCTGCCTCCCGTAGGAGTCTGGGCCGTGTCTCAGTCCCAGTGTGGCGGATCATCCTCTCAGACCCGCTACAGATCGAAGCCTTGGTGGGCCTTTACCCCACCAACTAGCTAATCTGATATCGGCCGCTCCGAAAGCGAGAGGTCCTTGCGGATCCCCCCCTTTCCCCCTCAGGGCATATGCGGTATTAATCCGGCTTTCGCCGAGCTATCCCCCACTTCCGGATACGTTCCGATATATTACTCACCCGTTCGCCACTCGCCACCAGGTGCAAGCACCCGTGCTGCCGTTCGACTTGCATGTGTAAAGCATGCCGCCAGCGTTCAATCTGAGCCAGGATCAAACTCTTCAGTTTAATCTAGCTTGTTTTTTTGGTCAGTCCTTGCGAACCAACCGATCTCACTCAAAGCGAATTTACATTGCTGTATCTTCGATTAGTGCGAGGTATTGCTTTTATGTCTCGAGTTCGATTTGCATTACTAAAGCAATGCGCCTCTGCCGCAACACAAATACCCACACTAATCGGTTGTTTTTTAAAGTTTTTAAAGATCTCTTTGCCGCTTACTCCCACTGCCGTGGCAGCGAGGAGGTGCGCATTATAGGGGGCGAAATTTTCACGTCAAGCGTTTTGTAAACATTTCTTAATATTAATGTGCGCTTACCCCGCGCCACGCATGAAACGTACAATGCGAACCTCTAAAAAAAACAGCAAGGCCCCTCATGAAATTGATTCTGGGCATTGAGTCATCCTGCGACGAAACCGGTGTCGCGCTGTATCACACCGAACGCGGCCTGCTCGCGCATACGCTGCACTCGCAAATCGCGCTGCACAACGAATATGGCGGCGTGGTGCCCGAGCTCGCCTCGCGCGATCATGTGCGGCACGCCTTGCCGCTGTTGCGCAGTGCGCTGCAACAAGCCGGTTGCAACCTGCGCGACATCGATGCCGTCGCTTACACGCAGGGCCCGGGACTCTCCGGCGCGCTGCTGGTCGGCGCCGGTATCGCCTGCGCCCTTGCCTACACACTGCAGATTCCCACCATCGGTGTGCACCATCTGGAAGGGCACTTGCTCTCCCCGCTTTTATCGGACCCCGCGCCGGAATTCCCGTTCGTCGCCTTGCTGGTCTCCGGCGGCCACACGCAACTAATGCGGGTGGACGGCGTGGGCAGCTACGCCTTGCTGGGGGAATCGCTGGATGATGCGGCGGGAGAAGCCTTTGACAAGAGCGCCAAGTTGCTTGGCCTGGATTATCCGGGCGGCGCCTTGTTGGCCAAACTGGCGCAAAACGGCACGCCGGGTCGTTTCAAATTGCCGCGCCCGATGTTGCACAGCGGTGACCTCAATTTCAGTTTCAGCGGACTGAAGACTGCCGTGCTGCTGGCTGTGCAACAAAATCCGGATGATCCGCAGACGCGCGCCGACATCGCGCACGCGGCGCAGGAGGCCATCGTCGAGGTGCTGGTGCGCAAGGCGCAATCTGCACTGGAGCAGACCGGGCTGACGCAACTGGTGGTGGCAGGCGGGGTGGGCGCGAACCAACTGTTGCGCAGCCGCCTGAATACCGCCGTCGGAAAACGCGGCGGCAAAGTGTTTTACCCTGATCTGGAATTCTGCACCGACAACGGCGCGATGATCGCCTTCGCCGGCGCGATGCGGCTACGGCATGAGGCGGGACGACACGACTACCGCTTCAACGTAAAGCCGCGCTGGGACTTGCAGGAATTGAACTACGACGACTGATTTTTCTTTTTTCGGCTTCCAATCTTGCTTTCCTTGCCCGCCAACAGATTGGCAATGTTGCGTTTATGCCGCCAGAAGAGCAGTAGCGACATCAGCACAGACTCGACCACCCACTCGACGGGCAAGTGCGCCAGCATTGCGTAAATCGGTGTTGCAATGGCGGCAATCAGTGCCGCCAACGAGGACAAACGGGTAACCAGTGCCACCCCCAGCCATGTCGCCACCGCCCCCAGACACACCCACACATCAAGGGCAAACAATACCCCCAGCGCGGTTGCCACCCCCTTGCCCCCCTGGAACTTATGGAAGACCGGAAAGAGATGGCCGATGAAAACAGCCAGGGCCACCAAAGCAACCAGCAATGCCCAATTTTCATCGCGCGGCGCCAACTGGATTGCCAAAAAGACCGCGATGCCCCCCTTCGCGGCATCGCCCAACAGAGTCAGGGCAGCCACGATTTTTTTGCCGCTGCGCAACACATTGGTCGCGCCCGGGTTGCCTGATCCGTAAGTGCGCGGGTCTGCCAAGCCAAAAAGCTTGCTCATCAGTACGGCAAAAGAAACCGAACCAAGCAGATAGGCGGTTGCAACAAAAAACGTGAGCGTCATCACGAATACCTTAAAATGCGGAACGCGGCATTCTACTCGAATGCCGCCTTGCCACCAAACCCCCCACTTTGACCCTTTATGGACATCATCTTTTTACGCGAACTCAAGGTCACTACCCTGATCGGCATCTATGAGCGGGAAAAACGCGTGCCGCAAACGCTACAGCTCGATCTGGAAATCGCCCTGCCCAACAGCCGCGCCTGTCAGTCCGACAACATCAATGATGCGCTGGACTATGCCCGGGTTGCGCAGCACATCCAGTCGGTGTTGAGCGATGGTCATTTTTCCCTGCTCGAAGCCTTGGCCGAACATATCGCGCAGATCATCCTCAAGGACTTCAACGCGCCCTGGGTCAAAGTCAGCGTGGCCAAGTTGCAAGCCATCCGCAATTGCAAGCAGGTCGGGATCTGCATCGAGCGCGGGCAAATCCGCTAGCCCCGGCGACAAATTTGCCCAACACCCTATTTTTATGGATAATGCCCGCCCTCATGGTTTATCCGGGCGCGTACAACCGCCGCGCCAACTTTACGTTAGGAACACAAAATGAAAGCTGACATCCATCCCGCCTACGCCGAAGTCGAAGTGACCTGCAGCTGTGGCAACAAATTCAACACCCGCTCCACGCTCGGCAAGCCGGCGCTGCACGTCGAAGTCTGCTCCGAATGCCATCCGTTCTACACCGGCACACAGAAGATCGTGGACACCGCCGGCCGCATCGAGAAGTTCCGCAACAAGTACAATATGGGCAGCAAAGCCGCCTGATGGAACTTCGTTAGTCGCACAGATCAAAAGGCAGCGCAGGCTGCCTTTTTTCTTTCCGGGAGACCCTTCATGACTCGACCACTCTCATTGCTGCTCGCCCTCGCCGTTGCCTTGTCGCTCGCCGGTTGCGCCGCCAACCCGGTGTCCGGCAAGCGGGATTTCGTGATGATGTCGGAAGCGCAGGAGATCGCGCTGGGCCGCAGTGCCGATGCGGAGGTGCGCAAACAGTACAGCGTGTACCAGAATCCCGAACTGCAAAGTTACGTCAACGGCGTCGGCCAGGCGCTGGCCAGCCGCAGCCATCGCAGCAACCTTAACTACCACTTCACCGTGGTTGATTCGCCCGAGATCAACGCCTTCGCCCTGCCCGGCGGCTACGTGTATATCACGCGCGGCATCATGGCCTATCTGAACTCGGAAGCCGAAATGGCGGCGGTGCTGGGGCACGAGATTGGCCACGTCACCGCGCGCCACGGTGTGCGCCAGCAAAGCGCGGCGCAGGCAACCGGTCTTGGCATCACGCTGGCCTCGATTTTCGTTCCCGAACTCAATTCACGCGCCGGGCAGGACCTTTCCAACCTGCTTGGCGGCGCCTTGCTCTCCGGTTACGGGCGCGATCACGAACTGGAATCCGACCGTCTCGGCGCGCAATATCTGGCGCGCACCGAATACGATCCGCAGGCGATGATCCGCGTGGTCGGCGTGCTCAAAAACCAGGAGACGTTCGATGCCGAGATCGCCAAACAGGAAGGGCGCGAACCGCGCCGCTATCACGGCACCTTTGCCACCCACCCCGACAACGACACGCGCCTGCAGCAAGTCGTGGGCGAAGCCGGGAATCTGACCGTGGCCAACCCCGTCGAGAAGCGCGAGGAGTATCTGCGCCAGACGGAAGGCTTGATCTTCGGCGACAACGTGGCCGAAGGCGTGGTGCGCGACCAGCGTTTTCTGCACCAAGACCTTGGCATCGCGATCACCTTCCCAAGCGAATGGAGCATCAAGAATCTGCCCACCGAAGTCGTCGCCTTGAGTCCGCAGAACGATGCCGCGCTCCAGTTCAAACTCGGCCCCAAACCCGGTGGCACGGCGGTTGAATACGCGCGCCGCCTGCTCGGCCAAAACGCGAACATTCAGGCGCTGAAGATCGACGGCCTGCAGGCCGCGCTGGGCAGCAGCGGCAACCGTCTGCTCGGCGTGATCTATCACCAGGGTAAAGCCTTTCTGCTGCTGGGCAGCGCCAAGACGCCACAACTGCTTGCAGCCCAGCGCAGTACGATGGAAACTGCGGTGCGCAGTTTCCATGTATTGAGCAAAGATGAGCGCGCCGCGATCAAACCACTCACCCTCCAGTTGCACAAAGCCGTCGCCGGTGACAGCTACGCCAAATATGCTGCCCGCTCCCCGCTGGGACGCAACGCGGAACAATACCTGCGCCTGCTCAACGCGCAATATCCGCAGGGCGAGCCGGTGCCGGGGCAAACCGTCAAACTGGTCGAATAGCGCGTGTACATTTATTACGGAAAACTGAAGGAAACCGACATCACACCGGCCAAGGCGCTGTTGTTGCTGGTGCTGTGCGCGGCATGGGTAACCGTCGGCCTGGTCGGCCACGACCCGTGGAAGCCGAACGAGGCCTACGGCTTCGGCATCATTCATCATTTTCTGCAGAGCGGCGACTGGCTGGTTCCGGTGCTGGCCGGACAACCCTATCTGGACAAACCGCCGCTGTATTTCTGGACTGCCGCCCTCTTCGCCAAAGTCCTGTCGCCGTGGCTGCCGCTGCATGACGGCGCGCGCCTGGCCACGGGTTTTTACATGGTGCTCACTCTGTTGTTCACCGGCCTCTGCGGGCGCGAGCTGTTCGGCAAGTATCGCGGCTGGCCGGCCGCCATCGCCCTTATCGGCTGTCTCGGCCTGCTGCTGCACGCGCACGAAATTCTGCTCGACAACGCTTTCCTCGCCGCCTGCGCCATGCTGTTGTATGGCTATGCCTTGAGCCTGCGCCGGCCGCGTCTGGCCGGCGTTTTTATCGGACTCGGACTGGGCATCGGTTTTCTGGGCAAGGGCTTCATCGCGCCGGTGCTGTTTCTGGCCATCAGTTTGTTCCTGCTCCTGTTCCGCAACTGGCGCACGCGCAACCATGCCGAAGCCTTCGCCATTGCCCTGCTCTGCGCCCTGCCGTGGCTGGCAATCTGGCCCTGGTTGCTGTACCAGCACGCACCTGCCCTGTTCAGCGAGTGGGCGTGGACGCGCAACATCGGGGGCTGGGTGGACTTTGCGCGCGGCGGCAATTATCCGGAAGTTTTTTACTACCTGGTCGCGCTGCCGTGGATGGCCTGGCCGGCCGCGCCGCTGGCCTTGTGGACGGTATGGGAAGCACGCAAACGGGTAGGTCGCAAAGCCGAATTCCAGTTGTTGCTGACCACCCTGGCGGTGATGCTGGTCGTCCTGAGTCTGGTGCCGGACATCAACGACCCCAACGGCCTGCCGATGCTGCTGCCGATCGCCCTGCTGGCAACGGCGGCGCTGTCCACTTTGCGCCGGGGCGCCGCCAATGCGCTGGACTGGTTCGGCATCATGACCTTCGCCCTGTTCGCCATCCTGCTGTGGTGGGGCTGGGCCGGCCTGCTGCTCGACAACAACGCATGGATCACCCGGCAGTTCAAGCAGCAGCACCCGGATTTCATCCCCGCTTTCGATGAAACCGCCTTCTGGATCGCGGTCGCATCCACCTTGCTCTGGATCGTCCTTGTCTGGCGCACCGGCCGTTCAGTGCGGCGTTCGCTCATCAACTGGGCCAGCGGCATCACCCTGTTGTGGATTCTGGTGATGACCCTGTGGCGGCCGTGGCTGGACAGCGGCAAAAGCTATCGCCCGATGATTGACGAGCTATCGGCGCATCTGCCTGCCGACTACCAATGCATGACCCTGTCGCACTTCGGCGCCAGCGAACAGGCCATGCTCGAATACTTCGGCCAGTTCAAATGGTCCAGCCGGGCAGTCGCGCGCTGCGACCTGTTGCTGGTGCAGGGCAACCGCATCGCGCGCCCGATCGAGAACGAGATCGGCTGGGAAAGAATCTGGGAAGGCGGCAGACCGGGAGAACAGAACGAGCGCTTCCGTTTGTATCGGCGCGTCAAAAGTTAACGGTCATGGCGCGTAGTCACCCCGGCCCGTTTCCCCCTCCCCAACCCTCCCCCGATGGGAGAGGGTGCAAACGAATCGCGGCGCGAGTTTCATACGTTAACGCGGCGGAATGACGCCGGGCAGTTTTGTCGGCGCCTCAATGCGCACCTGCTTGTTCACGTTGTAGGTGCCGAACACCACGGTGATCGCCGCGCGCTTCACCCCGAACTCATCGGCCAGGAAATCCACCAAGTGCGAGGTCGCCTTGCCGCGCACCGGATCCGCCGCCACGGCAATCTCCAGCTGTTTACCCTTCACCTTGCCGATCTTGGTGCGCTTCGCGCGCGGCCGGCCCAGAATGTTCAGCACCAGCGTGTCGTCTTCCCATTTGTAAAACGACTCCATCTCGCTACCGCGCGCCATAAGCAACCCCTCGCCCAGGAAAAACAAAAAACTCGGCAGAATGTATATGAATAAAATTCATCGACGCCACTTTCGTTGATAATAAAAACCGTCTGGGTAGCCCGACAGCCAGTCGCTTTTCTTGTCTTGCCAAGAAAAGTAACCAAAAGAAGTCGCCCCCGGTTTACCGCCCACTTCGTGGGTTCCCTCGCTCAGTCACCAACGAGCGGGGCGGTGCACAGGGGATAGAAATTCAAAACCAAAAACCTAACCCCCAAACCAGTGAGGCGGGCCATGCCCGCCTCACCAAAACCGAAAGGAAAGCGTGCGCAAAGCGCACACAAAGCCGCATGGCTTTTCATTCCCTTGAGCGCCGCCGAGTAGCACAGGTAAGTCAGGGGATTTCGGCGAGGACTGTCTGAGCGCGTAGCGCGAGTTCCGCAGCCGCCTGACTTGCCGAGCAACGCAGGGGACCCACGAAGTGGGCGGCAAACCAGGGTCGCCTTTTCTTTGGTTACTTTCTTTTGGCGAAGCAAAAGAAAGTAACTTGCTGCCGGGCAATCCCCGGCGGTTTTCGATGGGTATCGCTACGCTCAACCCATCTATGCTTGCTAGAACAGCGTATTGACACGATTCTCAAGAAGGAACGCATCAAATTCATGCAACAACGCTGCGGGTGCATCTTTGCGACGTTTAACATTTGGTTCGATATGAATATAAAAATGAAGGCGCCCTTCTGGCTGTTGCTGTGCTTTCTCTTTCATTTCATCGCGTGTAAATAACCATATTCGATTTTCAGAAAGGTCAACAAGAGCAAAAAATTCAGCAGGTGAATTGTCTGGAACCCACCAGTCGAGAGCGAGCTTGCCTTTACCTCCACTCGGTTTGGGCTTTAGATTGGTTTTTACTTGAATCGTGATTGCTTTTTGGCTAGGCAAATATGCCACCAAATCAATGCCGGAATCAGTAGTAAGGTGCGCTGATTCAACTTTAATCGAAAGCAAACGATATTGAACAAGCAGTTCGCCTAATTTGCCAATTTGCTGCGTGCTTAATTTTGGAGAGAACACCATAAGGAACTACCGCAACTTCACCGTCTCGCAAACCACATCTCCACACTGCCCCCGATTCCGCAACGCATGATCCATCAACACCAACGCCACCATCGCCTCCGCGATCGGCGTAGCCCGTATCCCCACACAGGGATCATGCCGCCCCTCGGTAGAGACCTTCACCGCCTCGCCCGCCTTGTTGATGGAGTTGCGTTCGATGCGGATGCTTGAAGTCGGCTTGATCGCGTAATGCGCAACAATGTCCTGCCCGGTGGAGATGCCGCCGAGGATGCCGCCCGCGTTGTTCGATAAAAAGCCATGCGGCGTGAGTTCGTCGCCGTGTTCGCTGCCGCGCTGGGTGACGCAGCCGAAGCCGGCGCCGATCTCCACCGCTTTCACCGCGTTGATGCCCATCAGCGCGTAGGCGATCTCGGCATCGAGGCGGTCGAACACCGGCTCGCCCCAGCCGACCGGCACGTTGGCAGCCACCACGGCGAGTTTGGCGCCGATGGAGTCGCCGGATTTGCGCAGCGCGTCCATATAGTCTTCCAGCTGGCCGACATAGCTCGCGTCGGCGACGAAAAACGTGTTGCCGATCTCGGTGATTTCCGACCAGCTCTTGAACGGAATCTTGATTTCGCCGAGCTGTTCGAGATAGCCGCGCACCACCACGCCGTAATTTTCATGCAGCCATTTTTTGGCGATGGCGCCCGCCGCCACGCGCGCCGCCGTTTCGCGCGCCGAGGCGCGGCCGCCGCCGCGATGGTCGCGGATGCCGTATTTCTGCCAGTAGGTGTAGTCGGCGTGGCCGGGGCGGAAGGTGTCGGCGATGTTGCCGTAGTCCTTGCTGCGCTGGTCTTCGTTGCGGATCAGCAGCGCGATGGGGGTGCCGGTGGTCTTGCCTTCGAACACGCCGGATAAAATTTCCACCGTGTCCGATTCGCGCCGCTGCGTGACGTGGCGCGAGGTGCCGGGTTTGCGCCGGTCGAGGTCGATCTGGAGGTCGGCTTCGCACAGTTCCATCCCCGGAGGACAACCGTCCACGATGCAGCCGATCGCCGCACCGTGCGATTCGCCGAAAGAGGTGACGGTGAACAGGGTGCCGAAAGTGTTTCCGGACATGGCTTTACCTCGCTTAATTGATGGCGCGAGTTTAACATAGCAGCCTGCCGAAAATTGCCGTGCATCTCGATACAACAAGGATGTGGGTCGGGTTTCAACCCGACATGTCGGACTGAAGTCCGACCCACAAAATACTCCTTGGACCGAGACGGTAAAACAAAAGAAAGTTGATCGATGCAAGCCATTCTCGCCACTGCCGCAGGCGGCACCGATGTGCTGCAACTAAAGGAAGTCCCGATGCCGGAACT
>Ga0210042_1004034_pt1 | contig 10298 bp, 8 predicted proteins | sample CryGeymeta201518_FD_183982 | JGI IMG/M metagenome (GOLD analysis project Ga0210042, IMG submission 183982) | Groundwater microbial communities from Crystal Geyser aquifers in Utah, USA - Crystal Geyser metaG 2015-18 (SPAdes) (version 2) | ecosystem: Environmental > Aquatic > Deep subsurface >... | reverse complement strand
TCTCGTTCATACTTTGATTATACCAAAAATAAAACCCCGCACGGTCCGAAGACAGCGCGGGGGGGGTTAACTATAACTATAATAGCAGAAGCCAAAACCGCTGTCAATGGCGTGGATAACGCCGCCTGCGCTTCCTGAATTTTCGGCGGAATTCGGATTTTGTTTACCCCGTAGTTAAATCCGTCAGGATTTATACTTCGGGGCCAAATCCTCGGTCAACTGGAAAAGAACCAAGCAAAAATTACTCAAAATATAGTTACGATTTGAAATATCTTGTTTTTCTTCATAATTTACCAAATTTACCAAGAATAATTCTTTATTCTATTTTAGCAAATTTTTACTCTTAAGCCAATCAGTCGAATTAATTTTGGGTTTTCAATTATAAATTTCAAGAGTAGTTTTTTGGCTTCTGATTTTAAAACCTCTAAATCATTAGTTGATTCTTTTAAAGTTTTTGATTTGGTATGAGTTTCAAATCCCTGAAAACGGCAAATGACAGTTATTGTTTTGAAAGAAAAGCCACCGGAGGACATTCCTCTGTAAACTTCGTTTATTATATGATCGAATGTTGCAAAAATAATTTCTGGGTCTCTGGTATCTTTTTCAAAAGTTATTTGTCTGCCAATTGATTTGATAATTTCTTCAGAAGTTACCGGTGTTTCATCGATGCCCCTGGCTTTTTCATAAAATTCTTCTCCTACCCTGCCAAACATTTCTTTGAGTTTTGATTTCGACGGTTTTTTCAACTCCTTAATTTTATTTATGCCGATGGCTCGCAATTTCGCCGCAGTTTTTGGTCCAATACCTGGCAAATCTTCGATATCCAATGGCTCAAGAAATAATTTTACCTGATTTGGTTTTATTATCAATAAACCATTTGGCTTGGCCCCAGTAGTAGAGCAAAGCTCACTACCGGGCTTCGCTTTTTCACAAGCCATTTTGGCAATTAGTTTATTGGGGCCGATGCCAACGGTTGAGGTTAATTTTTCTTTTTTAAAAATTTCTTTTTTTAATTTTTCCGCTAGAACCCTCACTTCTTTAAAAATCTTCTTTGTCCTAACTTTTCTACGATCGTAGAAAATATGGGATAAATCTAGGTAGGCCTCGTCTAAAGAAACTTGTTCAAAAGTGGGAGAACCCCGAAGTACAACCTTCGGTTGACTACGGGGCAGGTATTTTTTAATAATTTCCATTATATTTTCAGAAACTTTTTGATAAAGTTCCATATTGACCGGTAGAAATATAGCATTGGGACAAAGTTTGTAGGCAATGGAAATGGGCATGGCTGAATGGATTCCGTATTTTCTGGCTTCATAATTGCAAGTTGAAACAACTCCCCGGCCACTCCCCTGTCTCGGGTCAGCTCCGACAACAACTGGCTTTCCTTTAAACCGAGGATTTTCCCTCTCCTCTATTTGGGCAAAGAAATAGTCCATATCGATATGAAGAATTATCCGCTGCATATTATTATTTTAACATTTCTAAACAAAAAACTGAGCTGCTTTGAAACGTGGCTCAGTTCGCCTACAAACTAATAACTATCAACTAATAACTAAATTTGTGCCCCTGCCGCGAATCGAACGCGGAACCTCTTCCTTAAAAGGGAATTGCTCTACCTGGTTGAGCTACAAGGGCGAGTGTCCCACTTCGCGGGACTAAATTCAAAATGCAAAAATCAAAATTTATAAATTTTCTTTTCTTAACTGCTCAAGTAACTCTTTTTGTTTTTTGGTTAATTTTTTAGGAGTTTTTAAAATTAACTCAACATATAAATTCCCTCGGCCAGCAGCCGAAAAATGAGGAATACCTTTGCCAGAAATTCGCAATATCTTTCCTGATTCGGTTCCCCGTGGAACCATCAAAAGGAGCTTAACTCCTTCAAGAGTTGGCACTTCAATTTCATCCCCCAAAGCAGCTTGGCTGAAAGAAATTGGAACCGAAATATATAAATCATCGCCTCTTCTTTCAAAAACCGGATGGTGTCTAATTAAAACCCGAACAAATAAATCGCCCGGCTTTCCTCCTTTTCTGCCAGCTTCTCCTTTACCGGAAACTTTTATTACCTGATTTGAATCTATGCCGGCCGGAATGAAAATTTTGATTTTCTCTTCTCCTCTAATTCTTCCTTCGCCCTGACAAACATTACAAGGTTTTTCCGGCCGTTTTCCTTCGCCTCCACATTCCGGACAAATGGTATATCTGGTAAATGAACCAAAGAATGTTCTTTTTATTTCTTGAACTTCGCCAGTTCCCCGACAAGAAAAACATTCTTTGACTTTGGTCCCGGGCTCAGCCCCTGTCCCCTGACAACGAGAACAGATAATCATTTTGGTCAAAATAATTTCTTTCTCTTGATTTTTCAAAGTTTCTTCTAAAGGAATCTCCAAAGAAATTTTAATATCCCTTCCTCTTTTTAAATCTCTTTTTCTCCTCGGCGCACCAAAACCGAAAATTTCTTCAACCATTTCTCCCAAATCATCAAAGGCACCAAAATCAAAATCAAACCCCGGTCTTCCCCAGGCCCAGGTGAAATCAAACCCCGGTTCGGCTCCGCCGGGAACTCCTTCAAAAACCCGACCGTATCTATCATATTGGGCCTTTTTTTCTCGATCTGATAAAACCTGATAGGCCTCGTTGATTTCCTTAAACTTTTTTTCATCTCCGCCTTTATCAGGATGATATTTATGAGCCAACTTATAATAAGCCCGCTTTATTTCTTCTGGCGAGGCACCTCGAGAAACTCCTAAAATTTGGTAGTAGTCCTTCATAAAAATATAATGCGAATCTACGAATGATATGCGAATGCCACGAATAATTTATTCGCAGCATTCGAATTTAATTCGCGTCATTCGGATTATATTATTTTTTCTCTTTATACTCCCCTTCTTCGGTCTGTGGTCCTTCTTCCGGTTTTTTGCCACTCGATTGACGATAAATTTCCGCTCCTACTTTTTGAATTGTCTGGGATAATTCCGAAGTTTTTTGTTTAATTTCATCTATATTATCAAGTTCTTTAACTTTTTTCAAATCGTTAATTTTTTCCTCCACTTCCTTTTTCAAATCGGCCGAAATTTTATCTCCGGATTCTCTCAAAGTTTTTTCTGAAGTATAAATTAAGTTATCAGCCATATTTTTTGCTTCAATCAATTCTTTCTTTTTTTGATCTTGCGCAGCATGTATCTCTGCCTCTTTTTTCATTTTTTCGATTTCTTCTTTGGAAAGACCGATTGAACCCTCAATTCTAATTGATTGAGATTTCCCTGTCGCTTTATCTTTGGCGGTTACAGTGACAATTCCATTGGCATCAACATCAAAAACCACCTCAATCTGGGGGAGTCCTCTGGGGGCTGGTGGAATTCCATCTAAAATAAATCTTCCCAAAGACCTATTATCAGTTGCCATTGATCTTTCTCCTTGCAAAACATTGATTTCTACTGAAGTTTGGCTATCAGCGGCAGTCGAAAAAATCTGGGTTTTAGCGGCAGGAACAGTGGTATTTTTGGCTATCATCGGCGTATTAATCCCTCCCAAAGTCTCAATTCCCATAGATAAAGGCAAAACATCTAACAAAAGCAGGGTACCTGTTTTTCCAGCTTTTATTATTTCTGCATCAATTGCGGCTCCTATTGCCACAACTTCTTCTGGATTGATTGATCTGTCGGGTTCTTTGCCAAAAAAGTTTTTAACTGCCTCCCTGACAGCCGGAATCAAAGTTGTTCCGCCAACTAAAATTACTTCATCAATTTCATTTTTGGAAAGTTTGGATTCTTCTATTGTCTTTTTTGTTCTTTCAATTGATTTTTCAATAAAGTCGCGAGTCAAATTTTCAAGCTGGGCTCGATTAATTTTGTAGTATAAATGTTTGGGACCTGCCGTATCGGCTGAGATAAACGGAAGATTAATTTCTGTTTCGGTAGTGCTGGATAATTCAATTTTTGCTTTTTCAGCCGCTTCTTTTACCCTCTGCAAAGCTAAAGGGTCTTTTGACAGATCGACTCCCTGCTCTTTTTTAAATTCGCTAATTATCCAATTCATTATCCTTTGATCAAAATCTTCACCGCCCAAATGCGGTTCTCCTCCGGTAGATAGCACTTCAACCGTCTGTATTGTCTTTTTCTCTTTTGTTTTCTCATCTGTCTCTTCCTGCGGACCTATATTAAAAATTGTAATATCGAAAGTACCTCCACCAAAATCATAGACAGCAACTTTTTGCCATTTTTTCATCCCAAAACCGTAAGCCAAGGCGGCTGCCGTCGGCTCGTTAATGATTCTCAATACTTTAAAGCCGGCGATTTCCCCGGCAGTTTTTGTTGCCTTTCTTTGAGAATCGTCGAAATTGGCCGGACAGGTAATGACAGCCGAATCAATATCTTCACCTAATTTTTCTTTTGCGTCCAATTTTATTTTTTGTAGTATTTGAGAGGAAATCTCAATCGGCGTATACCATTTATCCCCCATTTTTATTTCCACTCCGCCATCGGGCCTTTCTCTTGTTTCGTAAGATAAACGATGCAGCTCTTTTTGAACTTCCGGGTCGGAAAATCTTCTGCCAATAAATCTTTTGACGGCGGAAATTGTGTTTTTAGGATTTGTAATTGCCTGTCTTTGGGCTAAAATACCAACCAACCTTTCTCCGCTTTTTGTCAATGCCACAACCGAGGGTATTAAAACTGAACCCTCTCTTGACTCAATACATTTTGGTTCGCCTTGTATGATGCCCGCCATTTTTGAAATTGATGTACCAAGGTCAATTCCTAATGCTTTAGCCATAATATATTTCCTACGAAATTACGAAAACGTTTTCGTACTTTCGTAAAAAATTCGTAGTTTCGTAGGGTTAGACGGTTTTTGTTCCTTTGACCTTTACCCACGCACCAGAGCAAAGCTCGGTGCGGGGTTTCGGGTTACTTCGTAACCCTCACTTTGGCTGGTCTTAATAACCTGCCATTTATTTTATATCCTTTTTGGATTTCTTCAATAACTATGCCACTTTCTACACTTTTGCCCCCCTTCGCCAAGGCTTCGGAGGGCGCAACTTCTCCAACGACTTCATGAAGTTGCGGGTCAAATTTTTCACCAACCGATTTTATCTCTTCCACTCCCTGATTTTTCAAAAAATCCAAGATTTGATTTTTTATCTGTAAAAAACCTTGAATAACTTGATTAATTCTTTCTTTTTCTTGCCCGCTTAAGTTTTCCGAAGGAAAATTTTGGCGGGCGGCTATCTCAAAATTATCCAAAATGGGCAAAATTTTCAAGATTAACCCCTCATCGGCATATTTTAAAATTTCTTCCACCCTCTCCAATTCCTCTCTTTTATAATTCAAAAAATCTGCTCTCTCCCTTTGCCAGCCAGTCAGGTATTCATCCTTCAATTTTTGGCATTCCTCGAATTTTTTCTTTAATTCTTCTTCGCCCTCCGTCCTTCGTTCTTTCGGAACTTCGGACGGCACAGCCGTAGCTTTCTTGCCCGCCGAAGCTTCAGCGGAGGTGGGGGCGAAGGAGGGTTCCCTTGGTTTTTCTTTATTTACTTCTTTTTCCATCTTCTAAAAATTTATTTAATGACTGGACTAAACTAAGATTACGATTATAATCCATTCTTTTTGGACCGACTAAAGTTAAGGTGGCTTTTTCTTTGTTGGGCAATTTGCATTTTGAAGATATTACGCTCAAATTCTTGGCTTTGGGAACCTTCGTCTCCTTACCTATATATACTTTAACACCTGAATTAACTCTTAAGTCTTTAAAGCTTTGTTCAAATCTTTCAATTACTCTGGCAAAGTCGGCAAAAAAATCTTGTTCGAAAAACTCCGCTTCTTTCAATAATTCTTCCCAACCTTCTTTGAAAATAAAATCCCTTTCTGGAAGATTCAAAATAGCTAAACTCGAAGTCTCTTCGGCTAAAAATTTTGTTAGGCGGTTAGCTAATCTAAAAACATCCTCTTCTTCCCTGAAAATCTCTTCTATTTTTTTCATTCTTTCATTTAGAGGAAATTCTTTTTCTCGTCCGCTTAAATTTTCCGAAAGGAAATTTTGCTGGGCCAATAGATTGTCAACGAAAAATCGATAACCCTTATCGGTTGGAACCCGGCCTGCTGAAGTATGGGGCTGAAAAATATAACCTTTGTCAGTTAATTTTTGCATTTCGATTCTAATCATTGCAGGTCTAATTCCAAAATCGTGCTTTTTTTCTAAAAGTTGAGAGCTAACCGGTTCGCCCTTTTCAATGTATTCTTTAATAATGGTGTTTAAAATCTTTTTTTGTCGCTTGGTAAGCATATTCTCATTTTAGCAAATCTATATTGTCAGTCAAGGTCTTCGAGTGATAATTCCATTTTAGCCAACCAGAAACCCTTGTCAAGCCCCCAAATAAAAAAAGTCCACTGACTTTCGTGGACCTTTGAGAATTGGGAAATTGATCTCCTTAATAGAATCTTATTGGCGGCGGTGTTGCTTCAGGATCACAACCATTCACTTTGTCAATAAACTTACTTTCCATATCTATTTTTCCTTCAGTTACTGTAGATACCGTCTTTTTAATACCAGGCACCGTTATGAGCATTCCATTAATTAGTCTATGTATTTCCTTATCTTGAATTCTCTCTTCGCCAAAAGGTGCGTCATGGAAACCGCAAACCAAAGGGTCCCAGGGTAGAAGTGAATCATATATCTTAATATGCCAGAAAATAAGATGATGACCTATCTGGATATTAGCGGTTACTACCCCAGTTTTTTCCACTAGCTGGAAATTCTGCAATCGGATAAAATCAACGGGAATTTCAAGAGATTTTCCTTGCAAATCTTCTGGTTTGAAGAAACCAAGCGTTAACTCATCGCCAGGCCATCCATTTTTAATGAATGGATGCAAAACTTCTGCGCGGTCCAGACACAAGTCATGAACAGATTTGAAGATAACGTCTCGGAATAATTTTCCTTTGGTCGGTTTTTCGTGTAGACCTGGAACATCAACAATTCTTGCATCGGCATTTCCAAAGTTACTAGTAAATTGCCATGCCTCATTTGGCTGACTTGTAATCATAATTCCATTAATATTAAACGCTGGAGCCAGTTTCAGCGAAGCCCATACTGCCCTATCTGGTCCTCCGGAAGCTAAATGGTGTAATTGTAATCCGTCAATCTTCACCCAAATTCTTTTTTTCATTCTTTTCACCTCCTATTTAAATGATAATAGCTATATTTTATATAGTAAATATTCTTATTTTTGTCAAATATTTTGGAAATAAAAAAACCCGCAGGATTTTCCTTTGGGTTTATTTTTTATTTTGAAACAGAGCTTACTGCTTCCTTAATCTCGGCTTGAGTTATTATCTTCAAGTTAGGTAACTTCGGACTCCACTTTATCTTTCTGATTTCTTTTCTGGGGATCGTCAATATATATAAGCTCTCGTCATCCAGCGAGTCAAGAACAATTGCTACTTGTACGGTATCTCCATATTTAGATCTTAAGACAGAATAAGAAATGATATCTAGACTCTCGGGTTTTCTGATTTCAAACAATATCTTGCCTCCTAGAAATATATTACATCTTTCTTTTTCGATGTCAACAAATCTGTTATAATATTTTAATGCAAAAGAAAACTTTGTTTTTATTGATTTTTATTCTGGCTATTGCTGTTTTTTTTAGATTGTGGAAATTAACCGAAATTCCGCCGGGGCTTTATCCTGATGTGGCAATTAACGGAAACGAGGCGTTGGAAAGTTTAAAAACAGGAAATTTTAAATTATTTTACCCTGAAAATAATGGCCGAGAGGGATTAATGATGTGGCTAATTGTTCTTTCTTTTTCTATTTTTGGTGTTTCTATCTGGTCGATCAAAATCGTCGCCGCACTAATCGGAATTCTAACTGTCTTCGGTCTCTATTTATTTACTAAAGAGTTATTTGACAATCTAACAATCCAACAATCCAACACTCCAACAATTATCGCTCTCATTGCCAGTTTCTTTTTGGCTACTTCTTTCTGGCACACTAATTTCTCCCGAATTGGTTTTCGAGCGATTTTACTTCCTTTTATTTTAGTTTTTTCTTTTTATTTTTTACTAAAAGGGCTAAGAACCAAGAGAACGCGTGACTTCATAATTTCAGGAGTCTTTTTTGGTTTAGGATTTTACACTTACATTTCTTTCAGATTCGCCGTTTTAATCCTGCCTTTTATTTCTGTTCCTTTTTGGTTTATTTATAAAGAAAATAATCAAAGAAAAAAATTTTTACTAGCCACTGGTTACTGGTTACTGGTTACTTTTCTTGTTGCACTACCTATCGGAATCCATTTTCTCAAAAATCCTCAAGATTTTTTGGGACGAGCCGCTTCAATTTCGGTTTTTGCTACTCAAAATCCAATCAAAGAATTTTTAAAATCGCTTATTTTACACCTCGGAATGTTTAATTTTTACGGCGATCCTAATTGGCGCCACAATTTTTCTGGCTCGCCAATGCTTCCCTGGCCCTTGGGAATTTTATTTTTAATCGGTATTGTTTTTTCAATAAGAGATTTAATAAATTCAACCAAAACAAAAAATTATTCATTATGTATTATTAATTATTTATTAATAAGTTGGTTTTTTATCATGTTTTTACCCGGCATTTTAACTTTCGAGGGAATCCCCCATTCTTTAAGGGTAATTGGAGTAATACCGGTCGTTTATATTTTCGTTGCCGTAGGCGGATTAAAAGTTTATCAATTTTTTGAAAGAAATACGAAGAGGAAAAAACTTTTAATTTTTACCTGCCTTTTATTTTTGATCGCTATGGGAATTTTCGAGTTTAATAAATATTTTTTCGATTGGGGAAGAAATAAAGAAGTCAAGGGAGCTTTTACCGAAAGATTTGTCAGAGAAGGAGAATTTTTGAATTCCCTGCCAAAAGATATTCAAAAATATGTCATCGTCAATGAATCCGGAGTTCCAGTTCCCTGGCCAGATGGAATTCCAATGCCAGCCCAGACAATAATGTTTATTGAAAATATAAAATATAGCTCTCCTCACTCAAATTATTTGTTGCCAAAAGATTTGGATAGAATTAAAATAAATAAAGAGAAAACGGTAATTGTTTCGATGGCTTTTGACCAAAATATTATGAATGAACTTTTGAAAAGATTTCCTGAGGGAGAAATTGAAGAAAGAGAAGGATTTGGAATGTTCAAAATTAATTTCTAAATATGTCAAATAAAACAACAAATATCATCGCCGCTTTACTTTTAATCTTTGTCTTTTTTGTTGCCATTTTCTCAATGAAAGATGATTCTTTAACCATGGATGAAGTTGCTCATTTGCCAGCCGGGTACTCTTATTTGACTCAAAAAGACATGAGGTTGAATCCTGAGCATCCTCCTTTGATTAAAGATTTGGCAGCCATTCCTTTGCTTTTTATCAAAAATATAAAATTTCCTTCAGAAATTGATGCCTGGCAAAAAGATGTCAATGGCCAATGGGACTTTGGCTTTCATTTTTTATACGGAACTGGAAATCCGGCTGATAAAATGATTTTCTGGGGAAGAATTCCAATGATTTTGATTTTAATTCTATTGGGATTTTATATTTTCAAATGGACTAAAGAACTTTATGGAAACAGAGCGGCTTTAATTGCTCTCTTTTTATTTTCTTTCTCCCCTACTTTTTTAGCTCACGGAAGATTAGTTACTACCGATGTTGGTGCCGCAACCGGGGCTTTTATTGCGATTTATTATTTCATTAAATTTTTAAAGACACCTTCAAAGAAAAATTTAATAATTTCGGCAATTGCTTTGGCCTTTGCTCAACTAATAAAATTTTCTCTCTTTTTGCTTTTCCCTGTCTTTTTGATTTTAATTTTATTTTTTGTCGCAATTAAAACTTCTGGTTTTAAGTCTTATTTAAAACTACTCGGTATTTATCTTTTGAAATTCATTATAATTAGCATCATTTTCCTCATTTTAATTTGGCCGGTTTATCAATATCATGTTTTAAATTATCCACCGGAAAGACAGGCCAGAGATGCGGAATTTTTGCTTTCAACCCATCCCATGCAGTTTTTGAGAAAACTCATTCCCCAAATGGCCAAAATTCCAATTCTGAGAGCTTGGGCTCAATATTTCTTGGGTTTATCAATGGTTTTTCAAAGAGCAATTGGTGGTAACACTACCTATTTTTTGGGCGAAGTCTCAGCTGCCGGCTGGCCTCAATATTTTCCTATTGTTTATATAATAAAAGAGCCTCTCGCCTTTCATATTTTAACAGCGATTTCTCTAATTTATCTTAGTTTTTTAATCAAAGAGTATCCCTGGAAAAAAGCTTTCCGAA
>Ga0210042_1004028_pt1 | contig 10309 bp, 4 predicted proteins | sample CryGeymeta201518_FD_183982 | JGI IMG/M metagenome (GOLD analysis project Ga0210042, IMG submission 183982) | Groundwater microbial communities from Crystal Geyser aquifers in Utah, USA - Crystal Geyser metaG 2015-18 (SPAdes) (version 2) | ecosystem: Environmental > Aquatic > Deep subsurface >... | reverse complement strand
GCCTTATGACGATATTGTCTTTGGTTAATATCGGTAGCGCAGCCAGTTCCGTAACAGAATGGCTTACGCGTTCATCATACAAAACACGCATTAACAGCTCGCCTTGCTCCTCGCTCCTAAAGGTGCGCAAGTTAGTGCCTCGCAGTGCCAGTGACACCGCGTTAGCCAGTTGCTGAGCGTTTAAACCATGGCGCTGCAATTGCGGTAAATTTAACCAAATTTGCAGTTCTTGCTGGCCATGGGCAATTTCAGAGCTGACATCCTCCAGGCCGCTTACCGCAGCAAGCATCGGTTCTATTTCGTCTGCCAGTTCCAGTAATACTTCGGTAGAATTACCCAGTAAATGTACCTGCAAGCCACCATTACTGCCCCAGCCAAAGGAGGGTTTTGACCTTACCAGTGCAGGCCAGTCCTTGCGAATGGATTCTTTTAATTGCATTAAAGGCTGTGAAATAGGATCTTTTAAAATTAATATCGAATTGGCCTCTCCTGCACGGTAATAGCTGTAAACAGAGTCGATATCAAACTTATCTTTATTGGCATACAAGTACGTTTCCATAATGTTGACTTCAGCCTCAACTTCATCTTTGGAATAGTTACCTTGTATGTTGTAGTTAAGAAAAATCCTGTCGCTGGACTCATCATCGTCATCGCCGCCGGATACCATGCCAATAGGAATAGCAATACTGGCCAATAACACCAGTGCAATCAGGGTAGACCAGCGAGGATGATACATTACCCAATGCAAGGCGCGGCGGTATCCACGCTCTACTGCCCCGGATTGCACCTCTTTCACCGGTTGCACCTTTAGCATGGTGGTTAACAAAGGAATAAGCGTTAACGCCAGCAGCAAGCTAACAGCCAGACATAGACAAATCGCAATCGCCACATGTTCAAGGAAAATGGTTAATTGCATTTTTTGCCCAACAATATTGGGTAAAAATACAATGGCGGTAGTAGCGGTTCCGGCAACAACCGCCAGGCTCACTCGCCGAACACCTCTGGCGGTTGCGGCTTTAACATCCCCCCCTAAGGCTCGTTCCCGAAAAATACTTTCCGTAACAACCACGGCGTTGTCTACCAGCATACCAATGGCCAGCATTAACCCCATCATGCTTAAAATGTTAAGGCTGTAATTCAGAAAATACATCACCCCTAGCGCGATACAGATAGATACCGGCACCGCAAGCACAACCACCATGGTGGTACCTACGTGGCGAAGAAATAAATACAGCACGGCAAAAGACAACAAGGCGCCTACCCCACCGGCACTTAATAAATCGGCCAATGATGTTGTTACTCCATCAGCCATATCGTCCATTACATATAAGCTGATACCATTAAACGCAGGATCACTCTTGGCCGCTTCAACCACTTTCATGGCTTCTTTAGCCACCGCTACCAAGTTAGCACCTGACTCCTTAAACACGTTTAAACCCACTGCATAAGTTTGATCTAAATGACGACCGTCTTCGCGTTTGGGCAATTCAAGCTCAACCGTCGCCACTTCGCGTAAACTTAAGCCGGGCCTAAGTGGCAATGATGCAATGTGTTCCAGCTGTTTATACTCGCCCACCGGTTTGACCAAAATACTTTCGTACTGGTTACGCAGCTCGCCGGCGGTCATCGCAAAGTTATTCGCCTGCAACACCTGAACAATTTGCATCGCATCAATATTAAGCGCCCGCATCTTATCCGGGTTCAGCCGTATCACCACCTGACGTTTTTCTACACCATACAACTCTACTTTTGATACCCCTTGCACCCGCTCCAGCGGCCGCTTTATCTGGCGTTCCAATAAATCATAAGCCATGGCGAGATCACGCTCGCTGGAAATGCGTAGCTGGAAGATAGGCATATCATTGGTATTAAACTGAAACACCAACACACGCTCAACATCCTTGGGTAGCAAATGACGTATGCCGTCTAAACGCTCCCGTACCTCAATGCTTTTGCTGTTGATGTTTTCTTCCCAATTAAACTCCAGTGAAATCTCGGCACTGTTTTCATTTGACCAGGATCGCATTTGTTTTACGCCAGACACAGTGGCTAACGCCTCTTCAATTGGCCGGGTAATTAAACGCTCAATTTCAGTTGGTGTGGCGTTGTTATAAGGCACATTAATAAAAATTTGCGGAATGTCGATACCCGGAAACTTTTCCAGTGGCAACATGCGACTGGCTATAATGCCAAACACCAGCATCGACAAAAACATCATACAAATGGTTACCGGCCGCGTCAGGGCAAAACGCGTTAACCATAGCGGTTGCTGGCTCATAGCGACGTCTCCGCATTCACTGCGCCAGCACTGGTTTCGGTGCGTGCTGCAATGGTGTCACGACTAACCAACCCATAAAGTACCGGGATAAACAACAGCGTTAATAACGTGGCCAAAGTCAGACCAAAAATCACGGTAATTGCCATAGGTGCCCGTATTTCACTGCCATCACCGCCGCCAATGGCCATCGGCAATAACCCCAGCACTGTGGTGAGCGTGGTCATTAACACCGGACGTAAACGGCTGGCACCGGCCTCAATAATAGCCTGCGTTAAAGCGATGCCTTCGCCACGTAATTGGTTGATTCGGTCGATAAGCACAATGGCATTGTTTACTACAATACCGGCCAACATGATTAAACCGATAAATACAATAACCGACAACCGGGTATCCGTTAGCCACAACCCCAATACGGCGCCAGCACCCGCTAAAGGCACGGTAAATAAGATAAGCAGCGGCTGCAGCAGATTTTCAAACTGCGATGCCATAACCAGATAAACTAAAAATACCGCCAGCAACAATGCCATCGTCAATGACGTATAAGCCCGGTGCATTTCTTCACTTTGGCCCATTACCGCAGCTGTTACGCCATAGGGCATGCTCTGCTGCGCTAATATCCGTTTTGCCAACGCAGTAGCCTGTTCTAAATCACCTGATGCCAGATTAGCACTAACCACAGCTACCCGTTGCTGGCCAATGCGGGTAATTTCACTGGGGCCCGTTTCACGCTGTATTTCAGCAACAGCAGACAGTGGCAACGGTTTGTCACTCCCTGGGTTGATAATAAGCTGCGCTAATTGCTGCTCAGACTGACGGTACTGTTCAGACAAACGCACACGAATATCGACTTTGCGATCATTAACAGAATATTGTCCGGCGACTTCACCACCAATATAGGCTGCGACACGTTTTGCCACATCGTGTGATGTCATGCCTAACTGCGACAATAAATCATGATTAAAATACAGCGTAATTTCAGGCTGTCCCTGACGCAGGCTGGTTTTAACATCGCTAAAGCCCGGCTCTGCTTCCAGCGCATTAACCATCGCATCGGCTGCTGTTTTCAATTGTTTTAACTCATAACCCGACAGCTCAATTTCCAGCGGGGTACTAAAGCTAAACAGTTGTGGCCGGTCAATTTTCACCAACACATCCGGCTTTGCTGCCAGGTAATCGCGCAACAGGCTGATCAATTGTTGCTCATCGGCATCGGTAGCTTCACTGGCAAGTACAATATTTAGCCTGCCCCAATGGCTGCCACCAATACTCGGGTCTACCGTCATTTGTGCGCCAGTACCTGCCTGCGCATAACTGCGTTTAACGATGCTTTGCTCTGCAGCAATACCGGCTAATGCCTTTAGCAGCTCATCGGTTTGCTCTATAGCACTGCCAACGGGCAATTGTACTTCGACATAAAATTCTCCCTGACTCATCGCGGGGATCACATCTGCACCTAAGCGGGGAAGTAAACTAAAACAGCCCGCAGCAATCACTAAGGTCAACGTTATGGTTAGCGCTTTTGCTGCCAATGCGGCTTGTAAGGCTCTGCGATACACCCGCTCTAATAGCTGTAACATCCATTGCACGATGTTTAATACCGGCTTAAATATCAGACTTAACAGCCGGCTAATAAGACGAAACACCAAAGTAAATGCACTTAACAGCAGTAAAAATATCCCGCGGATGCCACGGCCTATCATAACGAACGGCCAGGTAAGCCAGTAATACCAGCGCTTAGGTGTTTTTACATCTGCCACAGGTGGGGTAAAATTATCGTGAGCCGCAACCCGTCCCTCGCGTGCCGCCATGGTGGGGATCAACGTTAACGCCACCACGAGAGACGCTAGCAAGGCAAACGTCACAGTAAGCGCTTGATCACGGAACAACTGCCCCGCAATGCCCTCAACAAATACCAAAGGAAAAAATACTGCCACAGTCGTCAATGTTGATGCCGTAATCGCCATCGCCACTTCGCTGGTGCCAATTTTTGCTGCCGTAAAAGGGTCTTTACCCTGTTCTTTGTGACGGGCAATATTTTCTAACACCACAATGGCGTTATCGACCAGCAAGCCAACCGCCAATGCAATGCCGCCTAGGCTCATCATATTTAACGTAATGCCCTGACCGTACATCAAATTGAAGGTTGCAATAACAGATACTGGAATGGAAATAGAGATGATTAACGTCGCCCATATATTGCGTAGAAACAGGTATAACACCAGCATCGCCAGCAATCCGCCCACTAGCGCTGCCGACTTCACATCGTTAATGGCTTGTTCAATAAACTCTGACTGGTCATAGACTAATGTCAGTGTATAGCCCGCTGGCAGGCTTTTCTTTAAGGTATCAAGCTGACCAATAAGGTTTTTTGCGACCTGTACGGTATTGGCATCGCCTTCTTTATAAATGGCCACCTCAATCGCTTCTTTGCCATCAACATAGGTAATACTTTGTCTATCGACAAAGCTGTCGCGTACTTCGGCAACATCTTTTAAACGAATTTGGCTATCACCAACCTGGGCAATATATAAGTCTTCGATTTGTTTAAGGTCGGCAAATTGATTGATCGTACGAACCAGATAATCATAACTTGATGTTTCTAACCGGCCTCCCGATTGATTAATATTCTCCTGCCGCAAGCGCTCACTAATTTGACTAATATCCAGCTGTAACTGGCTGAGTTTTTCGGCATCAACCAGAATTTGTATTTCCTGGCTTAAACCACCATCAGGTCGCACTGCAGCCACGCCAGGTAAAGACTCTAGCCGACGACGCAAATCTTCTTCAGCAAAGGTACGTAAACTAACAAGCTGAGCGGGGTTAAGCGCCGCGCCTTCAGTGGCCTCACGGCTTAATGCAAAACGCACAATCGGGTCTAAATTAGGGTTGAATCGCAGCAACAGAGGTTTTTCAATTTCGAGCGGTAAAAATAACACGTCCAGTTTTTCGCGCACCTCAAGAGCCGCGATATCCATATCAGTGCCCCACTCAAACTCCATCACCACATCAGAGCGGCCTGAGCGAGATACCGACTGCACCTTGCGAACCCCTTTAACAATGCCTATGGCCTCTTCAATTGGCTTACTAACCAATTGCTCCACTTCAGCAGGGGCGGCGCCAACAAACTCGGTGCGAATGGTTAAGCTGGGGTAAGATAAGTCAGGTAACAGGTTTACCGCTAAACGCCCCGCAGCTACCAAGCCAAATAATAAAATTCCTAATGTAAACATCCATATTGTGACCGGACGGGTCACAGCAGTATCAACCAGTTTCATAGCAGCAAGTCCTGTGCATATAATTATTGTTATAAAAGCCTGACTTAGAATTCGCGAACGGCAACCACATTCACCAACGCATCATCTTTAAGTGCTGACTGCCCGGCTATAACCACTTTATCGCCCAAGCTCAGGCCAGATAAAATCTCAACGGTGTTATCTGATTGATATCCAAGCTGCACCGGTTTACGGCTGACTTTATTCTCATCATTTACGACAAACACGGTTTGAGTGTTATCTGTAGTCATTAATGCCCGCTTAGGTAGCAACAACGCGTCAGCTTTTACATCAAATTGCAACTCCACTTGTGCAAACATGCCAGGTTTAAGTTGTTGCTGTTTATTCGCTACTTTTAACACGGCACGCACTGTGCCCGACTGGCCATCTACCACAGGTGAAATACGCACTAATTCAGCGTTAAAGGCCGTCATACCGGCAAACTGCATTAGCGCTTTTTGTCCAATATGGGCTTGTGCCAGCTGCTGCTCGGGTAAATACACCACGGCCTCAAGCTGTTGATTAGAGACCACGTAAAACAATGATTGTGTCGCGTGTTGATTAACCAGCTGGCCAACCTTGGCATATCGGCGTGCCACCACGCCACTGATAGGGGCACGAATTTCGGTTTCTCTTAATGCCAATTCAGCCAAATCTACGCTAGCTTTTAACGCATCGTGTTGCCACTGTAATTTTTCAAACACATCGGCACTGATCAACTGACGTTGATACATTTCTTCCATGCGCTTTAATTCACTTCCCAACCGGCTTAGCTCAGCTTTTTCTTTATTCAGATTAAACTGCTGACGCTCATTATCCAGTTGTGCTAACAATTGCCCCGCTTCTACGGCGTCACCTTCTTCAACAAATATGCGCTGCACGATACCAGTGGTTTTACTGATCACTTCAGCCTCAGCGCGCGCTTCTAGTGTACTGGTAGTACGGTAGCTGCTGCTGATCTCACCGTTACGCGATAGCACCGCTTCCACCGGAATGGCTGCAATAGCCTCAGCCGTCGTTGTAGCCGTCGTACTATTGGCTTGATTACACCCCGTTAACAGCATACTACTGGCAACGAGCATGGCGACGATGGTCATTTTGAAAGGGGATGACGTTTTCATGATTCTTCCTTTGGAAAACAGTATTTAAGCAAGTTAACACAGACAATGCAGCTGCTATGCCATCGTTACAAAAATATTTAAAGCTAACATTTTCAATGGCATAGTAAAAATATAATAAGTGTCATTATTCAATGGTCACTTTTAACTTAGTTAAAAATACTAACTATTAGTCATATAAACCACTTTAGCAAAACATGCTTTTATTACATTAACGACTAAACAATCAGCACTTACACTCTAGAGTATGTACTCTAAGGTACGACCTCTTTTATACTGCCGTGTTTTACATTCAACGGGGTATGTATATGATTAGAACAACTGCTATTTCTCTTGCCGTATTTTCTGCGCTTATTTGTCTGTCGGCACAGGCTGAAGGCTATAAATTATTCGAACAATCCGTCAGCAGCATGGGCAATGCTTATGCTGGTCGCGGTGCACAAATTACTGATGCCAGCCTGGTTTACTCAAACCCGGCTGCCATCACAAAGCTTGATGGCACACAATTAACTGGCGGCCTAACGCTGATTACCGCTAAAACCAATTACGGTAATGGCCAAGCACAAAACGCTAACGGCCAATCAGTAGTTGGTCGTACCGAAGGCGCAAATAGTTTAAATGAATTGGTCCCTTTTGTGTTTTATGCCGATAAAATCAACAATGACGTAAGCTGGGGTATCGGCTTTTATGTGCCATTTGGTCTGTCATCAGATTACGATAATGACTTTGTCGGTCGCTATTTTGCCGATGAAACAGCTATTCAGGTGCTAAGCTTACAACCCTCCATTGGCTATAACCTGAATAAACATTGGTCTGTCGGTGCTGGTATCTCAATTAACCGTGCCGCGGGTACCTTATCAAAGTACAAAGATCACAGCGGCCTGTGTGAGCTAGGCGAACAAACAACAAATGCTATGTTTGGTGCACCTGTGTATAACGCAGCTTACTGCAATAGTCATTATGAAGTAGAAGGCGATGATATTGCTTTTGGCTATACGTTAGGCATTCACGCAGAGCCGCTTGACGGCACACTCCTGGCATTGATGTACCATTCCGCTATTCGTTTTAATTTAAAAGGCGACTCTGTCATTACTAACGCCCCGATTACCGGAGCTAATGTGGTCGGTAATCCTAATTTCATGGTTGTAGCCCCTCACCTGCCTGCTATTGATTTATCCACGGGTAAACTGGCGTCACAAAGTAAGCTAACGGAAGCCAGTCAACTGGCGCTAACAACTCCCGCATCAGCGGCATTTAGTGTTGATCAGCAGCTGACAAAGGCGTTGTCAGTGCAATTTAGTGCAGTTTGGACTCAGTGGAGTGAGTTTCAGAGCATCGATATTGTCAGTAACGACACTAATCCGAGTATTTCGCTTAATACGCAAACTGCAGCAAACCTGAACAACGAAGGGCAAATTGGCTACATTCCAGAGTATTGGCACAACGTGTGGGGCTTTGCTGTTGGAGCAACCTACCAATACCAACCTGACATTACGCTAAAAGCCGGTATGGCATATGATGAAAACCCTATATCAACAAGCCACAAAACGGCCCGCATTCCTACTGACGATCGCTTATGGATTACTGTAGGTACACATTGGCAGTTAAATCAGCATCTTAGTTTTGATATTGCGTACGGTTACTTGTTTACTGGTGACGTTAGCGTGAATGAACACGAATATAATGTGCAAAATGAGCGGCTTTATCAAAGCGGTTATCAAGCCGACTACCGCAATAAAGGCCAATTGTTTTCGCTTGGCGCCAGCTACAGCTTTTAACTTCCTTTAACGTTGATAACGCAAAAGGCGATCTGATGATCGCCTTTTGTTTATTTATTAAACTATTTTACAAGTTCATTACTGCACCAGTTTTAAACGATATCCTGATGGTGCGGCGTCATCTTTTTCTGCCAACAGTGAATAGTGAACCCCTGGCTCTAACATCATGCTGGGTGTTTTATCCAACAAGGTCGTGCTGCCATTGTCCGCAACCTGAACCAATGCAATAGCGTAGTCATCTTTGGGTAAGTTAATGCTTTGCTGCTTTTTAAATTCCAGGTTTTTAATGCTGTATTTGGCCGTACTAATGGTTTCATTTTGACGGACAAAATAAAACTGTAGCTTGGTAAAATCCGGCACCAGATTAGCCACCAGCACATCATGCGCTTGAAGTTGCGGCGTATCACGCTCTAGTACCGTTAATGCTTCAGCCGCTTGGGCTTCATTGTTATACAGCAACACCGCTTTGCTATCACCAGCAGCCAAGCTTAGCAAGGCACTGTTTAATAACACATCACCATTTTCAGTACGCACCGACAGGCTGTAATCACCTTGCTCGCTGCTCACATAGGCCCCCATTTGACCAGCCGCAACGCTGGCCACAATGGTGTTGTCCAAGGCAAGCTGTATATTTTGATCCAAACTGTTGTACAGGCGGAACTGCGCACTGGCATCAACATTGTTGTAGGCAGTAACACTAGATGAATTCAGTACAATATCCAGCGACAACTGCTCGGCAAGCGGGCCATGCTTATCACGCACAATCATGACGTAGGTATTTTCATAAGCAAAATGTACTGACTGCGCCGTAAAAATTGGCGTCGTCTGACCGGCTTCAGTCAGGAACAGGTTAAACTTACCAAGATCACGACTTTTAGCTTCCGTTGTTACTTCGAGCAGGCTAAGTGATTCAAGTAACTCAGCGTCTGAAAAACTGGTATTTTCAGCACCAATATAAATATCTAACTGCGGATATTGCTCCGATAAATTAGCTATATGCAGATTAAATTTATCTTCCAGTTCAGCATCGCGCTTAAAACTCAGGCTAAGGTGATCATACTGCTGGTCTTGTTGTGTCAGGATAAACAGTGTTTTCATGTCTTTGGCTAGCGCAACATCTTCCTCTAACAAGTCATCAGTAGATGCCACATCCACAAACTTAACGGCATAAGTATCAGCCTCTAATGCCACCAGCGAGCTAACGTCACCGTAAGCTGCATTGCCAATACTTGTATCACCGGCCTTTAACAGTGTATTGCCCGCTATTGCCGCACCATTATAAAATTGCAGATAACTTTCTGCGGTTGCCTCGTCTTTACTGCTGCCACCGCAACCTGCCAACATAGTTGTTAACAGCACAAGTGAAGATATATAAGCTAATTTCATGAAGTCCTTCCGAAGGGTAGTATTTAACGTCCTCAGGGTAAGGGCTTCACTGGGATAACTCTATGCTGTTTCACCATTTAAAACAGTTGGTTACACTTAATGACAAAGTAAAAAACCAAATTACAATAAAGCGTTAATATTGGTTGAACTTAATCAGTTTAACACCGGCTTTTACGATATTGTTTTACTCATGTCGTATTTATTGCCGCCGGCAAAAGGATAATCCTGCTGCGCTCATTACGCAGACCGATTCAGTTCAGCAATAGAATCTGCTAAACTCTGCGCGCCTTTCTCAGCCTCAGAAGACGTAAAGATGACTTTTGCAACTCAGGTTCTGGCAGTCAACGATGACTTGCCAATTCGTACAGATTTACCGGTACATTCCGGCAAGGTGCGCAGTGTTTACTGGTTAACGGCCGCAGACAGCGCACGGCTTATTCGTGAAAAAAACTACCCTGTTGCTATGGACACGCCGCT
>Ga0210042_1004026_pt1 | contig 10323 bp, 11 predicted proteins | sample CryGeymeta201518_FD_183982 | JGI IMG/M metagenome (GOLD analysis project Ga0210042, IMG submission 183982) | Groundwater microbial communities from Crystal Geyser aquifers in Utah, USA - Crystal Geyser metaG 2015-18 (SPAdes) (version 2) | ecosystem: Environmental > Aquatic > Deep subsurface >... | reverse complement strand
ACCTCTGTGTCTACCGTTGGTTTAATAATCATTTCTTTGGTTGTAACGCAACCACAAAAAAACAGCAGACAAATCATCAAACAAGTAAGTAAATATTTCATTATGTTTTCCTCTCATTAATCGTAGCAGGAGCATCCTTGCTCCTGATTTCTTTGCCAGCAAGGATGCTATCGACACATTTTTCAGGACAGGAGCAAGGATGCTCCTGCTACTTTCTCTCACTTAATCATCTTCAATCCCATTGCCTTTAATCTCTTCTTTGGAAGTTTCAAGGTAATCATACAACCGTCATCCTTCGTCCATTCTGTCTTAACTATTTCTGCCCCTTTGAGTTCAGCATCAATCTTGCTGGCCAGAAGTGAATCTGCTTCCATTGCCTGTGCTACAGTGATACCGCCGGTAAGGGTTACCCCCTTGATAATGGTAAGCATCTCATACTGTGCCTGCACGATGGCAGCACTTCTTGACATTGCCAGCCGTTGGGTTTTATTCTCTATACTTGGGTCAGCCGCACCAATCCCAATTGCCACAACATTTTCATCACCTACTGCTTCTTGAGAAATTGTCTTCTTGATTTCACCATCCTTAATGAACCCTGATTTAGAAGCACAACTACTCAGGATAAATGGAACCAAGAACAAGCCAAATAACACAAAAATCCTCATTTTTTTCACCTCCTCGAAAAAGAATTTTTTTATCATATAATTATTATAGCATACAACCTTTATTATTGTCAATTATAAGATTACCATGACATGTAATGGGTCAGTGAATGGTAGGGGAAAGAAATTCATTAGTAACAAATTAAACCGCGAATGTTCGCTAATCAAAAGAATTTATTAGCGTGTTTTCGCGTTCATTTGCGGTTAATAATAAATTTCCCTACTGTTTACTGACCCATTACGAATATTCAGATATTTTATTTGACATCTTGATATAATTGTGATATTATAAAATGTAATTATGCTGATAAGCAGCAATTCTCATTATGGTAAAATGGATAAAGGGGAGATATGGAGATTAATCGGTAGGACAGGCATTCTTGCCTGTCATCTGCAACAGGACAGGCTTGCCTGCCCTACCAACAATTCTGTTGATAATCGACACCATCTCCTCTATTCCCTTATTCCCCTTTGAACATAAGTTTTGCCATAATGAGAATTGCTGGCTGATAAGAAATATGGGTTGACTTTTTAGCCAGTAATATGGGTTGACTTTTTAGCCAGTATTGAAATATATTGGAACAATGTGTCTACTATGATATTGATTATGCGTGCTGATATTGTTTTCTGTATAACACATAAAAAGTAATGGTAGCTACTCAGCTCTCTTGCAAAATTGTCATCCCGAAGGAGTACTCGACTGAGGGATCTTCCTTATGCAATGCTTACGATAATGATGATGATTGGGACAACAGAAAAGAAAGATTCCTCACAGTAGTTCGGAATGACAGAAAAGTAAAAGCAAATATGTCCAAAATAACAATAGCTGAGTAGTTACCAAAAAATAATAATTTACGGAGATAATAATGTCAACAATTTTTGAAAAGGATGGTTATAAGTTTTTCTTCTATAGCAATGAGCATTTACCAATTCATGCACATGTTCGTCATGGCGGAGGAGAAGCAGTCTTTGATGTAGAGGACATAATAGAACTTCGAGAATCACAAAATATGAAAATGAACGAATTAAGGAAGGCATTGATGCTTGCTACGGAAAATCGTAATTTAATTTTGGAGAAATGGCATGAACACATTGGTTGACAGTGCAATAGCAGCAACTTACGAAAATGGTTATATTATTGTCCGTATGGAAAGCGGTGTGGAGATCAAGTTTCCTGTCAGCAAAAATAAACGCCTTGCACAAGGAACTAATCAACAACTAAATAACATCGAAATATCCCCATACGGTCTTCACTGGCCTGACATAGATGAGGATTTGTCTTTTCGGGGATTGTTTGAGGGAGATTATGGGCAATATGTAGGTAGCCGAATAAGTCGCTGTAGCGGATATGGACAAGTTACGCCATTGCAATAATTGTTCGACAAATAAAGAAGATTGGTGTCAGACCTCGAAAACAAACCCTTAGGAATTTGAAATGGAAAAAGTCCTGTTAATGTTAATAATAATGCCCATTCTCTTGCGTGTCAATACATGTTATGCAGAAGATATCCATCCAATGGATGAAAAGGAAAGCATTACTATTATTTATACTGGTAATACCGATGGCTATCTTGAATCATGTCATTGTTTGGGGAATCCGTTTGGAGGTTTGGCAAAAAGAGCTACCTGCCTTAAAAGACTTCAAAAGGAAAAAAGCAATCTTGTATTTGTAGATTCAGGCGATCTGTTCCCAAAAGACCCAGATGAACTTAAAGCAGAATATTGCCTGAAGGTTATAAAATTGTTAAAATATGACGCAATAATGATAGGGGATCAAGAGTTTATACTTGGGTCTAATTTTATCAAGCAACATATAGACAAGGATAAATTGCCATTTATTGCTGCAAATATGAGTTTATGTGTCAATAATTCCTGTATTCGTCTTGCCTGCCCTTTTGTAATCAAACAAGTTGGCAAATATTCTGTTGGAATTATTGGGGTTATCTCTGATAATGCCTTTGATGCCTTTGCATTTTTACCAAAGGATAAAATAGAAAATTTATCTATTCATGATCCAATTACAGCTTTGGAAAATTTCATTTCTATGCTCAAAAAAGAAAATAACCCTGATTTGATAGTAGTCCTTTCTCATATGGGATATAAAAAAGATAAAGAAATAGCCAAAAGGGTAAAAGGGATAGATGTAATTGTTGGTAGGCATTCACATGAATTATTGAGAACCCCTGTGCAAATAGAAAAGACCATACTCCTGCATCCAGGAGAAAAAGGACAATATATTGGTGTATTCAGCATTAACATGATAACTAAGAAAATGTATAACCGAATGATCCCCTTATCCAAAGATATTCCAGATGACAGCCAGATAAGTAGAATAATTAATCAATACACAAAAAGTGTAAAGAAAAAAACAAAAAGGTTGGAGTTTTAGGAAGACATTCAATGAAAAATATTATTATTATCTGCATGATGCTATTTTCCGTAATCGTTTTTGCAGAAGATAACCCATCCATAAGAATTAGACCTGCATCCATTATATTTACTGAGGCAAAACAACATCAGCAACTTCAACAGATATTATTGATTAAGAACGCTGGTAATGGAATGCTGAATATAACCTTGCGTTCATCATGTGAATGCCTTAAAATAACACCTGCTACCTCTACAATCTCACCGGGCAATGTTCAAGAGATAATTGTTAAACTTGATACCAGAGATTATATTGGCAAAATAACCGAATATGTGTTTATTGATTCCAATGATCCAATGAATCCACATGTTACTGTAGCGGTTGAGAGTAAAATATCTGGACATTCAAAATCACTTGATACATATAAAATGCCACATACGAATAAAGGTGTGCCCGTATATATCACTATTTTTTCAACGCCAAACTGTAAATATTGTCAGGGATTGAAATCAAGAATAATTCCGAAAATCGGTAAAAAATATAAAGCAAATATCAAGATTAAAGAATATTTTGCAAACAAGCCAGAGGTATACGAACAATTGCTTTTGTTGGAAAAGAAGGTTGGCATTAAAAGTACTGAATTTCCAGTTTTATTTGTTGGAGAACACATGCTTGGTGGCAAAAAACAAATAAATTTACAATTAGAGAATAAAATCAAACAATGTATATCTTGTGGAGGTTGTAAATGGATTAGCATAAAGGAAGTATCAGCCGTACCTGTTCAAGAAAGAATTGATTCTATCAAGATTATCCCGATAATTGTTGCTGGATTATTAGATGGAATTAATCCATGTGCATTTGCAAGTGCAGTATTTTTCTTATCCTATCTTGTACTTATCGGACACAATCGGAAAAAAATATTGATTTCCGGGATAATATTTACCACAGCAGTATTTCTTACCTATCTGTTAATTGGATTGGGAATAATTCATGTGCTCTGGACATTAAACTTCAAGCCAATTCGTTATCTAATCGCAGCTCTTACAATGGCACTCGGCGTGATATCTTTAATAGATTGCTGGAATATTAAGCACGGAAAAGAGAATATGCTAATAAAACTTCCATCTATATATAAGGCAAAAATCCAGAAGTGTATTGACTACGGAATACAAAAGGGATACATCCTATCAGCTCTTATTTTAGGCTTTCTTATTTCTATCTTTGAATTTGCATGTACAGGTCAGATATATGTGCCTACCTTAATGTATATGGCGCAGATACCTCAATTAAGAATAACAGCTTTTAACTATCTGGTGTTATATAATTTGATGTTTATTTTTCCTCTGGCTGTTATCTTTTGGTTAGGATATAATGGAATAAAATCAAAAGCATTCTTACAATTACTTCAGAAACATCTTACTGTAATAAAATTTATCATAGCTATATTCTTTTTTGGGATGGGAGTGCTGTTGTTGCGACAGGAGATAATTACAAACTAACATGATAAACATAAAAATTGACCAGATAATTCGCTCTAAAAGAAAAACATTAGGACTTGAGGTTACCCATGATGCAAGGCTTATTGTGCGTGCTCCCAAAACAGCTTCTTTGGCTTACATTGAAAAAGTTGTATCTAAAAAACAATTATGGATACAGAGTAAACAGAAATTAGTTACAGAAAAACAGCAGCTCGTTCAACCAAAAGAATTTATCAGTGGAGAGGGATTTTTATACTTGGGGGACACTTATCAACTTCACATTGTAGATGATTGTTCCCCTTCTTTATCGTTTGATCAAGGGTTTTATTTATTAAGCAGTGTGTTAAACGAAAAGTCGCCTCAAGTACTATTTATCGATTGGTACAGGAAACAGGCATATCAAAAAATTAAGGAGCGAATAGATTGGTATTCTGATTTATTCGGCTTTAAGTATAACAAATTCAGTATAACCAATGCCCAAAAACGCTGGGGTTCCTGTAATACTAAAGGCAACTTGTACATTTCCTGGCGATTGATTATGGCACCCTTACATGTTGTAGATTATGTCGTTATTCATGAATTAACACATTTGAAAGAGATGAATCATTCTAAGAAATTTTGGGACAAAATCAGGGTAATGATTCCAGATTTTCAAAAGAGCTTAAATTGGTTAAAAGAAAATGGACACTTATTGGTGATTTGATACATATACTCAAGTGGGGCATAAATTGCGTTTTTCGCTGGTCTTAATCAATGATAGCTGTGTTGTTCAGGTTCGCAATATATACACTATTGCTCACCTTGCGCGCCATTGCTCTCCTTGATTATCCTCACCCCGAGAAAAATCGCAATTTATGCCCCACTTGAATATAATAATTCAGGTAGATAGGCTGTAGGGGGCAAGGCAGTCTTGCTCCCTACTATATCTGCAAAACTAACAGTCTTTAGCCTAAACACCCTGAACAATTACAATTCTTCCTTTTTTGCATCATCTGCATCCGACTTTTTTGAGGATATGGCTGACTGAAACTCTCTTATCCCTTTTCCAAGAGACTTCCCCAAATCAGGTAATCTCTTGGCTCCAAAAAGTACAACTACGATTACGAGAATAAGTGTTAATTCTAATGGTCCTATATTAGGAATCATTTTCTATTCACCTCCATTTTGTACCCATTCAGGAGTCTTTTGCCTTCCAACACCTGAACTGTTAATATAATATCATGAAATCACAAAAATATCAAGTGTTTTTTTGTTTGCAATTTTGCAGGCAACATGATATAATTATCAATTATCAATTTCCATAAGGACAAGAAAAATGGAACCAATATCATTAGCTACCGTAACAACTTATTCCCTGAAAGACAGGTCTTCCAAGGTTGAGACAAATAAGTTTGCTCTGCCCCATATTAAAGGGGATGGACTATCTGTATTCCTGAATAAATTGCCGAGCATATTAAAGGGCAAGGATTTTCCTGCCTTAATAGAACAGATTGTTACTGCCTATCATGTAAAAAAGCCGGTTATCTTTGGCATGGGCGCACATGTAATCAAGTGTGGGCTTTCTCCTATTATCATTGATTTGATGAAAAGAGGGGTGGTAACTACGATTAGCCTCAATGGGGCAGGGGTAATTCATGATTTTGAAGTATCTTTTGCCGGCACAACCTCAGAGGATGTTGGACCTGCCTTATCAGATGGCTCGTTTGGCATGGCAAGAGAGACTGCGGAGGAGATTAATGGGGCAATTATTGCTGGTGTAGCCAGGGGATGGGGGATTGGCAGAAGCGTTGGGGAAAGAATATGCATCTTGCAAGCACCTTATCGAGATTATAGCATTTTAGCCTCTGCCTTTGATATGAAAATCCCTGTAACCGTACATGTTGCCATTGGAACAGATATTATTCACCAACATCCATCTGCCTCCGGGGCAGCTATTGGTGAGGCAAGTATGATTGATTTTCGCCTACTGGCTAATCAAATTAAGGATATGGGAAATGGAGGGGTATTTGTAAATATTGGCTCTTCCGTTATCCTGCCTGAGGTTTTCTTAAAAGCCCTCAATGTCTGCCGAAACTTAGGGCATGTCGTCAAAGATTTTACCACAGCTAACATGGATATGGTTAATCACTATCGACCACTTACAAATGTAGTTACCAGACCTGTTCTTACCGGTGGTCATGGCTATTGTCTTATTGGTCATCATGAATTGATGGTTCCGCTGCTTGCGGCAGGGATAATTGAAAGGATGGGAGTATAACCGTTCACACCCTCTAAATGACAGCCGCAAGAAGGACAAGCTTCACGATGGTAAACTCCGGCAGGAATCCAGCACATTGTTGAGCAGAAAATCCTCACTTGACATGATTGGTGCAACAATTTGGCATAACTCTGGATTCCCGCCGGAGTTTACCATCGTGGAAACAGGGGCGGGAATGACAGCCTTCATGCCCCCGTGAACGGTTACCGTTACATATCTCTCTCCATTACATAATCCCCCAGCAATAAAAGAGTTCTCTTTGCCTCAGAATCAGGAATGTCGTTTATTGCTTCCTTTGCCATGGAAATATATTTGTCAGCCACACCCCTTGCATATTCAAAGGCATGATGCAAATGTAGTCTATTTACTATCCATTTTATATCACTATCATCAAAATCTTCTGATCTCATGATACATTCAAAGTAGCTTATTTCACCTGCTTGAGCATTATTTAAGAAAAAGATAACAGGCAGGGTTATTCTTCCTTCGCGGAGGTCATTACATACTAATTTTCCAAGTCGCTTTTCATCCCCGGTCATATCCAGAATATCATCTATTATCTGAAATCCCATGCCCAGATTCTGTCCATATGATTGCCATTTATTACATTGTTTCTCGTCTTGTTCACAAAGATACGCCCCGCAGTGGCAGGATGCAGAGATTAATGCCGCTGTTTTTTGTTCAATAATCTCAAGATATTCAGCCTCACTAATATCACCATGCCCGTTATTCATAGATTGAATTATTTCACCCTCGCATGTTTTATTTACAGCCGAAGAAACAATCCGTTGAAGACCAATATCTCCCTCAATAAGCAAGAGTGAGATGGCTTTTGAGCAGAGATAATCTCCAACTAAGATAGAGATATGATTCCCCCATCTTGAATTCACAGATGCCATGCCCCGGCGCAGAGTGGCATTGTCAATAACATCATCGTGAATAAGGGTAGCGGTATGAATCAATTCTACAGCTGTGGCAATATCTATCAGGGATTTACCCTGATAATTACATGTCTTGCCACTGAGCAAAACAAGGGCTGGCCGTAGCCTTTTCCCACCTGTTTTGAGAATATCCTCAGCCAGATTGGCAATGGATAAAGGAGAATGATACAAAACATCCCTTAGCCTTGTTTCTACCTCATTGATCTCTGGTTCAATTATAGCGTAAATATTTTTTAATTCCATTTGATTATTCCTGTTTTTTCGTAACTACTCAGGTAAAGGAATTTACCACGGAGAACACATAAGTTGATAGGTTGATAGGTTGATGAGTTTATAGGTTAAAGGAACACAGATTCATAATTCATAAACATTTCCTATCAATTCATCCACTTATCAACCCATCAACTATTCAACTTATCAACTTTTTGTGTCTTCGTGCCTTTGTGGTGAGTAGTTATGTTTGTTTTATAAAATCTTCGTGTGTTTCGTGCTCTTCGTGGTAAAAATAAGAGATTAAACCACGAAGGACACAAAGAACACGAAGTGAAATTTAACGAAATATCCAATAAAGTTAAAGGTATAAAAAAGTTTGTTTTATAAAATCTTCGTGTGTTTCATGCTCTTCGTGGTAAAAAATAATAGTCTAACTAATTGCTATAGTTAATGAAGAGTACGCCGCAACTGAGCTTTATCGTTATCAACCAGCAAAAGGATGGTAAAATATGACAAGAAGGACTTTAATTATCATAGGGTGGTTAATTATTTTCCCCTCAATAGTGCTTGCTTCCTCCTTTGATAAAAAAATGGGAATAGGGTTTAACTACCCTGGTTTGAGCTTAAAGTATGGGATAAATTCTAAAAATACTGTTGAGATTCGAACACAATTTGGGAAGGACATTCTGTCTGTGGGACCACGGTATTATCATAACTTCAGTATTAAAGACAAACTTGTTCTTTTTTGGGGTGGAGAGGCAGATAGTTTACGATTTAAGGGAAGGGTTTCAAAGGGTTCGGGCATTGCCTTTCTCCCCTTTATTGGTGGTGAATATTTGACCTCACCCAGTCTTGGGATAAGTTTGGATATTGGTCCTGCCTATATCAGCTTAAAAGATAAGAATACGGCTGAAAGGGAAAAAGGCATTGATTTTGTTCTAAACCTTGGATTAACATATTACTTTGGGGGAAATAAATGAGAATAAAATACCCTTGTTCCTGCAAAACACAAAGGGAGATAAAAAGTTACTTCCTCTGTCTTTTGTTTCTTTGTGCCTTTGTGTCTTTGTATTTTCCTCTTATCAGCTATGCTGAATTTGGTGTTGGCTTGCCAAGTGTAATCAAGGAACGAATAAAACGACTTGACCAGAGGGTTGAGGTAAAGATGAACCAACCACCAATAATCAACAGCCTTACCGCAAACCCAACAGATGTTGTCCCTGGCGGTATATCTACTATCACTTGTATGGCTACGGATACAGATGGTGATGCCTTGTTTCATACATGGGTGATTGGCACTGGCACACTTGTCGGCACTGGCTCACAGGTTGTCTGGACATTGCCATTATCATCCGGAACATACACCATTACCTGCAAGGTATATGATGGCAAGGGTGGGATGGCTCAGAGAGATGTAGGTGCTGTGGTTGTAATGGGAACAAACCAGCCGCCAGTCATCAGCAGCCTCACGGCAAGCCCAACAACGCTTGTCCCGGGTGGTATGGCTACAATCACCTGCATTGCCTATGATCCGAACAATGACCCCATGACCTACACATGGACGACTGGCACTGGCACAATCAATGGCACTGGTTCACAGGTTGTCTGGTCGTTGCCGTTATCATCCGGCACATACACCATCACCTGCGAGGTATCTGATGGCAAGGTAGGGACAAGCAGTAGTATCGCAACTGTGTCCGTCACAAATCAGCCGCCAATAATCAGCAGCCTCACGGCAAGCCCAACAACGCTTGCCCCGGGCGGTATGGCTACCATCACCTGCACAGCCTATGACCCGAACAATGACCCCATGACCTACACATGGACGACTGGCACTGGCACACTTGTCGGCACTGGCTCACAGGTTGTCTGGTCGTTGCCGTTATCATCCGGCACCTACACCATCACCTGCGAGGTATCTGATGGCAAGGCAGGGACAAGCAGCAGTATCGCAACTGTGTCCGTCACAAACCAGCCGCCAATAATTGGCAGCCTCACGGCAAGCCCGACAACACTTGTCCCGGGCGGAACGACCACCATCACCTGCACAGCCACTGACCCAAACAATGACCCCCTGTCCTACACATGGACAACTGGCACTGGCACACTTGTCGGCACTGGCTCACAGGTTGTCTGGACATTGCCGTTATCATCCGGCACATACACTATTACCTGCGAGGTATCTGATGGCAAGGTAGGGACAAGCAGTAGTATCGCGACTGTGTCCGTCACAAACCAGCCGCCAGTCATTGACAGCCTCACGGCAAACCCAACAACACTTGCCCCGGGCGGTATGGCTACCATCACCTGCACAGCCTATGACCCAAACAATGACCCCCTGTCCTACACATGGACGACTGGCACTGGCACAATCAATGGCACTGGTTCACAGGTTGTCTGGTCG
>Ga0210042_1004002_pt1 | contig 10375 bp, 8 predicted proteins | sample CryGeymeta201518_FD_183982 | JGI IMG/M metagenome (GOLD analysis project Ga0210042, IMG submission 183982) | Groundwater microbial communities from Crystal Geyser aquifers in Utah, USA - Crystal Geyser metaG 2015-18 (SPAdes) (version 2) | ecosystem: Environmental > Aquatic > Deep subsurface >... | reverse complement strand
CTCTAATAAAGTTCATTTTTGAGGTTCTACAAAGGTTACGTTGCGCTGCAACTGAAAATCAAATACTTAAAAATGTCACTCATGTTGCACTAACACCCATTTTTTTAGCTTAAAAAAATGAACTTGCTCAAAATCCATCTTCTACTTTAATTTTTTTGGGAGATAATATTTATCCGTATGATTGATTTCTGATTCCCAAAAGAGAAATAAGAATAGATTCAAAATTACTAGCAGAAAGAAAAGAAGCCGAAAAACATATTGATTCTCAACTCAAAATTGTAGAAAATCATAAAAAAGAAAATATAATTTTTGTAGCAGAAAATCATGATTGGGGACACGACAAAAAACAAACTTTTGTAGTAGAAGAACAAGATTATATTACTCAAAAAGGTTATGCTTATTTACCAAAAAATGGTTGTAGTACACCAAGCGTTGTTGATTTGTCGGATAGTGTTGTTTTGATTTGTTTAGATACACAGTATTTTTCAAAAAAATAAATCCTCTGACTGTGAATTAGAAATAAATGCAGAAATTTATACTCGTTTGGATAGTATTATTTCTGAGAATAAAGACAAAAAAGTAATTGTTGCAGCACATCATTTATTAGAAAGTGAAAGTTCGCATAGTGGAAAATTTCCTTTGCGTCCTCATCTTTTTCCGTTGGTAGATTTTAAGAAAAAATTATATATTCTGTTGCCTATTTTGGGAACGGCTTATGTTTTGATGCGAAAATTAGGTTTTTAAGAACAAGATATTTCAAATTCTCGGTATCAAGATTTGAAGGAAAATCTATCTTCTATTTTTGAAAAACACTCTAATTTAGTTTACGTTTGTGGACACGAACACACTTTGCAGTATCATAAATTCAATAAAAAAAACACAACCAAAAAACACATTTGGCGACAAATAAATAGTGGTGCAGGTTCGAAAAAAACTTTTATAAACAAAAATTACAAAAAAGCCTTGTTTGCTTATTCTAATTATGGTTTTGCTCGTTTGGATTATCTAAAAAATGGAAAAGTAGTAATTTATTAAGTAAATGGACACCTGCCAAAGCAGCGAAGCTAATTTAAAATGGATAATTGATAATTACATAAAACATTGATTATCAAGCTATTACATTAAAAATAAGATGCATTAATTTTTTACGATTACTTATTACAATCAAAAGGGGGAAGTTTTGTATTTTGATAAATGGTAGGAAAATAGAAAATCTGTTTCAAGTTTTGCAACCTAAAACAGATTTTATACTATTTTGAATTTTGACTTCTGAAATCTAACTTCTAAATTTATTCTAATATTGATTAGAACCTAGCAAAACTAATGTACAAGCTGCTTCCACTTCAATTCCGGCTTCTTGTGCCTTTTTCATGAGTTCTGGATTTTCTGTCCCTGGATTAAAAATTATTCGTTTGGGTTTTGTTTCAAGAATATAATTATACCATTCGGGCTGATTTCTGACACCTACATAAAGTGTTAGCGTATCAATATCAGTATGAATAGTAAGGTCTTTATTTTCAGTTTGATATTCTATTTCTTGTCCAAAAACCTCCCCTTTTTTTATTCCGACAGGTACAATTTCATGATTTTTAGCAGTCAATCTTTCGGCTGCTAAATAAGCATAACGAGTAGGATTTGGCGTTGCACCAAGAATAAGCGTTTTTTTGCTCTGCATTTTATATAAATGGTTTGAATTGATTTTTAGATTTAAAATTGTATCTATGAAATCAATTCAAGCCCTATTTTGTTTCAAAAGTATTTCATCTGACAGTTGAAAACTATCAGCTACTTAATTACAATTTCTCCATTAATTTTCCTTTCAAACGCTGAAATTCTTCTTCTGTCAAGATTCCTTTATCTCTCAAACTGGCAAGCTGGCGAAGTTCGGCAAGTGCGTTTGCTGATTCTTTTGCAGATTGATAAGACGAAGGATTTGCTGTATTTGGATTAGAGTTCTGGTTAGAATTTGAGGTTTTATTTGTTGCACTATCTGGAGGTGTGTCTTCTGCCTTTGGAGCTTTTTGAGCATTATTTTTAGTTGGATTTGCTTGATGAGGTGGCTCTTCTTCAGAATAAGAATTTGTTTTGGTCTGATTTGAAGTGGTTGTGTTTTCTTGTTTCTTTTTCTCTTTTTGGTATTTTTCATCTACTACTTCTTCAAAATCCATTACTTCTTCGAAATCAAAATCTTTTTCATTTTCTTGTTTTACCTCTTCACCTGAAAATTCTGCATACGCCTTTTTTGCACGTTTTTCTACTTCATCTTTCATTTGTTTGGCAAAATCTCGTCCTTTTATGAGCTGTTCATCATAAAATCCTTTTACGGCTTCTGTATCAAAGTTTTCTAAATCTCCTCCTTCTCTAAAGTGTTTGGCAAATGTTTTTCCTGCTGCATACGTCGAAGCTCCAGACAAAACAGCCATTCCGACACCACCAGCAATACTTCCCCAACCAGGGATAAGTTTGAGAGCCTGCGCCCCTAGTTTAGATAAAACACCACCCGAAAGTGTACCCATCCAAGATTCTATATTTGCATTATTTGGTTGTACACCATTTATTTCTGCCAACCTTCTAACCATATCAGCCTGTATGACTGTTACGGCAATCATATCAGCCAAAGGAATCGGAATAAGTGAAGCTGCCATTGCCCAAATAACAGAGTTTTCGATAACTTTATCGGCACGTTCATGGTCATCATCAAGGCGCATTTTGTCTTTTAGTTTATAGAGAAGGTAGTCTAACATAGGTAATTTATGGTTTGTTTTTTTTGATTTATATAAAATAATATCGTTTGTAAGGACACAAACAACAGCAAATTATTGTCTTTATTTATTATGAATAATAGCTACTTGGTTATACACAGTACGTAAAATCAGTAAGCATTGTTTTCAATATAGTTTTTATTAACGCTAAGATACTAAAATGGTTCTGTCTTAGAAATATGGCTCTCAAATTTTTGTTTGTTAATCATTTAGCAATCTATTGAGTATTTGGCAGTAATTTATTCATTTTAAATTTATTCAAAAATAATATCTATTATTTTCTTATTAAAATACAAATCTACATCTTGCATTCGTAAAGTCAAACTATCATTTTTTTATCTCATTTTTTCATTTGAATTTTTATTTCAGTTATTTACTCATCTTAAACAACAATTTGATTATGAACAGAGAAAATTTCGAAGAATTATTAGAACAAGCCTCTTATTTTTTTCAGTCTTCCAAACACGATGTAGTATATTCTGCTCCAGATGGAAAATTTTATCGTGAGCAAGATTTATATAGAATCGAAACTAAGTTTGGGGCAGCCAGTCTTATCAAAATTCATAGACACGAAACGCTCTCTTATGTAGAAGAAACTTTGTATTTTTAAAAAACTATTCAAGCATTGATGCTTGAGACAAATAATTATTAAGAACAAAAAAATCAGTTTATCATAAAAAAATCCTAATCACATTGAAGAAACCTCTTTAAAGTGATTAGGATTTTTATTGCAAAACAATTTTCGCCCTTCTGACTTTTTAGCAAAATATATAAGGAACTTATATTTTTAGGCAATTTTTACTTATATTCTTTTGAAATAAGGAATTAAGAATCAAAAAAAATTACGACCTTTGCAGTCGCAATAATTACCTTAGGAATCAGAATTAAATAAACTACTATTTTCAAAATTTTAATTAACTGGTAATCAATAAATTAAATCCGCAATTTTTAATTCGTAGTTGTTCCCTAGCTAGTATATTTATATTATTTGCAGCTTTTTTATAGTTTATATGGATTATTAATTGTTATCATTTGCCATGAAAGTCGTTGAAAAAATTGATGAGCTTAGAAAAGCTTTAACCCCGTATTCAAAATCAGAAAAAACGATTGGTTTTGTGCCTACTATGGGCGCACTCCACAAAGGACATATTTCACTTATCAAAACTGCAAAAAAGAAATCAGATTTTGTAGTGTGTAGTATTTTTGTCAATCCTCTTCAATTTAATAATACAGGTGATTTCACAAATTATCCTATTTCTTTAGAAAAAGATATAAAAATGTTGGAAAAAGCAGGTTGCGATTTGCTTTTCTTACCCAATTCGGATACTATGTATCAAAATCCTGTCAGAACAAAAATGACTTTTGACGGATTGGATAATGTAATGGAAGGAACGCACCGACAAGGACATTTTAGTGGAGTAGGAATTGTAGTAGCAAAATTATTCAATTTGGTACAACCTAACCACGCATTTTTCGGACAAAAAGACCTTCAACAATTTGCTGTTATTCAGCAGATGGTAACTGATTTATCATTTCCGATTGAGCTACATTGTTGCCCTATCCAAAGAGAAGAAGACGGACTAGCCATGTCTTCAAGAAATAGAAGACTAGATGAAGACCAGCGAATTATTGCACCCAAAATTTATGAGAGCCTTATTTTGACAAAAAAAATGCTCAAAAAAGGAGAATCTGTCGAAAAAGCACAACGAGCAGGACTTTCTCATTTAGATAAATACAAAGAATTCGAAACTGAATATTTAGAAATCGTAGATGCGACTACGCTACAACCTTTAGACTCTAAATTAAAATTCAAAAAATTAGATACTAGCACAAAAATTGCGATTTGTGTCGCTGCAAAACTAGGAGAAATACGACTAATTGATAATATTATTATTGATTAATTGGAAGTCATTGGTAAAGATGCCAACTAAAGACGAGCAGTTTTTATCAAAAACGTAATATTAACAAATTGTTACAAAATCACAACTTAATCATTAACAAATTCGTATAATCAAGCAGAAAACATTAAAATCCTTTCAAGAAAAGATTCCTTTTTTTGTTATTTTAATCAAAAAACAACTATGTTATTACAAATATTCAAATCAAAGATACATTGCGTCAAAATTACACAAGCCGAACTAAATTATGTAGGAAGTATAACCATAGATGAGGAACTTATGGAAGCGGCCAATTTATACGAAGGCGAACGTGTACAAATTGTAAATAATAATAATGGTGAACGCATCGAAACCTATGTCATTCGTGGCGAACGTGGCACAGGTACAATTTGTCTGAATGGTGCAGCAGCTCGCAGGGCGCAAGTTGGAGATGTAGTAATTATTATTTCGTATGCCCTCATGACACACGACGAAGCAAAGGCGCACAAACCAACGATTATATTTCCAAATGAAAATAACCGACTTAATTAATTATAATCGGTAATATATAAAACAAAAAACTCTTTTATTTATACTAATAAAAGAGTTTTTTGTTTTTGTAAATAAACAAGATTAATTCTTATTCATTCATCACTCGCAATTCATTTACTTTCCTTGAAAATCAGCTTTTCTTTTCTCCAAAAATGCGCTTGTTCCTTCTTTAAAATCTTCTGAACGACAACAATTAGCAAACGCATTGGCTTCTGTTTGGTAGCCATCTTCAGCACGATACACCGAATTTACACTTTCAATAATTTGTCCTAATGCAATAGGAGCTTTTTTATTGAATTTTTTGAGCATTTCTTCTGCTTTTTCTACTACTTCATGCGAAGCAACCACATGATTTACAAGACCTAATGTAAGAGAAGTTTTGGCATCAATCATATCTCCAGTCATAAGTAATTCCATCGCCTTTGAACGACCAATATAAATAGGCAAACGCTGCGTTCCACCATATCCCGGAATTATTCCAAGATTAATTTCAGGCTGACCAAATTTTGCATTTTCAGAAGCAATACGGATATGACACGCCATAGCCAACTCACAACCACCACCCAAAGCAAAACCATTAACGGCAGCCACAACAGGTTTCGGACAATTTTCTATTTTTAAGAATATTTCTTGTCCACGTTCGGCAAATTTACGAGCATTCATTTCGTTTATTTCAGCAATTTCTGAAATATCTGCACCTACTACAAAGGCTTTATTTCCTGCACCTGTAACCAAAACCGATTTTACTTCCTCATCGTCATACGCACGAGTAAAGGCTTGATCTATTTCCTCCATCGTTTCAAGATTGAGGGCATTTAATTTACTTTCTCTATTGATAGTAATTTTCAAAATTCCGTCAGAGAGTGTAACGAGTAAGTTTTTGTATTCCATATAATTATAATTCAAATAGTTTTCCTAAAGTTTTGTAGGTTTGACTATTTAGTTTTGTGATTACTCAATTAGTGAGATTAGTTATCTTCAAAGGTAAGAAGTTTGAAACGGATTAACAATTTATTTAGTTGGTTTTTGTTCTAGCTGTTTTTTTCTGTCTTTTGGATTCAACTTGTAAATTTATTTTGAGATAATAGCTTCCCAGCTATCAATTTCCTCTTTATCAATTTGATACAAATCAAAAACAATATTATCAATTTTCAAATCTATTTCATTAATTTCTTTTTGAAGTTGATTGATTTGAGTTTTATAAACATTAAAATATTCCTCATATTCATCTTGTTGAAAAGCTGTAAGAATTATCTTTTGTTTTCGAAGCTCTTTCACAAAATCCATAAAATCATAATCATAAAAAGATTCTATATTTCTAGTAATCTTTTTGATAGAAAAATTTTGCTGAACCCTACGTACAAAACGGTTTTTCTTTTCTTTGAATTCTTTATGAAGTTCTAGCATTTTGTCTGTGCAATCTGATAGAATTTGTTCTTTGTCTTGAATGTTTTTTGGAAAAGGTAAAAGTCCTAAATGATAGAGTTTTACTTCTGCCAATGCTTCTCCTTTTTCTGGATTAATGGTAAAATAATAAAAGTCTAAAAGCCTTGAATTCAGAATTGCCAACAAACATTTTAAAGACAAAACCGACTTTGAGTTTTTCATGATAATATGTATATTATTTCTTACAATAAATCCATTATACAAATAATGACCAATAATAGAATCGCTAGTCTGTCTGAAAACTAACTTTTCTTTTTCGTCAAAAATGGCTTTATCTCGTGGAGCAGCCAACCATTCGCCATATTTTATCCAATAATCATTATCCCAAACCAAATTATATCTATGAAACTGACTTCCACCCAAAAGTGGCAAAAATGTATCATCAATTTTTTCTGTACTTGTAAAAGGTTTTTCAGCTACTATTTCTTTGCTTTGTGGAGGTGTTCCCTTTCCTTTTTCATACGGTTTTACACCATTTTTTATAGAATAAAAGTCTTTTACAAAATAAGATTTTTCGGCTATTTTATCTCGTAATTGATAGAGTTTTTCTGTCAAATAAAGATTAAAAACAGATTCTTGTAAAATTTTACTTTGAGAAATAGAGTGCTGATAAAGATTAATTTCTTCTTCGATTTTCTCTCCTGCCAGTTGTTTATTTTTTAGTTCTTCGGCTTTTGCAATATCGCCTATTGTTATATCGATAAATTTTTCCTTTTTAGTTTCTTCTTTATTCTGTTTGTTTATTTTTTTTATAAAAACAGAATCAACATCAACGGTCGCATCAGGAAAAACTTTTTCGGAGTGTGAAGTAATTTTGTACAGCCAAAAATTTGATAAAATATAGTTTCTAAAATCGTTTCCACTTTCCACCAAACGCCACGTATTAGGCGCAATAAAACTCAAAATTCCGTTTTCTCTAACCAAATTATTCAAACAAGAAATATAAAAAACCAAATAGGTATCAGATAATTTTGAATTGAGTCCAAATTCAGCGTATTTTTCTAGTAAATAATCAGTTTGATTTTTAGGAATTTTGCCACCATAAGGAGGATTTCCAACAATGGCATCAAAACCAGTTACATTATTTCCGTCAAAAACAGTAGAAAATTCTTTATTCCAATCAAATGCTTTTTCTGCTGCAATTTCTGTTTTATCAATAAGTGAATTTCCACATTTTATATTTTTGTTTAGTGAAACCAATTTTCGTCCTCGTTGAGCCGTTCGAAGCCAAAGCGAAAGTTTTGCAATTTCGATAGATTCTTCATTGATATCGACACCAAAAATATTGTTTTCTAAAATCTGTTCTTCTATTGTTTTTCTGTTGTTTTTAGAATTTTCTTCTAATTTATCAATCAGTTCGTTTGTTTCTTCCATTGAATATTGAAAGGTACTTTTGTCAAAACTAGCATCAAATTTTTGCAAATAATCCTCATTTTCATTCAATGGTTTTCCAATTATTTTTTGATAAACTTCATCAATGTAAGCGTGTTCTGTAATCAAAAATTCTAAGGCTTCATTCAAAAAAGCACCACTTCCACACGCTGGGTCGCAAATTGTAAGCTGTAAAAGCCAATTTTTATAATCAATTAATTTCTGTTCTATTGTTTGTAGATTTTGATTTTTATCAGTTGCATTTTCTTTTAATTCTACCAGTTTATCAAATTCTAATTCTGTCTTTTTATCTTCACAAAGATTCCCAACACTATTTTGCAAAATATATTTTGTTATATAGTGAGGTGTGTAAAATACTCCGTCTTTTTTTCGTTTTGTTGTCTTTTTATTTACTACTTTCCCTTCCAAGACAGCTTGCATTTCTTCCAGTTCATTCAAAGAATGTTCGAAAATATGTCCCAAAACTGTTACACTTACTTCACTTTCATAATCATAACGACTAAGTTTCATCGCATAACCATACAAAATTTTATCATCAATCAAAACAGCGTCTAAGAGTTCATCTTGAGCGAAAAGTTCTCCGTTATAAGGAAAAATACTGTAATTTTTACCTTTGTGTCCTTTATCTATATAAGAAAAATACTTTTTAAAACGTTCGTACAACGGAATTTGAAGTTCATGTTTTTCTTTGAGTTCGACCCAATTTTCTAAAATGGTTTGGATAGAATTTGGAGGGAGTAATAATCTATCTTCGGCAAAGAGAATAAATAAAAAACGGTCTAAAAGTTTTTGTGTTTTCTTGAAATAATCTAGTTTTGAAGGCGTAGAACCATTGCTAAAATTCTTTTTGAGATGAGGCGCAATTCCATTTTTCACAATATTCTCAAAAATATCATTTCTAAAATCTGAATAATCTTTGTATAATTTTCTCGTAATTTCTTCTTCTTGAATAATCGATTCGTCTTTTATTCGTTTTGGCAAGTTAGATAAAATATTTTTGTGATACAGACACAAAAACAAAACATCAAAACGCTCTCTAGTGAGCTTAAAAAGATTAAATTCTTCAAAATTGACAGTATTATCGATATAAAAACGCAGCTTTTCAAAATTTGAAGTAATTACGTAATTGCAATTTGGCTGATTCATTTTGTAACCAAAAGCCTGTTGTTCTACTTTTCGAAGGTCTAAAGTGCGTGTATCTTTTAGTTCGATGACAGCAATCGCTTTTCCATTTTTGAGAATTGCTCCATCTGCTTTTTTCTGATTGGTTAGATTTTTAAATTCGGTTGTAAGATTGAAATTTTCTGTGGGCTGCTTGATATAACCAAAAACATTGACAAACAAATCTATCAAAAACTCGCCTTGATATTGTTCTTCTCTCGTTTTCTCAATGTTTTTTTGAATTTGAGGGTCATGAAAAAAGGCAGAAAAAACTTGCCACGCTTTTTCTACTTCTTCTTTTGGAAGATAGCGCAAGTGATTCGATAAAACTGTTTTTTGAAATAAAGGCATTGAATAGTTTTTGACTGTTTTTTATTTGTAGATTCAAGATACAAAGATAAAATAAACTAAATGTATTGTGAATTTATTTTGTCTTATTTCGTTCATAAAAAAATGTTGCTATATCCATTACTATCAGCAGTCCAAAAAGTAACGAAGCTGTTAGTTTAGTATTCTTTCCTCTATCTAAAATAACCAAAGCAAAAAAAATAAATGAATAGATATAACGTGCAATATTTGTTACGCTAGTTTTCTTTTTCCTTATAAATAATCTAGTCTTATACCCTTTTTCATCTTCTATCGAAAAGCCATTTTCTTCTGATAATTTTAATAAATCTTTAGCTACTTTTTCTCTTTTGGCTTCCATACAAGCTCTAAATAATATATTTATAAGTTCTTTTTCTTCTGTCGAAAAACTAGATTTATAATTAGATATTTCATTTTGAGTTTCATCTTGTTTTGCCATTGGATGAAATTGCGAAGAAGAAATATCTTTATAATTCAATATTTTCTGTTCATAAATCGTAAAAATATCAGTAGCGATTAAATACCATTTTGATTGATTTGATAAGGGTTTACTAAATTTTAGCAGATAATTAATAAGCATTTCTTTATCTTCTACGGATTCTAGTTTTCTAAAAATTATCGTTTTCTTTTGTTCAAAATTAGCAACTGTATCTTTGTCATTTCCAGTAAAATCTTCTTCAAGTAATTTCATACTGACAACTACGGACTTTCTCCTTTTATTTGTTTCATAAATTCATCAATTTGTTGTTGAGTAATATTTTCTTTTTCCATCCATTCTACAATTTCTTGATGATGCGCAAGCTTTTCAAGCCCTTTGAG
>Ga0210042_1003980_pt1 | contig 10415 bp, 9 predicted proteins | sample CryGeymeta201518_FD_183982 | JGI IMG/M metagenome (GOLD analysis project Ga0210042, IMG submission 183982) | Groundwater microbial communities from Crystal Geyser aquifers in Utah, USA - Crystal Geyser metaG 2015-18 (SPAdes) (version 2) | ecosystem: Environmental > Aquatic > Deep subsurface >... | reverse complement strand
TTTCATTTCAAGAGATCAAAAACCTTTTGTAATAGTCCACTTAAATTATAACGTGTGGCAGCTGAAAAAAATATTGGAGTAATTTTCATTTTTTTAAACTCTTTGGCGATTATTCTCTTGCGTGTACCATCAACAATTTCTGACTTGCTGATTGTGACGAGCATTTTTTTATCTGCCAATTTTTTTGAAAAATCCTTAAGCTCTTTCAACAAAATTTTATACTCCCCGACTGGATTTTCTGATTCTGCGGAAATTAAAAGTATTAACTCTTTTGTTCTCTCAATATGACGCAAAAACTTATCGCCCAAACCTTTGCCTTTCGATGCACCCTCAATTAAGCCTGGGATATCAGCAAAGATAAACTCTTTATCATGAATTTTGACTACTCCTAAATTCGGCTCCAGCGTCGTAAATGGATATTCGGCAATTTTTGGCCGCGCGTTGGAAATTACCGACAAAAGTGTCGATTTGCCGGAATTTGGAAATCCAGCTATTCCGACATCAGCGATTAGTTTTAACTCCAGTTTTAGCTCTCTCTCTTCGCCTGGCAAACCTTCCTTTGACCACTCTGGCGCTTGTTTTATCGATGTTGCAAAATGATGATTGCCCCAACCTCCATTGCCGCCCTTGACCGCCAAGTACTCATTATTCTTGTGGACAAGATCAGCTACGATTTTTCCATTCTCACTAATAATAGTACCTTCAGGCACAGAAAGGATTAAATCCTGCCCTGATTCGCCATGCTTTTTATAACGCAGACCGTGTTTACCATTCTCGGCCTGAAAATGCTTGCGATTAGCAAAAAAAGTCAAAGTATTCAAATTATTGTCAGTAAGAAAAATAATGTTCCCGCCATCGCCGCCATCACCGCCATCAGGCCCACCCTTAGGCCGATTTTTTTCACGAATAAAAGAAACAGCGCCATCACCACCATCACCAGCTTTAACTTTGATTGTAACTTCATCAGTAAGCATAAATAAAACTTAAGAACAAAAGAACTGAAGAACTTATGGACAGAATTCAATACCATTTTGTTCTTTAGTTTATCAGTTTTTTAGTTCTTTGGTTAAATTTAGTAGACAAATCCCTTTATCACCGAGTCATTGGCAGAGATAGTTCGGTGGCTTACAACGCCCCAACCGCTATAATTCATTTCAGAAACTGTGAAGCTACTGCCGCTAACTGATTCAACATAAGCAACATGCCCCCACCATGATTCTCGAGTGACAACGATCGCACCAGGAGCCGGCTCACTTCCAGTGGTATAACCAGCTCTTTTAGCACTATTTAGCCACTGGCCGGCATTTCCCCAACTGGTTGGAATCGCACGTCTGGTAGCGGCATAATAGGTACAATATCCGTAAGGATAGCCATTGTATTTGCTTCCTACTCGAGTATCAACGCTGATACTACGAGAACTAGACGAACTTCTAGTCACAGTATTTCTATTTGCCTGGGCAAGTTTTTTCTCTTTGGCAGCAATCTCTTTCGCCGATGGCTCCCAGCTCTCTGGCGGAATTTTTATTGTTGTGCCGGGTTGAATCAAATCGATATTCGTAAGATCATTGGCAAATTTTATTGAGGAAATTTTAACATTATATCTCATACCCAGACCTGACAACGTGTCGCCTGGCTGAACCGCGTAGATCAAATTTTTCGTTCTTGGTCCCTGCTGGGCAACTTCTTCTGGACGCTCAGATTTGGAAGTTGTGGTGGTTTTAACATCAATAGCAAAACCGCTACTTTCGGAATCAGTTGGCAGCGTAATCAGTTTTTCTACAGATGAAGCGTCGTTGATAATTAGAGGTGTATAGTGGTCAATAGAAGTTGCCACATCAACTTGAGTACTCGGATCAGCAGGAATCAGATTGTAAAGTTCATCTGCGCCTCTGGCAACAATAACGTTACAAAGTGCCACTATTAGACCTAGTGCGATAACAATAAAATGTGGGGCTAGCCGGCGCTCAACTATAAAATTCTTGGCTGTAATAATCCGCTTTATCATCCTACGGATGATCTTGACTAAAGATTCTTTCTCAAGCAACTTTAGCCAGGAAGCCAAGAATTGTTTAACTTCTTCGAAATGGTTTTTGATTTTTGCCTGTCCTGCTAGCTTGATTATCGTCTCAAGCAGGATGATTCCCTTCCTTCTTTTTGTTTTATTGCTCTCCAACCTTGCCTGACGCCCGCCTGCCGGACGGGCAGGGCAGGCAGGTTTAAGCGGAGGCTCTTCTTCATTTAGTAAGGCAATAATGGTCCTCCTTGACCTTTATCCCGCCTACTTGGCCGCACCATGGGTGGCGCGGCGTTTTAGACAGACATTATCGATTCTAGCAACCATCTAAAAATCTGTCAAGCCCCGTCCTTCCTCCCTATTACAATAAATTTTACTGCAACACTATTGTTACCGATGTCGGCTGGAAACTAACAAGAGTTACCCCTGCTGGTAGAACGAAATCTCCGTTCTGAATACTGATAGTAGATCCGGCAGAGGCGGAAGATAAATCAAGATAAAGGGAAATGTTATCGCTGGAAATGCCTCTGATCAGATCCAAAGCACCAGAGATTACAATATCTACAGTTTGTGGAGAGATTTTGAGATTTGTTGGCAAGTTTTTTGTCTTTACTGGTATTGTTAAAGGTTTTGTTATCGCTTGCTGGCTAAAATTTATTATTACATTAACAGAGGAGATATTATCAACGCTTTGGACACCAATCGGGAAGCTCAATTTGGCCGATGTATTGATGGTTGACGAGGCGTTGCCGATGTCTATAGGTTGAGTAGAGACAGAAGACAAGGCGCGAACAACTTCCGGCGTTCCAACAATTGCGATCAGCGAAGGGTTAGTAGAAACAGATGAAATATAATATCCAACCTCCGGATTACCAGTTGTCACTACTTTAATCCCAACATTTTTAACATTGCCAGCCTTAACAATTCTCACCTCAGCTGACACAGTCTGAGGAAGAAAGTTCGCATATTCAATCGGTTTGCCTTGGCTGTCCAAAGCCACAATCTTAACCGATTTAGAGAAAGTCTCCGCTTCTCCAGACAAAATAATCTCGGCAGTTGCCTGACTAATGCCCTCGATAATGCTTTTGGGTCCGGAGACTTTGACGGTGGAGGGATTAAAGATTACGTCACCGGCAACCATATTTTCTGCCGCATTACCGGAGAGTCTGACAACAACCGGGATCTCTTTTTCCAAAGAAGGCTCAATTGTCACCACGACCGATGAGGGATCCTTGGAGACAATTTGCAGCCCAGAGACCAAGGTTGTAACATTCAGCGGAATATCGTGGGTACCAACAGAAAGACCGGTAAGATCAATATAGGCCGTAAAGCTCTCGGTCGAGAGCTGTTTCCAAGTTCCAGGCTCAGCGGCAATTTCAATTTTCACTTCTTTTTGATCATAAACAGCAATCAGGCCAGGCGAAAGATTTATCTGTTTAATTGGAATAGTACTAGGAAATTTAGCTACACTTGTTTCACTTGAGGCAGCATAAACCCACATGCTAATTGCCACCAGTAAGGCAAGAAGTTTTATATGCCAATTATTAGTGATAATCTTTATGCTCATGATTTCTCTTCCTCGCGTTTTTTTCTTCTTTTAAACCAAGCAAATAAACTTGACTCTTCCTTGATATTGGTCCGCAAAAGCCTTTGAAGTCGCGATTTAAGACGCTCGCCGGTGATACGACGCTCGAGATCACCACCAACAGCAATTGAAATTGAGCCAGTTTCTTCGGAAACAGCAATAGCAACAGCATCTGAGACTTGGGAAATACCAATCGCCGCTCGATGTCTGGTGCCTAAATTTCTTCCAGGCTCAACTTCGGCCACAGGAAGAATTGAGGAGGCAGAAACAATTTCTCCGCCAACAATGATTACTGCCCCATCATGTAGGGGCGATTTTGGAAAGAATATAGAGCTAAGAATCACTGCGGTCACTTTGGCCTCAAGCTCCACACCACTATCAATATATTCTCTCAGACCGCTTCTCCTCTGAATTACGATCAAAGCACCAACTCTCTGACTAGAAAAAACCTTGCAAGCATCATGAATCTCATCTACTATTTTTGCCAGTTCATCATGCGAAAGTGATATTTCTGTCCAGAATCGTGGCCGACCGAGTTTTTCGAGGGCCCGACGCAACTCGGGCTGAAAAACTATTGGGATTGCTACAACTAATGCAGTTGTTAAGTATTTTAAAATAAAATTCAGAAGAATAAGATTGAAAATTCGAGCGATAAACATCGCTAAAATCAGAATAATAAAGCCGTAAAGTATCCTGATTGCTCTTGTTTCGCGCAAGAAAAGATAAATCCAGTAAAAAATAATTGCCACAATTAGAACATCGAAAAAAACCGTAAAGCCGAAATTAAGCTTAAGGCTAGAGAAGAAATAATTAGCCCGATCTACTGTACCTAATACTCTAGAAGTCATACTCTCCAAAATTCCCTTTACCTCCCCTTATCTTTATTATACTATAGTTATTTCCATAATTTTGAGTTTTAAGTTTTCCGCCTCGGCTAGCCGACTCGCCTCGATTCGGTGAAGCGGGAGGCGAGACGGGTGAGTTTTAAGTTTTTACAACGTCTGTTTTGTCTCCTCGATCCTAAAAGCAACTACCTTGTCCCCAATAGAATAATTCGCGCCCACAGACAAACCAATCCCTGCTTCAATTCCGGCAGCTACCTGGCTGACTTGTTCTTTCCCTCGGCGAATTGATTCAATTTTCCCCCGCCAGATTTCCTTTTTATCCGCAATTACTTTTGCCAGGTCGCTGCTTCTAAATTCGCCCTCAAGTACCCGGATGCCGATAACTACGCTTTTTTTGTCATTCCTGAACTCGGCTAGTATCTCTCCTCTCCCGGTTTCAACTTCATTTATAATTGGCGGCAACATATCCTGGAGAATTTTCTTAATATCATCAACTAGTTCATAAATCACTTCGTAGGTCAGAGCTGTAATTTTTTCTTTCTCAATAATCTTTTTTGCCGGCAAGGAAATTGTCACTCTAAAACCTAGAATCATTGCTCCTGTTGCAGCCGCCATTGTAGCATCAGATTCTGCGACCGCCCCAACTCCCTCTGAAATGATCTTAATTTGGGCTTGCGGATGTTTCAGCTCAGAAATTGATTTCCTAATAGCCTCTAAGGAACCAGCAACATCTGCCTTGATAATCAAATTCAATGTTTTTATGCCTTTATCATCTTTAGATATTGTTTTAGCAGTAGCATATTTTCTGACCCTGGATCGCTCTAAATATTTTTCCGCCGCTTCCTTGGCTTCGTGTTCCGACGTAAATGAAATGAGCCGATCAGCAAAATTAGGCACAGACTGGAGCCCAGCAACTCGGACTGGCATGCTCGGGCCAGCATTCTTTATCGGATGTTCTTTAAAATCCTCTAAAATTCTCACTTTGCCATAGACAGATCCAACAGCAATTGGATCGCCAAGATGTAGAGTGCCATTTTCAATTAAAACCACGGCTAATGCTCCTGCACCTTTGTGCATGTGTGATTCAATAACCATAGCAGTTGCGGGAGCGGTAGGATCAGCTAAGAGCTCCATCATATCCGTTTGTAAAATTATCATCTCGAGAAGTTGATCTAAACCCTCTCCAGTTTTGGCTGAAATCTTAACTATCACGGTTTTACCGCCCCAATCTTCACCAATTAATTCATACTCGGATAGTTGTTGTTGGACTTTTATAACGTCGGCGTTTGGTAAATCAACTTTATTAATTGCCACAATAATTGGAATTTTGTGAGCTTTTGCGTGCTCAATTATTTCCTTTGTTTGTGGCATCACACCGTCATCAGCAGCGACGATCAAAACCACAATATCGGCAATTGAAGCGCCATGTGAGCGCATAGTAGAAAATGCTGAGTGGCCAGGGGTGTCGATAAAAGTGATACTGTGGATTTTTTTCTTATTTGCAGGGTCAGGAATATCGATTTGATAAGCAGAGATGTGCTGGGTAATACCACCAGACTCTCCTGCCGCAACGTGAGTTTCGCGTATTTTATCTAGAAGCGTAGTTTTGCCGTGATCAACATGGCCCATAATTGTTACCACTGGTGGACGTGGTTTCAAACTTTTCGAGGCTTTCATCACAATTTTCTCTGCCGCCTCACCTTCTGGACCTGCCTTCTCTTTCACGATTTCAATCCCGAGATCATCGCCAATAATTGCTGCCGTGTCATAATCAATGTTTTCATTTATATTGGCCAGGACACCATTTTTAATTAACTCAGAGATAACTTCAGTCACAGGAAGTTCAGAACGCTCGGCAAAATCCTTAACTGAAATTATTTCGGGGATAGCAACCTTTTTCTTTGCCTTAACTTCTGATTTTTCATTGATGTTAGTCTGCTCTCGGCTAACAGAAATTACGGCTTTTTTGTCAAAAGCCTTCTGTTCTTTTTTACTTAATTTCCGCTTTTTATAAACCATAATTCAGCAAAAAAGCTGACAGCTGTCAGCTGATAGCTAATAGCTCTTTTATATTAGCACACTCACGCTAGGAGTTCAATCAACTTAAAAGTGCAGGCGACTGTCGCCACCTGCACACTGATAACATCGAGTGCTTCTGCTTCATGCATTACTGATACTTCACCCGGATCTGAGCCGAGTTGAGCGAGATCTCCACCCCCTGGTAAATGACAAACATCGTCATCGTGATATCACTCCCCGACTTGGCACTCCTGCTTAAGTAGCTGTAAGAGCAGGACTTGTACCAATGCGGATCAGTCGGTGGCGCTCCGCTAGGCCAGGACCAACCGTCCGGAGAGTAGTAGGCATTCTTGGTTGGGTTCACTACTCGACCGAGCGGCAGGCCGCTAGTCGTCAGCAGCCTGAACTCCCATCTCCTTTTCCGATAGAGTTGCTCTATATCGGGAGAGTTTGGCATGCTTGTTGGGAGGTCAGCCCGAAGTATATCACCATGCTCGATCCTGACCTTAAGGCCACTCATCGGCTTGTCGCTCAGGTTGAGAACTATGAGCTCAAGTGGAATGTAACCACCAGGGGCGATAGAAACCGTGAAGTCGGAAGCTTTACCTTCCGAAAATCCCGTACCACTACCAAAGGACATACCTCCGCTGATAGAAGTCATCAGCTCAGAGATTCTGGCCTTTCTTTCCTCTTCCTTACGTTTCAGCTCGGCTTGCCTTGCTGCTTCACGCCGGTCCTGTTCAGCGCGGGCCTTACACTGATCGCAGACGATCTTCTTCTCTGTCACTCCGTAGCGTTTCGACTTCCACCGTGGAACGGAGAGGGGATGCACATCCGACCTGACTTTCCTCCCGCCATGATGGTTGTCGGCGGTGCAAATGACCAAGGTTCCCGTCCAGACCTCCACCGAAGAAAGCTCATACACTCCGGCCGCGACGACCAGCAGAACAGCAAGAACGATCCAGACAGTTTTACTCACTGTGTTTGCCTCCTTGGGCAATAGAATGCTCGGGATTGTTCGTATACAGCGGATACTTAGTTTATATCATATTTTTCAGTTTTTGTCAAACATTTTGTGACAAAATCTCAAGTTGGTATAAAAGAGATTGTTATAAACTAAATTAAATCCCGCAAATTCATTTGACGAAGGGAAAAAATTGTGCATAAATATAGGTGACTTATCGATCCGTGTTATGCGTGGTTGATGAGTGGCAGGAATAAGTATCTCAAGAACTAGCCAAAAACATGTTCGAAAGATAGCCATCCCTGAATTCTAAATCCCAGAAAGAGAAAGGAGGGTAGAATCATGGGCCACAGTGGCAAGGGTGGGCAAAGCGGACAAGGCAGGCGTTATGGCGGAGGCCATGGCGGATCCAGCCAAGGTGGTGGGAAAAGCGGCGGCAAGGGTCCTGGTGGCGGCCGCCAGTCAGGCGGTAGCAGGACTGGCAGCGGCCAAAGCGGTGGCAAAGGGAACGACAGCGGCAGCAAGAAGAAGTAGCCGCTGTAAGCAACAACAGCACATGTGCGGGGCTGATCCTGGTCCCGCATAAACTATCAAACTATAGGGAATATAGGGAATATAGGGAATATTATGAAACAAACTATTTTAGCCTTAATCAGGCCAAAACTTAATTTATCTCAACCAGAAAATCAAATACTGCACTTGATTGAGCATATTTTGCTTTCTCCGGAAAGGCAAAAAGAAATCGGACTCGATGAAAAAAAGTTTGCAAGAGATATTTTTTCTTGTGATGGTTATATCTCAGAATTGTATTGCGTAGAATATTATGTTGTACGTTCTCAAAAATCAAACTTAATTAAAAAGTTAATTTTGTCAAACAGTAATAATTTATGTTTAGATAAAATTAATCCGCAGACAATGAAAAAAGTATTAATTCAAGAACTTGAAGAAGAAAAAACTCAGGAAGTAAGTATTAGTGAACAATTTGAGAAAGCAATTTATCAACAAAAATCACCTGCTCTTAAACAACCGTGGTTTAATAAAAAGGAATTAGTCAACCTTAATAAAAACAAGGTCAATTTGAATGAAATTTTCAAGAAATTTAATCAACCATTACTATTGCTTGAACTTTTTTTTGATAAATATAAAATTTCAAAAAAAATTATGATTAATAAAAATATTTTAATAGAAAACGCTAAAATAATTCACCTAGGTCATCCTTATCAAGCAACAAGAACTTCTGCGATCGATATTCTAATTCCGATCATTCTCAGCCCGAATAATTTTATTAATTTTGTTATTTATAGAGTTCTTTTAGCGGATTATTATTTTGGAATACTTTACAAAATAATGCGTAATAATGGACTCGTTTATGATTTATCAATAAATTACAATATGTATGCGAATGCGATACAAATATCTTTTTCTTGCTCAAAAGATAAAACCAATGATGCTTTGAATTTCAGCAAAAAATTTATGAAAAAAAATCAGATCGTATCTGAAAGTTATTTGAGTTTAATAAAAAATAAAATTGCTACAAATTATGAATTGGACTGGGGCAATATTTCGGATAATCCCCTTTACTATATTGAAGAAGCTTTGCTGGGTGAGTTTTATATTTCTCCACAAGAAAGAATCGAAAAAATCAAAAAGATTACGGCGGAAGATATAAACAATTTTCACAAAACCATATGTGAAGGATCAGAAAAGAACTCAATAATTACGACACTGAACTATGGTAAAAAAGTCACTAAAAAAACACTCTAGGTTTTGGATATAGTACTATTTTTTGAATCAGCTTTCTCAAATGAAATGTTTTTTAGTTCCCTTGATATTTTAATATAAACTTTGAGATTATTTCTCTGTGTTTTGGGTCTTGCATTATTAATTTCTAATTGGATTATCCCTTACATCATTACCATATGGTAATGATGTAAGGGATCAATCTTTGTGTTTTGTTGGTCTTGGAAAAGGAAAATGAGGATGATATTAAAAAATATGAAAAAGCGGTTAACAAAGGGAAAAAATTGTACCCAATTTGAGTTCTTTAAGAATTCGCCATCTTTAGTTTGGCGATTTTTTGTTCTAGTTTAGAAACTTTAGATTTGAGAATAATTACATCCTTAGAGAGTATTTCAATTTCTTCAATGTTGTTCTTTTCGATTCGATCTAGCTTTAATTCAATCACATCAATTCTTTTCTCAAGTTTACGAAATTCGCCAAGAATTTCCGATCGAAAGTTATCGATCTTTTTGTCCATCATATCGAATCTCTGATCAATTTTTTCAAATTTTTGATCCATTTTGTCGAATTGATGCTGAACGTGAATAAAACTACTAGATACCATCCCTGCCAATTCACTTATTGTCATATTGTCTTTTTCCTTCATATTTCCATTATATCATTTTAACCCAAAATTTTGTCAACAGGATATTTATGCGTTTTTGGTGGAGCAATTTACTCCGCCAAAAACGCAAATCTGTTTTGACTTTTTTGCATTTAATTTCTATTCCGACAAACTTTTATATCAACACAACAAGGTGTTGATATAACTGGACAGAAAACACTAAAATAATTTAACAAAGGAAAAAATTGTGCTATAAATATAATTGTATCTCGGCTTGCTCGCCCAAAAGGCGAACGAGACGGATAAATGACTCGTTGGGCTGTGCTAACGGCTTAACGAATGGGGTAGTTCAAAATTATCAATAATATAGTTTGTTACGAATTCGCCATCTTTAGTTTGGCGATTTTTTGTTTTAATTTGGAGAGATTTGATTCACATACTGCAACTTTTTCAACTAATTCATTAATATTCTGATTAGCTGTTTTCATAACACCATCAACTCGTTCATCCAACCGTTGTATTTCTTCTTTGATTTCCCGGAGTCCATGAGATATTTCTGCTCGGGCTAGTTTGATTTCGTTTTCGATCCGATCAAAACGTTGATCAACAGCATCGAAGCGCCGGCCATGGCTGTTTAATTTTTT
>Ga0210042_1003976_pt1 | contig 10421 bp, 15 predicted proteins | sample CryGeymeta201518_FD_183982 | JGI IMG/M metagenome (GOLD analysis project Ga0210042, IMG submission 183982) | Groundwater microbial communities from Crystal Geyser aquifers in Utah, USA - Crystal Geyser metaG 2015-18 (SPAdes) (version 2) | ecosystem: Environmental > Aquatic > Deep subsurface >... | reverse complement strand
GGTTGGTATGAACCAACTAAACTTTAAACTAACTCAAAAACCATTAGAATCTTATGTTGATACTGTTAAGCAAGTTTTTAGACTTGCGAGAACTTACTTTCTAGATCTATTAGACCCAAATAAATACGAAAAGAACCTTGCACTAATGGAACCTAAAGAGTTCTTTAATTTTGTTCGATCGATGGAATATGTAAAAGATCCTTCTAAGATTGAATTTGTAAACAGACCTAAGATATCAATTGCACTAAGTGGGACAGGTCATCCTTTTGACTGTGATGATAGAACAGTATTAAGCCTTAGTTACTTCATGCTAATCAATGAATTACAGCGTATGCAAGGCAAAAAACATATATACGATTATCGAGTATTAGTTGTAGGACGAAGTGAACGCCCTCACCACATCTATATAGAATATAAAAATAAAAATTCTACCAACTGGATTCCTTTTGATCCTACCTATCCGCACAATGAATACGGAATCAAGCCTTTTGAACCTGGATTCCTTGAGATTTTTTACGAAAAGGACTTTTACTATAATATTAACTAAGCTTATAACTATCATAGATAAAAATATATAACTATCATATTTATAGTTGTTATATGTTTAGTATTTTTATTCTTGTATTTATTTTAATTTTATTCGAAATGAAATTCAATGAGTGCAAGTTTAATAACTTTAGAAGGAGACCATTCGAGAGATGGTCTCTTTATTTTTCCTCACGAAGTGGAAAGTGGATATACTTTATTAGGCGATAGCAATTCAAACAAAAGATTTAAAGTATCACTCGATGGAGACTACATTGAGGAGCAATACTATTCACCTCTTTATAATACTTATAAACCAAATAACGACGGAATTCTTAAACCAAAAGAAACTTGGATAAAAGGAAACAACGGTTTCTATTGGCATTCTGACGAAGTAGGAAACCTTTTAGGCTGCTCTGTATGTATTGCGGATCAAACTCTTGCAGGTGAAGATGTTGATGCCTACTATCATTTTAATCTAGATGGAACCTTAGCAGGTTATTCTATACCAAGTGAAGACGGTAAGATTGTAACCCTTGCAGGCGTTGACGAATTAGGTTTTAGTTTTAAAGGCTTCAAAGGTTTAAAGATGCCATCCTTTAAGATGCCTTCATTTAAAGCAAATTTCAAACTTCCTAAAATCTCTTTACCTAAATTCAAAATTCCTAAGATAAAAATTCCTAAATTCAATATACCTAAGATAAAAATTCCAAAGATAAGTATTCCTAAGTTTAAGGTTCCAGATATAGGAAAAAATTTATCCAATGTTGCTTCAAAAATAGGAAAAGCAGTAGATACTCATGCGAGGAAAATAGGCGAAGCTGTGAATGCTGCTGGAAATATCGTTTCGGATATCGCACAGGGTGCGGCGGGTCTTGTCACAGGACTAACCTCTTCTTTTATGCCAGGTGGTGGAGGGATGCAAGAGGAAGGTTATCCAGAAGAGGAACAGCAACCGACTGACTATACACAACCAGGCTATGAAGATGAGCAAGGCTACACGGCAAGCGATGGGAATTATTATCTCCATGATGGAAGTCAATACTTAAACAATCAAACAGGACAGTGGGAATCTATGAACCAAGCTCCAACAGACTATACACAACCAGGATATGAAGATGAGCAAGGCTACACGGCAAGTGATGGGAATTACTATCTCCATGATGGAAGTCAATACTTAAACAATCAAACAGGCGAATGGGTTTCCATGGCTGAAGTGTTATATGGCGTTGAGTTAGGTTTTGATCTATCTTCCATTTCTTCCTTAATATCAAACCCGATGGTTTCGGCTGGATTAAATGCAGTCGTCCCAGGGGCAGGAATGGCATTGCCTATGCTATCTAATTTTTTACCAGGTGGAGCTTCACAAGCTCAGCAAGTAAGACAACCGTCTACCTATCGACCTACATCGATTAAACCACCACCAGTAAGACAAACTTCACAAGTAACAATTAAGCCACCACCAGTAAGATCATCTTCATCTTTAACAGCAAATAATACCAGAAGCTTGTTGGATATGATGCCAGGTTGGCAAGGAATGGTTCCACCACTTCAACCAGCTCCACAACCACCAGCACCTAAAGAAGACAGTACCAAATTGCTTATGATAGGTGGTGGAATAGCAGCTCTCGGACTCATTTACATGATGAATCAAAAAAAATCAAGAAGGTAGGATTAAACCGTGTCAACAAGGAAACCTAAAAAACCCAAATTTCCTAAAAAGCCCAAATCCTCCAATACAGAAACATTGGAAAGATGGGTGAAAAAGTGTGAAGAATTAAGATCTGAATATAATAAAAAACATTCAGAGTGGAAACGACAAGACGATAAACGCAAAAGCCTTATTCAACGAGGCGAGAAAGCTAAGGTGTTGAGCTAATGGCAAATAAAGCAGTAATCGAAGCGGTTAAGCTTGCCGTTAGTGCAGGCGGATCATTTTTACTTACTAGAGCAGTAAGTAAAGCGGATGCAGTTACAAAAGTTATGGCTGATAAATACCCAGGCATGGCAAGTGCTGGTGTTGCCTCTGGAATTTTTGCGGGATCTGTAAAAATGGGAAAGAACATTAAAGACCAATCCATTAGAACAGGAATCCAAGCAGGGACAGGAGCAGCGGCAATGGTGGGAATTGCTAACATTGCACAGATTAAGAAAAATCTTCCCGTTAGTGTTCAAAATCTTCTTGCAGGTGATCAAAATCCCAATGTAAGAATTTTAACGCCTGAGCAATTGCAAGCGGCTATCACAGTAGAAGCTCAAAGACATGCCAATAACGAATTGGCTAAAATGGGATTCATTCAAGAAGACTCAAAACAAATTGCACAAAATAGTGATTCAACCTATGAAGCTCCTAGCACAATGCAAGGTGAAGATATAGACGATCTTATGTTTGGTAATAGCGATATCTATTCAGATTTTCGCTAAGGTAAAAAAGAATCTGAAGTTATTAAACGCACTCAAAATACTATAGTTAGGCTAGAAAGCCAGGGAAAATAAAACTATGAATCCAAAAAATACTTCGGATCAAATTCGAGGAATCATTCAACAAGGTAAACTGTTTGATACAAAGCAATCTGCTTTTAAGTATGAAGCAGGTTCTAACAAGATCATTCTTTTCGGTTCAGAAGAAACTAGAAAAGGATATCCAGAAATGGCTTTGTATTCCACATCTGGAAAGAATCCTTTCGAAGGTGCTAACGGTCAAACATTAGGCTTAAAGCTTTATTCTTTTGGTCCTGATTTTGCTCCTTTTGATTATGCAGGTGCTGACAACGATTATGCTCCATTGATTGCATTAACCAAAATCTTGAACCAAACAAAATTTACTGTTACATTAGGTTCTGACCAAATTAGATCCTTTCTGGCAATTGAAGCACACGACCCACTTCCAACGGTTCTAAATTACAGAAAAGTAGGAGCTGGAATTACACCGTCAAATGAAACAGTGGCTTCCGTGTTAGCTCCTCAAGGTTCTATAGAATCAGAAAGAAATATCATTCGTTTACCATTACATGTAAATGATGGTGCGACTTTCAAAATGGAAGGTGAAATGAAAAACTCAGTTACACCAGGTTCTACTCTTGCCAACCACCTTTTAGTGGGAAGACTATTTGTAATCGAAGACAAATCTGTTAACAAATAAAACAATCTATGGACTAGGCTTTATTGCTTAGTCCATTTTAATTTATTAGGTGATAATAATGAAAGATACCAATACGAAAATAAACAACCGATGCAAAGCCCTTTCTGGTGTTACTAAGTCTATAGGAGCAAATTCGAACTCTTTCCAGAGAGCAATTGTTTTGCAATCATCACATAAGCCAAATAAAAGAATCCATGGTATTATATTAAGATACAAAGAAGGTTTAGAAGATGTTGGAATTCAAATCAAATCTCACTCTATCAAAGACCTCATTAAAGGCTATTGTCCTATTTCAATAATCGGTTCACCTTACGGATCGGATTCATTCAATATCTTTCCGTTTATGGGAAGAAAACCAATGATAACAGGCTTGGAACAAATTGAAATTCTTTTCCAAACTCAAGGAACTGCAATCAATGAAAGAGATATTTCTGTAACACTTATAATTGAAGAGCTTGAAGACAATTCAGATATCCAAACAGATAAAAATCCTTTCTATATCCTAGCTGGGACTTGCGAAGGTGTAGATCCAAATAAAGAAGATTTTAAAGCAATCATCTTAGGAAATGATTTTTCGACAGATATCAAAATACATGGTGCAATATGCAGATATAAAAACGGATTAGATGCCGTTGGAATAGATATATATTCTAATTCAATTGAAAGAGTTGGTGGACTCATCGAGGGAGAAATGACTCTTTCCAACCTTGGCTCTCGATTCAATTCAAGTAGTTTTCATATGTTTCCATTTCCAGGAAGAAAAGCAATACTTGGATTAGATGGGGAATTGCAAATTTTGCTAACAACTAAAACTGAGACTGTCAATGCAAGAGACGTTTCTATCGCTTTGGTAGTAGAAGGTGCATAATGCCTCAACTCAACCTTAGTCATAAATTTTCCTATTCTCAAAGCTACAGAAGACGAGACGAACAAGTAGCACCAGATAATTTTTCTCGTTATACGGAAACCGCTACTATATCCAAAGTCTATGTTGAGAAAGCTAAAGAAATAAGGATTGTAAATCCTTTGTTTATGATAACGGAATTTAGATCCAAGATATCCTTGGAAAATCCAGTTGAATTTGCTTTCTTTCTTGCTAATGAAAATATTGAAAGTATATTCAACGATTCTTACCAAAAGTTTATAGATCCTAATGCAGGAAGATACAATACTATTGTAGCACCTAATGAACCTATTCCCATGATAAATCCAGCCGTTCTACAAGCAGGGTTTTCGTACCGAATAGGATATTTTGAAATTCCTGAATACTCTGATTTTCCAGATGATACAGAAGAAAATTTTCCTTTTGCCTCAATCTCTAAAATCATGTTTGATGCAAGAATTCAAAAGCAGCTAGCGGCAATCTATACAATCAAATCTGTAAGCTTTGCAACCAATGAACAATTCTTGATAAAGAATACAAATGGATACGAATATTTGTATTTAATTCCATTCATTCAAAAAATACAAAATACGGAAATCGCTCTAGCTGGAAGAGTCAATTTCCAGTTGGAGTATTAAGAATGGCTAAAGTATTTAGCTATAGTGTCGAAGGAATTCCTTTCCTTTGGGAATTTAATTCTATATATATTTCTTCGGATTCAAATAATGCAGAACTGGGAAGAGAAGGCGTCCATGTAGTATTAGAACCGTCAGATTTAGATGACCTAATTACTACTTTAACAAATGAAATTACTTCTAGAGTTCAAACTGATACGGAACTATCTGAGGGATTAAATTTAACCAATCAAAGAATTGACAATCTTCTTTATGATCCAGTACCAGAATCAAGTGTTAAAAATGGATCAAGATTATACTTAGATGAATTTATTGAAGTCTTCTCCACGGATCAAGTAGATGGATTGGAGCAACGTTTTGCACTCTTTACCAACGCCTTATCTGGTAAACTTTCTGATCTTATCGCAAGTGTAGGAACTGGAATTACAATAGATAAATCTAATCCAGCTTTTCCAGTCATCTCACAGAATAGACCTTTGTGGGACAACATTCAAAACAAGCCAGGAGGAATTCAACTTACAAGCCAGAAGGGACAATCGAATGGATATGCTTCATTAGATGGAAGCGGTAAGGTTCCAGTATCACAAATTCCAAACTTAAATTCCAGTCTTCAAATTGTTTCAAACATCACAGAAAGGAATGCTTTAGTTTTAACAGGCAATACACCAGTTTTAGTTATCGATGCAAGCGATGACTCAAATGTAACTTCTGGACATGCTTTTTATGTTTATGATTTTGCGAATACTACATGGATTAAAACAAGTGAGCAAGAATCTTTAGATATAATTTTATCTTGGATGAATATCACAGGGAAGCCAACGACTTTTCCACCAGAAGCACATAACCATCTAATAAGCGAAATAACAGGTTTACAAACTGCACTCGATGGAAAAAGAAATACAGAAGATACAATTTCAGCAAATTATATAATTCAAGAAAATAATAAATTTTTCGTATCTACAGCAGAGCAAGGACGTTGGAATAATGATCTATATGATTTTGGAACGGTAACCTCTTCCCCTTCTTTCTTTGATTTTGGTCTTTACAATAGTTTTAAAGTAACCTTAGGCGGAAACATAACTGTAAATATAAATTCCCCACGTTCTGGACAAGTCTATATCATTAAATTTATACAAGATGCAACAGGTGGAAGAACTGTAACCTTACCAGGTTCCTCTTTGCTTCCATCTGGTGAAAGTATAAACACCGATCCGAATTCTATTTCACTTTTAACATTGCATTATGATGGAACAGAATACTTAGCCTCTTGGAAATCGGGTTTCTAAAATGAATCAAATGTTTATGATGAATCAAAAACCAACTTCAATAATAATTTTTGAAGGAGTTATGTTAAGTGGTGCATATTGGGACGGCAATAGTTCAGTTTTCGGCTTCGATGGTTTCGGGGGAGATATAGTAAACGATAATATAACCTTTTTACAACAATTAAAAAATGATCCAATGCTTCATTTAAGAATAGATCCAGCAATATCAAATATAAATAAAATTACATTCAATGGCATTGAATTCTTTCCGACTTATGAAGCAATCAGCACAAGATATATAATGAATTTAGGAAACGCATATTTGGAAAATCGAATCGGACAATCAATTCCTTTTAAATTAGAAACATGAAAAATTTAGAAACAATCCTTTTGGTATCCATTGCAATCTTTCCCTTGACGATTACAATATGCGTTCTCATCGTTAAGCGTGGGTTCTATTGGATAAATGGACAGGCAATCATTCCAGCACCCAACCAAACGATAAACATAGTATCTATTTCAGAAGTGAATTCAAGCGACATGCACGGATTAGTGGGAAGATACACAAAGGTATTATCATTTTTCGGATCGTTAAGAATTGATCCAAATTTAGAATTTTCTAAATTACTTTTTGAAGAGCTGGGCGTAATTATAACAAAAGATTACGTTCAAAAAAGATTTACGATTGATTTAGTAGATCTTAATTTCCTGAATTCAACCGCAATTAATGAGATTATTAAATTTTTGCTTACAATCAAAGAATCCAGTTCTGTAGAAATCAAAATCGTATTTCCGAAAAACCGATTCGATACGGAATTTAATAATTTTGATAAACTTTTTTCAAATAACAAAAACATAACCATAGAGAGGGGAAGCCATGTTTCAAAATAAAGAGAGCTACTTTTATTTACTACTAGGAATCATTCTTTTGATTCTTACATTTACACCAGTAGAATTTTTAGACAAGCCCATTGGTTCCGATGGATATCTTCTTAACATAAGAGTATTGATTTTAATGTTTGGAATCTTCTTTGTAATTTTTCCACCTTCTGAACCCGTAAGGATTACAAGCCTTGGTTCATGGATATTAAATTTAATCAATTCGATCAAAGGCAACCATACGAATCACGATTATTTTTCGGATGAACCAGAACCTAAAAGAAAGGGAAAATTTAGATATGATAAGCAAGATTCTAAATGGAAAAAAGGATACAAAAACATTGAGAAAAACAAAGATTCTTATCCCGATCAACCAAGCTTTGAGGAATAAAGAAAATGTTAGACTTTGGATTATGTTTAAAGGGAGCGAATCAATCGGGAAGAAAGATCCGCTTTGTTGTAGATTATAAATCTTTAGCCTTTGAACCAAAAGTAAGTAAGGCAATGCTTTCTAGATATGGCTTTATTCACAATATTCCCAGAAGAAGATTTTCCATTCTTGTAGATTCGAATAAAGTTTATAGATGTGATTTCACAACTAAGCTTATTACAGATGATCCAATTTCTGAAGTATTCTATAATGATGTATTGGAAGCTAACAAAAACGCATTAATGACTTCCGAAATGCTTAAACCTTTTTTTAGTTATTATGTAATGGATGAAAAAGGAATGGATCTTCCAGGTGTGCCCGGTATAGACGATTTAAAATCTGCGACAGGACTAGATCAGATTTCAGATACTTTCGACGCATTGTTTCTTCCAATTCTCATAGGTGTAGGAATTTATTTTGGATATCCATATTTCAAGAAACGTAAAGGTAAAAAATGAAACTATGGATTCCGATTGGAGCCTTAGCGATTTACTTCATAGCAAACCAAAAAAGAGGACTTATGATAAACAAAAATCAATTAGATAATATTAAATCTTTCGTAAAATCAAAATACAATCTTGATTTTAAAAACTATACAATAGTAGGAATAAGAGGCGGAGAGATCCAAAACGGAAAAGTAATTCCTATTCCAAATATTCGAAATCAATTCAACGACATCCTAGCAATAATCAAAGGTGACAAAGTTTTAGCATACAAAGGAAACCTTGAGCCAGGAAATCCATCTTTAGTTAAACCAATCAATCCAGAAGGAACTTTTCAGCTTTCCGATGGATTGTATAAAGTAAGAAAAACAACTCATGGAAGAGATATCTTTAAAAATGGAAAGAAAGTAAGAATAAGAGAGAAAGCTTTTAACATAGTAAACCCAAAAGGTTTAAGGGATAAAAACAGAGATAAAAATTTTGATTCTCAAGATCCAACTCATTCTCTAAATCCAAATCATGGAATCAATATACATCCAACTAATAGAAAGAATCCAAAGACTGTAGATCATTCATCTTATGGTTGTTTGAATCTACAAGCTTATTGGGAAGATGCAACATGGGAAGAGTTTAGAGATACTCTTTACAATGATGAAATCAATGAATGGAATCTTATTGTATTTGATTCAAAAAAAATAATTTAACGAGGAAATAAAAAATGGCACTATTACAAACGGGATCTACTGGAACGGCTGTAGTAAATCTACAAAAACAATTACAACAAATTGGATATCAACTACCTAAATTTGGAGCTGATGGAAGGTTTGGAAACGAGACGTATAACGCTGTCACAGATTTTCAAAGAAAAAATTCTTTGAAAATTGATGGTATAGTTGGACCGAACACACAATCCAAACTTAACGAGAAAACTTCATCGATGTGGGATAAGGTAACAAACATTTTTTCACCTAGTCCAGCTTATTCTCCTTCTGTTCCTATGCCGCCTGTTCCACCAGCTCCAACGAATAACACTCAAGGCGTTTCAACTCCAGCTATTGCGGTAGTTATTCCTGAAGTAATGCCACCAGGAGAAGGAAGCGGAATTCATCCTCTTGTTTTAGCAGGTGGAGCTTTTGGAATTTGGAAAATATTCTTTTCTAGAAGGTCTAGAAGATAATGAGATTAAAATCTTTAATCTTTATTGTAATGGTCTTGGTATCTTGTCAGACCTTAAGGCAAGAGCCAGGATCTATTTCTAAGCAAATTGATTTAATTGAAGATATCGCAAGTAATCCAAACCTAGACCAAGTAACGCAATCCAGATTAAAGGTAGCATTAGAAAACATTAGATCCAGCGAGCAAGCAAAAGACAATGATATCATCCAAGCTTCTAAGCTTACCGCAAAAGCTGAAAAAATCGCTCTAGAGAAGACAGAGAAGGCAGGTAAATGGGACGGGGCTATAACCTTAGCTTGGTTGATTGGAATAGCCTTGGCGTTGATCCTAGCGGCTTATATGTACTTTCGAGGAATGATTCCTAAGATTCCTCTTCTAAATTAAATCCACCTACAGTTTCCATATTCTTTAAGATCCATCTAACGATAAAACCATCGGAAAGCTTTTCTTTGTAAACTTCATTCTGCAGATGATTTTTTATCTTGTTATATTTTCCCATATCAATAGGAGAGATCCAAGATTGTAGATTGTATTTTAATTCTTTAGTTTTAATTGCTTCAGCTTGTTCCATTTCTAAGTTCTAATTTTATTATTTTAATATTACAACTATATTCTTAATAACTATACGCATTTATTGTAAAATATTCTTGCAAAATTAACTGATTCACAACTACTCTTTAACAAGTTTGCGACTAATTTTTCACTAAACAAGAAAGGAAACAGTTATGATTTCATTGGATTACAGTTATAGAGGTTTTAAAACAGTATTAACAGGCATAAAATCTAAGCTCGTAGAAGGCGAAAATGAAAAAGAAATTCGTATTATATTAGAAAGCGACTCATTAGCAAAAGAATACGATCCTGAATCTGTTCCAACTATAAGAGCAATAAGACAAATCTTCCAAGGCTCTAAAAAAATCATGGCTTACATTTATTTAGAAGATGAATTGTATCATGATCAAATTTTATATGAAGCGGAAATAAACCCTTCCACGGCAACTAACCAAAAAGATTCCCCTAGTCCACTTGGTGAAGATTTCAAT
>Ga0210042_1003943_pt1 | contig 10487 bp, 9 predicted proteins | sample CryGeymeta201518_FD_183982 | JGI IMG/M metagenome (GOLD analysis project Ga0210042, IMG submission 183982) | Groundwater microbial communities from Crystal Geyser aquifers in Utah, USA - Crystal Geyser metaG 2015-18 (SPAdes) (version 2) | ecosystem: Environmental > Aquatic > Deep subsurface >... | reverse complement strand
GGAGAGATCGAATCAGCCCGATGTCTTTGGCGTGTAATTCCCGTCCTTGAATGACCATGACTTCTGTCATAGCTTACAGACTACGACATTCCGCCACCCGAGTTCAGTAGAAAATAATTTTATTTTTTGCTTGCATACGTGGGGGGGGGGGTATATACTAGTCGGCAATCGGTGGTGGCTCTATGGTGGGGCTGCCTGAGCAGTTACAAGTAAAGAAAGGAGGATATTCGTCATGCCAAAGAGGAAGATGACAGGGGGGGAGATTGTTACTGAATATTTGATCAAAGAGGGAGTACCTTATATCTTTGGGGTGCCGGGTCATGGGAACATGGGTTTTCTCAATGCGGTCCGGGCACATTCGGACAAGTTGAAACCCATCCTGACGCGCCATGAGCAGATCGCGGCCTTCATGGCCGACGGATTTTATCGAGTGGCCCACCAACCGGTAGCCACCTTCTCATCGTGTGGGCCGGGATCGATCAATATCCTGATCGGCCTTGCCGAGGCCATGTCCAATTCTGTTCCCTTCCTCGCTCTCACTGGAAACGTGCCTACGTCTCAGTTTGGTGCCGGGGCACTTCAGGAGACATTTTTCCATCAAGGGGGCGATTTCCCGCAGGCCATTCGAGGATTCTGCAAAAGAAGTTTCCCAGTCCCCAGGGTTGACCGCCTCCCCAATATTCTGGGAAACGCGTTCAGAGTGATGCTTTCGGGCAGGCCCGGACCGGTCAACATCGATGTCCCATACGACCTCTGGATGGAGACCGCAGAGGTAGATATTCCGGAACCGAGAGAATGGTCCAAATCGGTCAGTACGCGTATTCCAGGAAACCCGGAAGCATTAAAGAAAGCCCTTGACCTGCTGGTCAGTGTGGAAAAGCCTCTGCTCCTTGCAGGGGGAGGGGTGATCCTGTCAGAGGCCTGGGACGAACTCAAGGTCCTCGCCGAGACCCTCGGTATCCCTGCCTATACAACACTCATGGGCAAGGGTGCTATTTCCGAGGACCACAGATTGGCCTTAGGGGTAGCGGGAACCTTCGGGACATATACGGCCAATGAGGCTGCGCGGTCTTCCGACGTGATTCTTGCCGTCGGATGCCGGTTCTCGGACATTCATGCCAGCTCCTGGACCCCGGGCTACACTTACAATATCCCGCCCACCAAATTGATCCAGATTGATATCGATCCGGCCGAGATTGGCCGGAACTATCCGGTGGAGATCGGGATCGTGGCTGATGCCAAAACTGCCTTGGGTCAGCTGGTGGAGATGGCGAAGTCGATACGAAAGCCTAATCTCTCAAAATGGATTTCTGAAGTCGAAAAGGCCAGGAAGGAGTGGGAGGCCTGGATCAAACCCAAATGTGAATCGAACGGGGTCCCCATTGCGGTTCAGCGCCAGCTCACGGACATGCGGGATGTTCTCCCTGATGATGCCGTGGTCACGGGCGATGCCGGAAACGCTGCGGCCTGGGTGGGGCAGTACTGGAAGACGCTTCAACCCAAAACCCACCACCAGCCCGGTGGTAACAGCTCCATGGGTTTTGGCCCTGCGGCTATCCTCGGCTGCAAACTGGCAGATCCCAAACGAATCTGTGTGTCGGTGAGCGGTGACGGCGCCTTCATGATGAACCCTCAAGTCGTGGCAACCGCCGTGGAAAACGATATCCCCTGCATCTGGATCATCCACAATAATTTCACCCTGGGCGCCATCTCCTGGCTGCAGGACGCCGTCTATGACGGAGAGATTGCTGCTTACTTCAAGATCCACAAGACCGGCGAGCGGTGGAACCCCGATTTTGCCAAATTGGCGCAGGCCTGCGGCGGGCTTGGCGAGAAGGTCACCAAGCCAGGAGATTTCAAGGGTGCCCTTGAAAAAGCCATCGAGTCAAATCGGCCCTATGTTCTGGACGTGATGATCGAGCCGGAAGGCGGTTGCCCGACGACCGCGGGTTGGCAGATGCCGCCCCTGCCGATCCTGGGCCCCAGCTTTGGAAAACCCAAGGTGCGGTAAAATACTTAACACAGGAGGTGAAGCGTATGGAAAAGAGGGAGAAAAATAAAGGGAAGGGGATTAGTCGGCGTTCGTTTTTGAAGGGTGCGGCGGTTGCAGGAGTGGCCGCGGCCCTTTCTACGGGGCCTTTCATCAGCACCGCCCGGGCTGAGGTCACCCTCAGGACGTCCTGGTGGGCATGGGAGCCTTCAGCCCTGTTGGAGGAGCTCTTTCCTGAATTCACCAAGGAGACAGGGATCAAGATCATCGGTGACTGGGTGCCCTTCGCCCAGCTCCATGACAAGGTGGCCGTAGCCATGGCTGCAAAGGACCCCAGCATCGATATGCCAGTCTGCGATAGTCAGTGGATGGGGGAAATGGTAGAGGGAGGCCATATCGTCCTTCTGAATGACTGGATGGCAAAGCCGGGCACGATAGTGAAGGTCAGTAGTTTCTATCCCAACATCGCCAGTTTTATCGGGGAATACCCCATCGGTTCTAAGAAACAATACGGGTTGCCGGTCATTAATGATGGACAGCACCTGGTCTATCGGAAGGATCTGTTTGAGGATCCAAAAGAGAAAGAGGCTTTCAAGAAGAAGTACGGCCGTGAACTCGGAGTTCCCAAAACCTGGTATGAGCTCCGGGATATCGCCGAGTTCTTCACCCGACCGAACCAGAATCTTTACGGTTTGGCCTGTTACTATTCACAGTCCGACGATACGGTCTCCACGATGTGGGATCAGATTCTCTGGTCATGGGGAGGGGACCTTTGGAACCCGAAGACCAACCAGGTCGAAGGTTATGTGAATAGTAAAGCCGCTGTGGAGTCGTTGGAGTTCTTTGTCGGCTTGAAGAAGTTCTGCCCTCCGGGGGCCGAAAATTACGGTTTTGAAGAAGTGAAGAATGCAATGGCCCAGGGGATCGTTGCCATGGACATCATCTGGTTTGCCTTCAACTCGGCATTCATCGATCCCAAGGCTTCGAAGGTCGTTGACAAGGTTGCGTTTGCCACATTGCCTGCCGGGCCGAAAGGGCGCTATGTGAGCTTGGGTGGCCAGGCGATCACGATTTCGAAGTACTCTAAGAATAAGGACGCCTGCTTTAAGTTCCTGAACTGGCTGTATCGAGAAGATACGCAGAAGAAGTTCGCCATGAAAGGGGCGCCCACGGCCCTTAGAAAGGTGCTCGACGGGCCTGACTTTCCTAAGATCAGACCCTGGAATAAGGTGATCCTCGAGTCGATTCCACTCATGAAAGACTTCTGGAACGTGACCTGTTACGGCGAGATGCTCGATGACGAGCAGAAACTTCTTAACGCCGCGGCCACCGGATCGATGACCCCAAAGGCGGCGCTCGATGAAATGGCCAAACGGCATACGGCTGCCATGAAGAAGGCTGGCTACCTGAAATAGTAACCTGACCCAGAGGGAGGGGGCACCTTCCGGATGCCTCCTCCCTCTTTTTGGAAATTGAGGAGAAGCGATGAACGGTGTTGTGAAGATGGGTTTAACGGACAACCAGATCAAATGGTTCTTCATCATACCGACGATTGCGCTGATCCTGTTTATCGTCATCTATCCGCTGTTGTGGTCGGTTTTTCTCAGTTTCCATGATTATAACGCTTTGAGAAAAGAGGCGCCTAAGTTTATAGGGTTTGGCAATTATGCGGAGATTCTGCGAGACCCCATCATGTGGCGTTATTTCCAGATCACCGGAAAGTTTGTGTTCCTTGCCGTTCTTTCTCAGTTCGTCATCGGCTTCGGAGTCGCCCTGCTTCTCAACCGGCAGTTTGCAGGAAAGGGAGTCATGATCACATTGATGCTCACGCCGATGATGCTCTGTCCGGTGATCGTGGGAATCTTCTGGCGTTTCTTATATGATCCAACCTTCGGGGTGCAGAATTACTATATGAAGGCCCTGCTGGGCATCCTTCCGATCGGGTGGCTGAGCAATCCCAAGTACGCCTTACTCTCTATGGTGATAGTGGACACATGGATGTGGTCTCCGTTTATGATGCTCATCGCACTGGCCGGTTTATCCGCTATCCCGAAATATCTTTACGAAGCGGCTGAGATCGATCGGGCCTCCTGGTGGTCGAAGTTCATCCATATCACATTGCCTCTCGTAAGGCCTTTATTAATGGTCGCCTTGCTCATCCGGACGATGGATGCCTTCAAGCTGTTCGATTTGGTATACGGCTTGACAGGGGGTGGCCCAGCCGACACAACCTCCACGCTCTCTTTCGAAATTTACAAGACTGCCTTTGTTAAGTTTTATACCGGAAGGTCCTGTGCACTGGCTTTTATCCTGAACATCATCATCATTGCGTTGAGTAGCGTATTTATCCGCACGATGAATCGTTTGAAAGCCTGAAACAGAGGGGATGATTATCATGGCTGAAATCTATCAGCGAAAGGGAATAGGCCACTATGTCATCATTGGATGTCTGGTCGTCATCCTGGCCATGTATCTATTCCCCACGTTCTGGCTCATTTTAACCTCCCTGAAGACCCGCATGGATAGCTGGGCTCTTCCGCCAAAGTTTATCTTCTCCGTCACCTGGGAAAACTACGAGGAGGTCTTCTTCAAAAAAATAGGTGGGGTGGAAGTTTTTTCTGAGCTCGCCAGATTCCTACTCAATAGCGTGATCATCTCTGGAGCCTCAACATTTCTGGCGGTGGCTCTGGGAACGTTATCCGCCTATTCTTTCTCCCGATTCAAGATGAAAGCCAAGGACGATATTCTCTTCTTCATCCTCAGCACCCGGATGCTCCCGCCAGTGGTATTGGTCATCCCTATCTTCCTTCTCTTCTCAACCCTGTACCTGATGGACTCTTATACCGGGATGATCCTCCTTTATACGACTTTCAACCTGGGATTCGCCGTATGGATGATGAAGGGTTTCGTCGACGAGATTCCCAAAGAGTATGAGGAGGCTGCCCTGTGCGACGGCTACAGCAGGCTGCAAGTCTTTCGAAAGATCGTCCTGCCGCAGGCTGTCACCGGGATGGCGGCCACAGCCATTTTCTGTGTCATCACCTCATGGAATGAATTTATCTTTTCCCTTATCCTGACCTCCGCTGTCGCCCGGACGGGCCCTCCGGCTGTGGCCTCTAACGTACTGAGAATGTCGGGGACCAACTGGGGGGTCATGGCTGCTTCGGGATTTGTATTGTTTCTACCTGTCCTGATTTTCACGTACTTGGTTCGAAACCATTTGCTTGCTGGCGTGACCTTTGGGGCCATCAGAAAATGAAAGAACGGAGAAAGAGATGAATCAGAAGCTGAAAATTCTGCTGGAGCGGGTCGCGATCGGGGTGATTTTTTTGGGTCTGATCTTCCTCTGTCAGCCTTTCTACCTGCCCCTTTACCGGATCGGGTTTCAGGTCCTGCTGTTTGCCACGTTGGCATTTATTGTCGTCTCTCATTTCAAAACCGAGGAAGACTGAACAAGAGGAGGGAGGGAAAATGAAATTTGGAGCAAATACCTATATCTGGACATCCCCTTTTCGTACCGAAGAAATCGGTCTGCTGAAAAAAGTCAAAGAGATGGGATTCGATCTGATTGAGATCCCACCGGAGAATGCTTCTCTCATCGACCTCAAGAAAGTGAGAGCCGAATTGAAGGCCACCGGGCTCGACTGTTCGATTCTTTGCGCTTACGGCGCCTCCCGGGATATCAGCGCCGAGGAACCCTCGGTTCAGAAGGCGGGCGTCCAGTTCATCGAGAATTGTATCCGCGTCGCCGCGGAACTGGGGAGTGAAATGGTCTGTGGGCCTATCTATGCGGGGATTGGAAACCTGCGCCCTTACTCGGACGAGGACCGGAAGAAGCAATGGGAGCGAAGCGCGACAAATCTTAAGCGGGTTGCCGATGTCGCTAAACGAGACGGGGTGACCCTCGCCATTGAACCCATCAACCGGTTTGAGACGGACCTGATTAATACGGCCGAATATGCCATCCGGATGGTCGAAGACATCGGCCACCCCCAACTCAAGATCCAGCTTGACACTTTCCACATGAACATTGAAGAGAAGAGTATTGGCCAAGCTATACGCAAAACAGGAAAATATCTCGCTCATCTTCATACCTGCGAAAACGATCGCGGCATTCCGGGTACTGGGCATGTTCCATGGACGGAAGTGAAGGAAGCGCTCCAAGCGATTGGCTACAATGGTTACGCGGTGATCGAATCCTTCACTCCGAAAACGAAGGAGATTGCGAAGGCCGCCTGTACCTGGCGACCCCTCGCTTCGGGCCAGGATGCTCTGGCCATGGAAGGACTCCGGTTTCTGAAAAAGCTTTTCGCCTGAAACCTTGAAGGGAGGATAAAAGTCAGCGTCTATGCCAAAGGTGTTGATCAGCAATCTTTATAAATACTTTGGAAGGTTCTGCGCCGTGAAGAACCTAAGCTTGGAGGTCAAAGAAGGAGAGTTTATGGTCTTGCTTGGTCCTTCCGGGTGCGGCAAGACGACGACCCTCCGATTGGTGGCCGGCTTAGAGGAGATCGACAAAGGGGATATCTTCATTGGCGATCTGTGCGTGAACGCTTTGCGACCGGCTGCACGGGATATCGCCTTCATGTTTCAACTCTATGCTCTCTACCCTCACATGACCGCCTACCAGAACATCGCCTTTCCTCTGAAGAACCAGGGGATGCCCAAGGAACAGGTCGATACCGAGGTGAAAAATGTAGCCAGGTTGCTTCGGTTCGAGCATCTACTGTCGGAAAGACCTGGCTCCCTAAGCGGCGGAGATCTGCAAAGGGTGGCCCTTGGCAGAGCCGTGGTTCGCCGCCCGAAGGTCTTCCTGCTCGATGAGCCCCTGGGCACTCTGGACGCTAAGCTAAGGGAAAAGATGCGTTTGGAGCTCAAGCGGCTTCAGGTGGAGAGCGGAGTGACCACGATCCTTGTCACTCACGACCAAGCTGAAGCCATGTCCATAGGCGACCGCATCGCCATCATGGATAAAGGGGAGCTGCAGCAGTTGGGGACGCCCCGGGAAGTATTCAATAAGCCCAAAAATCTGTTTGTTGCGAACTTCATTGGCAGCCCGGGAATGAACTTGATGGATTGTCGGTATGACGCTTCAAAGAGCAGATTCATCGTGGGAACGGAGGATTTCTATGTGCCACTACCATCCGAAATGAAAGGAATCACCAAGGAAAACGACCTCTCTGGCTCATTGCTGTTCGGAGTCCGCCCCGAGGATGTGTTGATGGAGGGGAACGCTGGAGGCAACGGAATCGAGTTAGAGATCCAGTTCTTCGAGCCTTTGGGTTCAGAGAACATCATTTCTTTCAGGAAAGGTAGTGTTTTTTTGTTGGCCCGCACGAAGTCTTCCTTTATTCGGAAACCGGGGGAACGGGTGTGGATTCATTTCCATCCGTCCCACATTCATGTTTTTGACAAAACGACGGGCAGGGTTTTCACCTGATCCGGAGGGGAGGTTTCCTTTTGGCCGAGGTCAGACTGGAAAAAGTCACGAAACGGTTTGGTAAGGTAGTTGCCATCAACGAGATCTCTTTGGACATCAAGGAAGGAGAGTTTTTTGTCCTTCTGGGTCCTTCCAGCGCTGGTAAGACGACTACCTTGAGGTCGGTGGCAGGCTTGGAGCAGATCGATGGCGGGGAGATCTATATCAACAACAATCCGGTGAAGCATTTAAGCCCCGCCCAGAGGAATATCGCTTTTGTCTTTCAGTATTACAACCTTTATCCGCACATGACGGTGAAGGAGAATCTGCTCTTCCCATTGAAGGCCGATGTTTGGGACATTGAACACGGAGAGAGAGAACGACGGGTGGCCAAGGTCAGCAAGACCCTCCACATCGAGCATCTCCTGGACCGACGGGTTAGCAACCTGAGCGGTGGAGAGATGCAGCGGGTAGGAATAGGTCGGGCGATTGGTCGGAATCCGGACATTTTCCTGATGGATGAACCCTTGAGCAATCTCGATGCGAAGCTGCGGGAGGAGATGAGGATCGAGCTGAAACGCCTGCAAAGTGAGATCGGATCGACGATCTTTTTCGTCACCCATGATCAGGTGGAAGCCATGTCTCTGGCCGATCGGGTTGCTGTATTGGAAAAAGGGGTGATCCAGCAGATCGGTACCCCTGACGACATCTACACTCGACCGGGCAATACGACCGTAGCTTTGTCCGTGGGAAGCCCTCCGATCAATTTGATCGACGCGGTCATCGAAGACGACCGTTTGAAGATGGGGCCGGGGATCTATGATTTGGGCGAAGTCAGGCGCCCTTCCGAACCGGAGAGTGGACGGCCGAAAGGAGAGGTTATTCTCGGGGTCCGGCCGGAGGATATCACCCTATTTCAAACCAGTCGCCTCGATGTCTTTCGCGCCGAGGTCTACTTGGTAAACTATATGGGGCATGCTTGCTATGTGGAACTGAAGGCGGGCAGCCAAATCCTTACGGCTAAAGTCCCCTCGGATTTCGATGTTCGCATCGGCGAAAACGTTTGGGCTGCCTTTGAGAAAGACCGCGTCCTCGTCTTTGACCGCGAGACACGAAAGAGAATCGGCCTTTCAATGCAGCCCCCCGTCACCGCAAGGTAAGCAAAACAGCTTTCAACTCTCCTCCTCTTTTTTTGAAACCTGAGCGAGACCTCTCCCTTCCCTTGCTGATGCGTTCTTGAAAATAGAAAAACCTCTTCCCGGAGCGTTAATCCATCCCTCCATGGCCACACACTCTCTTTTCCTTTGAGTGCTTTACGCTTCATTTCTTAGCATAGCGAAAGGGCGAGTGTAAGGAAAGAACCTTTCTCGGATCAACTTGGGCTGGGGCTAAAGATTTTTCTTGACAGCTGCACAAATGATGAGCATACCAAAGACGAAAGCACGAAATCCGAAATCCGATTGATTTCCAATGTTATCCGCTCCTGCCGCCGTTTACCGTCCCCGGAACCCGCAATCTTCTGATTATTACCGGTGCGTGGAGGACCATTTTGAAACCTTTGTTCAGGTCTAGAGACGTTTGAATTTTCCAAAATTTGGATAGGGTCCTTTTTTCTACCCGGTTTTTCAAAAAATCGGGACTCGGCTAACACCATTACCGACGAATGTTGAGCAACTTTCCAGTTATGGCGACACGGTTAACCTCAAAACGTTCAGTTACGGGAGCTGTTTCATGGCTGATCTGCCCGTTGCTCCGCGTCCGGGCAGACCTCTCCCTATATTTACACCGTTCCGAAGATTCTACCCCCTCGGAACAGATTGAAGGCCATCTGCCGGAAGAGGGCATCGATGACATTTTTGACTATCCTGGTAAACCGTGCTCGGAAAGCCCGGCTGTGCAGGTGGCTTAACCCGAAGTACTACTCCACAATATAACGCTTTTTTGATATCCCTTTGTTCCGCTCTTTCTCATATCCGTCAATTTCGTTGACCGTGTGTCCTTCCTCATGATGCCGTCTGCGATACCGTTCATGTGGAGGAAGCCCCTGTTGGGTTCGCCATAATATCCCTTGTCGGCATAGACCTTCCCAATGGGGTCTTCGGTATGGCAACTGGCGGCGATGCAATGGGGAAGATAGATGCTGTCACTGACCGAGGCCGGGGTCAGATCCGTGGAGAGGACAAACCCGTGATTGGTATCCACGGAGGCGTGCTCCTTTAAGCAATGTCTTAGTGCGCCAGGCAAAGCTTGGCGAATCCAGTTGGTTGAGAAGCCAGCCTGACAAAGTTAGCCGACCGTCAGAACCGAGTTTTGCATTCATGCGGGTAATCGTATGAGTGAAGCGTAAACAGGGTGACCGCAGGCCGTAATGCGAAAGCGTGAAGGTGTTCAGCCTCGAAGATGCTTATGTTGTGGAGCGAGCCCAGGTGATTAAGACTACTGAAGGCAGCAACGGTGCCATCGTTATAGGCGAGATGGCGGATACTCCACCGGGGTCATAGTCCACGGCATGTAGTCCAAGGGATTCGTCAGGAACCTGGGAGAACCTGTGCCTTCCTCTGATAAAGGGGTACTCATAACCGAGGAAACGAGGGTTGAGGATGAGGGACAGGTAGTCGGATCAACTCATAGTACCGTTGAAGCCGGGTAATGTCGGTGGAGGGAAGGGGTTGACAGGCAGGTGTATCGAGGCGGGGAAACAATGCGGGACACAGAGCCCGGGGGAAACATTGTCACCGAAACCGACTCGACTATCGGTAAAGGGCCGGATGTTTTGTCCGACCCTCTTGGATCTAGCAATCTTGACCACAGCCGGCGTCATGAGTACAACCGCCAGCGCAAGTGTATCTAGCATAACAACTTTTACATTCTGCTAAAACATCAGCGTGACGATTTTGCAATTCATTAAGACGGCTTAGATCAACAACAAATTTCTTTTCTTGTGGTAGATAATTACCTAGGCGAAAAAGATTAAAGTCTTTATCCTCGGCATCTACTACTTCAAGACAGGCGGAAAGAAATCCATCGTGAGTTACTATCATTGATCGACCGCTCGCAGCGCCGCAAAAATATCCATTG
>Ga0210042_1003929_pt1 | contig 10506 bp, 7 predicted proteins | sample CryGeymeta201518_FD_183982 | JGI IMG/M metagenome (GOLD analysis project Ga0210042, IMG submission 183982) | Groundwater microbial communities from Crystal Geyser aquifers in Utah, USA - Crystal Geyser metaG 2015-18 (SPAdes) (version 2) | ecosystem: Environmental > Aquatic > Deep subsurface >... | reverse complement strand
AGGCGAACGACAACCTGGCGCTCGAGGGGGCGGTCGACGTCGCCCTCGCCCGCGTCGACCCCGCCCGCGCCGGCGCCCACCGCGACCCAGGCGGCGCCCCAGCCCGCCTCCGGCAGCGCCGCAGGCTGTCCGCAGGGGTTTGCCGGCTATCCCGACGCCATCACCGCCCGCCTGAATACCGCCCAGGGCGCCTCGAACGCGTTGCGTGCCTGGTTGACCGGTTGTGGCGCGATCTCGGAGCAGGCGGGCAGCGTGATCCAGGCGGCCATGTTCAACTCGTCCTGCAGACGTCCCAGCGGTTCGTGATTGGGCAACCGGCTGCGCCAATAGCGTACGCACAGGTCGCCTTGTTGCTCCAGTTCGTTACTGCACGCGTTGAGCACCATGCCCGAATAGCGGCGCGAGCGATCCAGTGCCTCGCCGACCGTCGCGCAACTGATCAACACAAAACCGAGCGAGCCCAGATGTCCGGCCTTCACCTGCACGCCCGCGTGCAGCCCCAGCAATGGGTCATCGAGCACTTGCGCGATGCGTTCGCACAACGTCGCAAAATCGCTGAAACGCAACCGGTTTTCGCTGTCGTCCAACAGCACTGGCGACCAACCCACCTCGGCCAGCAGCGGTGCCACGTCCACGTCGTGCTGCGCTGCGTACTCGGTGACCAAGCGCACCAGATGCACCGCCACGATGGCGGTTTCCCGGGTCGGTGCGGTGCTTGGGGTCAATGGCATCGGGCTTGGGTCAATAGGGTTTGCATCGATACTGGCACACTGCAAGCGGACTTGGTTCGGCGGGCGCGCAAAAACAACGCCTTGCCACTGCACAGAGAATGATAGCAGCCACGTCTTGTCGTGGCCTTTGCGGCACCATGAGTGCAGCGAATGTGCTGGATTCGTTGCTCAAACACCCTGGGGAGGGAGATCATGCAATACAGGCAAGCTGGGAAATTGCAACCACGGGTATTGGCGCTGGCCGTGGCGATGGCGCTGGCGCCAGCGGTATGGGCGCAGCAGCAGGAGGCGGGTGCTGCCAGCCCCACGCGTCTGGACGACGTGGTCGTGACCGCGCAAAAACGCAGCCAGGCGCTGGAAGACGTGCCGATTGCGATCACTGTGATTGATCGCGAAACGCTGGAGAAAGAGCGTGGCCGCACACTGTTCGACTTGCAGCAGTTGGCGCCAAACTTCCAGTTGGTCAAAGCCGGCTTCAACTCGATCACCATTCGCGGTGTCGGTGGTGGCGGACGCAGTATCGGTTTTGATACGCGCGCCGGCATGTATCTCGATGGCGTCTATCTGGGCCAGTCGCCAGCGCTGAACATGCCTCTGTTCGATATCGAACAGGTGGAGATATTGCGCGGCCCGCAGGGGCATTTGTTCGGCCGCAACACGGTGTCCGGCGCGGTCAACGTCACCACTGCCGCGCCGAGCCCGTTCTTCGATGCCAAGTTGCGTGCGGTGTACGGCAACAATGATGCATTTGAAGGTTACGGCAGCGTCACCGGCCCGATCAGCGAAGCGGTGCTGGGCAAGATCGCCGCCTCCTACGAGACCCGCGACGGCTACACCCGCAACCAGTTCAATGGCGATGATCTGGACAATCTGGATCGCTTCAGTACCCGTGGCCAGCTCAGCTTTCTGGTCAGCGACAAGCTCACCATCGATGTCTACGGCGACTACTCGGATAGCGAAGAAAACACCATCATCGGCGAGCCGATCACCGCGTTTTTCGATAGCCCGATAGCCGGCGGCAACCTGCCCGATCGCAACGTGGACTTCAACACCACGCCATTCATCAACGCCACCTTGTATGGCAGCAGTGTCAAGGTGAGCTATGACATGGACAACGGCGACACCCTGACCGCGATCAGTGGCTACCGCAACACCAAGCAGCAGCGCCAGAACGACACCGATTACAGCGCCGCCGACATCATCCGCATCAACTTCAACGACAAGTTCGAGCAGTTCTCGCAGGAGTTGCGCATCGCCTCATCCAATGACCGCCGCCTGCGCTACGTGCTGGGTGTGTTCTACCTCAACGAGCAGGCCGATTCGGATCGCCGGGTGACCATCGGCCAGGACATGAACACCATCGTCGCGCTGCCCGCTGGTTCGCCGTTTCCATTCGCGCCGGTGGGGCTGGCGTTCGGGGTGACCGCCGGCACCGTGGTTCCCGCCATCGCCAACATCGAAACCGAGAATCTCGCCGGTTTCGGTTCGCTGGATTTCGATATCAGCGAGCGCTTGACCCTGAACCTCGGTGCCCGTTACACCCACGAGACCAAGGACATCGTGTTCAACCTCGATGGCAGCCGCAGCGGCGCGTTCCGCATCGGCTCGCTCGACAACTTCCGCGATGACCGTACCGACAACAAGTTCACCCCGACCGCCGGGCTCACCTTCGCACTCAATGACGATGTCAACGTCTACGCGAAATACGCGCGCGGCTTCAAGAGCGGCGGCTGGAACACCGATTTCCTGAATGTCGGGCAGATCGCCACCGGCTTTGATTTCGATACCGAAACCGTGGACAGCTACGAAGCCGGCTTGAAGGGACTGGTGCTCGATCGCCGCCTGCGCTTCGATCTGGCGGCGTTCTACAACGAGTTCAGCGATTTCCAGCAATTCCAGTTCATCGCTCTGGGCGGTGGCACCACGGTGTTGCAATTGCGCAACGCGGCGCGCGTGGAGTCGCAGGGCATCGAGGGCAGCATCAGCTTGCAGGTCAACGAAAACCTGCGTCTGGGTGCCAATGCCGGTTACGTCGATGCCACCTTCGACAGCTTCCCGAACGGCGGCCCCGGCGGTCAGGATTTGTCCGGCAACGATCTGCCGGCGCCGGACACCACCGCCGCAGTCACCATCGATTATGGTGTGCCGGTGGCGGCGCTGGGTGGCCGCATCGACTTCTTCGGCGAGTACAGCTACCGCAGCAATTACTTCAGCGGCGCCACCAACGACCCGCTGTACGAGCGCATCGGCAGCCGCAACCTGGTCAATGCCCGGCTCACTTACAGCACCGATGCCGGCAATTTCGGGATCAGTCTGTGGGGCCGTAACGTGTTCAAGGAAACGTTTCTCGACAACCGTGGCCGCGACTTCTTCGGCAACCAGTTCGTCACCCGTGGCGAGCCGCGATCGTACGGTATCGAGTTGTGGCACACGTTCTGATGGTTGATCGTGCGTCAGCCGGTTGCGGCGCGCTGGTGCTGTTGCTGGCGCTAACGCCAGCTTGCGTTGCGGCACACGACCGCGTGGCCGCAGCCGCCACCGCGGCCGCTGCCAGCCCGTATGCGGTAACGCGGCGGGTGGGCGCGTGGGTGTTCGTGTCCGGGCAGATCCCGCGCGATCCGGCCACTGGCCAATGGCGACATGGCGGTGATATCGACCGCCAGACCCGGTTGGTGCTCGACAACCTCAAGGCGGCACTGGCGGGCGAAGGCGTGGGTCTGGCCGACGTGGTGAAAACCACGGTCTTGCTGCGCTCGGCGACCGATATGGCGGCAATGAACGCGGTTTATCAAAGCTATTTCACGCAGCAACCGTTGCCGGTACGCACCACCATCCCCGGCGTCGATTTCGGCACGGCACCGATTTTGATCGAAATCGACGCCATCGCCTTTGTCGGCGAGCCCGAACAACCGACATCGCCATGAATCACCTGACCTTGGGAGGGTAATGGCCGTGCTGACCCGCCGCCGCCTGCTGGTAGGTGGCAGTACCGTGTTGCTCGCAATCGGCAGCGCTGGCTGGTGGCTGTTGCGGCAACCCACCGCACCGACCGGCTTTGCCTACCGCGACGATGAGTTGGCGCGGGCGCAGGCATTTCTTGCCGCACACCCGGTCATCGATGCGCACGCCCATCCGGGCCGCACCTTTGTGCGCGGTGCCGAACATGTCCGCGGCATGGTGCGGCTGTATGCGTGGCGCGGCACTTTTGAACGGCGCACGTTGGCGGATATGCTTGCCGGTGGCGTCGATGTCGCCGCCTTCGCTGCCGTTGCCGATTTTCAAACGCTCGCATTGTCCGATGCTACCGGCTTGACCAGTGCGCGCGCGTTCGAACCGGGCGAAGCGTGGGCCAGCTATCGCCGCCAGATCGACAACCTCAATGCGCTGGTTGGGTCCGGGTGGGTGCAGCGCATCGATCGGCCGGCCGACATCGCGGCAGTGCGAGCGCAAGGCCAGATCGGCGCGTTGCTCACCGTCGAGGGCGGCGACTTTCTCGAAGGCAAGCCCGAACGGGTGGGCGAAGCGTACGCGGATGGCGTGCGTTCGATCACCCTGATGCATTACCGCCACAACGAACTGGGCGACATCATGACCGAAGCACCGCGCCATGGCGGCCTCACTCGTGCCGGTACCGCCGTCGTGCGCGAGATGAACCGGGTCGGCATGATCGTCGATCTCGCCCACGCCAGCGAGGCCACTGCGTTCGGCGCGTTGGCGGTCAGCACCCGCCCGGTCATGGCCTCGCACACCCATGTCCATCAACACGCAGCGGGTGCGCCACCGCGTTTCATTTCGCAAGAACTGGCAACCGCCACCGCCAGCGCTGGCGGCGGCGTGATCGGGGCCTGGCCGGCCGGCATTGGGATCAGCGATCTGAATGGGTTTGTCGACCGCACCCTGGAGCTGATCGATCGCGTCGGCATCGATCACGTATGCCTGGGTACCGACATGGATGCCAACTACAAACCGGTGCTCGACAGCTATGCCAAGCTGCCGGTTTATGTGGCTGGCCTATTCCAGCGCGGCCTTGCCGAGGACGAGGTCGCCAAGCTGGTCGGTGGCAATTTCCTGCGCGTGTTCACGGCCGTGCAGACGCGGTAATCGGTTACCGCGCACTCAATTTGGCGTAGGCCAACACCAGCCATTTGCAGCCGGCCTGCTCGAAGTTCACCTGCACCCGTGCGTGTGCGCCGCTGCCCTCGCAATCGACCAACACGCCTTCGCCGAAGCTGGGGTGGCTGACGCGCTGGCCGAGCGCCAAGCCGTTGCCGCCCGATGGCGATCGCGCAGGGGTGTCGAATCGTGGCCGCGCGGTCTGCACCGTGGCGCGCACTTCGTGCAGCAGCGCGGGCGGGATCTCGCGCAGAAAACGCGAAGGCGGGTTGTAGGCATCGCTGCCGTGGATGCGCCGGGTTTGCGCATAACTCAGCACCAGCCGTTGCCGGGCGCGGGTGATGCCGACGTAGGCCAGGCGACGTTCTTCCTCCAGCCGACCGGATTCTTGCAGCGAGCGAGCGCTCGGAAACAGGCCCTCTTCGAGGCCGGTGACGAACACCAGATCGAACTCCAGGCCTTTGGCCGAATGCAGTGTCATCAACTGCACGCCGTCGCTGCCGGCCTCGGCCTGGCCGTCGCCGGCTTCCAGCGAGGCATGGGCGAGAAAGGCAACCAAATCGGACATACCCTGCAACTCTTCGTCGTCGCTGCGCACGAAACGCGTTGCCAGCGACACCAACTCGTCGAGGTTGTCGGTGCGCGCATCGAGCGTGCCGCGCGATTCTTCTGCGTAGTGCGCGCGCAGGCCCGAGCGCGCCAGCGCATGATCGATCTGTTCGGCCAGTGTCATGGCATCGAGCTCGATGGCCAGCGCAGCGATCAGTTCGATGAAGCCGCGCAAGGCATTGCGGGCGCGGCCAGCCAGGCTGACATCGGTGCTCAGTTGCTCGCTGGCTTGCCATAGCGAGCTTGCCTGCGCGCGTGCGAGCTGACGCACCAGATCCAGTGTGCGGCTGCCGATGCCACGGGTCGGCGTATTCACCGCGCGTTCGAATGCGGCATCATCATTGCGGTTGGCGATCAGGCGCAGGTAAGCGAGAGTATCCTTGATTTCGGCACGTTCGAAAAAGCGCAGGCCGCCGTACACCCGGTACGGCATATCGGCCTGCACCAGTTGCTCTTCCAACGCCCGTGACTGCGCATTGGAGCGGTACAGCACCGCGCAATCACCGTGGCTGCCGCCATTGCGCACCCAGGCGGCAATCCGGCCGATCACGTACTGCGCCTCGTCGATTTCGTTGTAGGCGGCGTACAGATCGATCGGTTCACCCTCGCCGGCCGCGGTCCACAACTGTTTGCCAAGGCGGTCGGGGTTGTGCGTGATCACCGCATTGGCGGCAGCCAGAATGCTGCCGGTGGAGCGGTAGTTCTGCTCCAGCCGCAAGGTGCTGGCACCGGGGTAATCACGCAGGAAACGTTGCACGTTTTCGACCTGTGCACCGCGCCAGCCGTAGATCGCCTGATCATCGTCACCGACCACGAACACCTGCCCGCGCTCGCCCGCCAGCACCCGGATCATCGCGTACTGAATGGCGTTGGTATCCTGAAACTCGTCCACCAGAATGTGGCCGAAGCGGCTCTGGTAATGCGCCAGCAGCGCGGGTTGCTGGCGCAGCAACTCGTGTGCGCGCAACAGCAGTTCGGCGAAGTCGACCAGCCCGGAGCGACGGCAGCGTTCCTCGTACGCGGCATACACGCGAACGAACGTCTGCGCCAGAAAATCACCACTGGTCTGGATGTTGTCCGGGCGCCGGCCTTCATCTTTTTGTGCGTTGATCCACCACGTCGCCTGGCGCGGCGGGAAGCGGGTGTCATCGATTTCCAGATCGGCCATCACCCGCTTGATCAGGCGCAACTGGTCGTCGCTGTCGAGCACCTGAAACGATTCGGGCAACCCGGCTTCCTGCCAGTGCATGCGCAGCAGTTTGTGGGCGATGCCATGAAAGGTGCCCACCCACATGCCGCGTATGCCATCGCGCAGTTGCTCTTGCAGCCGCGCGCGCATTTCGCCAGCGGCCTTGTTGGTGAAGGTGACGGCGAACACGCCGTGGCTCGGCACGCCCAGCACTTCGGTCAACCAGGCAATGCGGTGGGTGAGCACGCGGGTCTTGCCCGAGCCGGCACCGGCGAGCACCAGATAGTGGCCGGGGTCGGCGGCAACGGCGGCGCGCTGCGCCGGGTTGAGCGGGTCGAGCAGGTGGGAAACGTCCATGCCGCCATTGTAGCCGGGCGGCTCCGCCGCCATTCACGGAACCTTGGCCGCTACCGTGTTACTAACGTGCATGGCGAATCGCCACCCCGGATGATGCAACGGCCATTCGCCATGATCGCTCCCCCACCCCGGCCCTCCCCCGCACGCGGGGGAGGGGGACAATGACACGCTGCGCTTTGTTGCACATCAAGGTTTTCATGTCAGCCCAATACCAACCGCGAAACCGGCGCTGTATCTGGCGCACTGCCCGCATGTTGCTGGGTGTTGCCGGTGCATTGCTTGCCACTGCGGCGAGTGCCGCGATCGATTACCGGGTTTCCATCGACAAGGCCGCTGGCGAGTTGCGCGTCGCGGCGTGCGCCGATCGTGATTACCCGCAGTTGCAATTGCGTGCGCAGGAAGGCGCCACTGATTTTTTGCTCGGCTACGCCCGCAGCGATGACGGTGCATTGCAGCGCAGCGGCGATCGCCTGATCGCGGGCGCAGTGCCGGCGGGTGCCTGCATCCATTACCGGATTGCGGCTGCGCGCGCGAGTCGCTCCAATGGCCGTGATGAGGGCATCCAGACCGCCAGTGGCAGTTGGATGGTCAGCGCCGGCGTTTTGCTGTGGCGCGCCGATGAGGCCGGCACGGTGACGCTGGACCTGCCGCCGGGCATGCACGCATCGTTGCCCTGGCAGCCACGCGATCGTTCGCGGCGAGTCTACGTGCTGCAAGCAGGTGGTGGCGATTGGCCTGCGTGGGCGGTGTTCGGTGCGGTGGATGAACGCATCGTTGCGGCGGGCGACGGCAGCGAGCTGCGCATCGCGGTGATCGATGCGCGCTCGCGGCAGCGCGCCGATGCGTTGCACGGATGGCTGCGGGAAGTGGCGAGTGCAACGCTCACCGCTTACCGGCGGTTTCCGGTGCGCAGCGCGCAGGTGCTGGTGATCGAGATCAGCTCGCGCAGCAAGAGCCCCGTGCCCTGGGGCCAAACCACGCGCGGCGCCGGGGTGGCGGTGCAATTGTTCGTGCGCCGCGATGCCACGGTTGCGCAACTGCGTGACGACTGGACCGCAATCCATGAGTTCTCCCACTTCTTTCATCCGTATCTGGGCAACAGTGGGCGCTGGCTGGCCGAGGGCCTGGCCAGTTATTACCAGAATGTGCTGCGCGCGCGCGCTGGCATCGTCAGCGAAGCCTATGCCTGGGAACAACTCGACGCCGGCTTTGGCCGTGGCCGCAACGCCGCCGCGGGCGTTTCACTGGCTGAAATCAGCCGTGCTCCGCGGCAGCGGGCGTCAGGTCAGCGTGGTGGCTGGCCGGTGATGCGCATCTATTGGGGCGGCGCGGCATTCTGGCTGGAGGCGGATATCGCCCTGCACCGCGAACGCGGCCTTGGCCTTGAGCAAGTGCTCGCTGCGTATTCGCGGTGTTGTCTGCCGGAGGCGGGCCGAGTCGATCCCGATGCGTTCATCGCCCGCCTCGATGCGCTCAGTGAGAGCGACGTGTTTTCGCGGCTGGCACTCAGACACGCCACATCGCGGCATTTCCCCAGCCTCAACGGCAGCTACGCGGCACTGGGGCTGCGCGTGGATTCCGATCGCGCCAAGTTGTCAGACGAGGCGCAGTCACTCGCGCTGCGTCGGCAGATCATGACGACGCCGGAAACGCCGGTAACGCCGGCGCAACTGGGCGCACGTTGATTGCCGCATCACAGTGACGCGCTATGCTGGCGGCTCCGTGCCATCGATGCGCCGTGATGACCGATGCCAATCCCGCTGCGTTGCCGCCTGAATACGATGCCGTGATCGTCGGCGCCGGTTTTGCCGGCTTGTGCATGGCGATTCGCCTGCGCCAGGCCGGGCAGCGTTTCGTGTTGCTGGAGCAGGCACCGAGCCTCGGCGGAACCTGGCAGGCCAATCGTTATCCCGGCGCTGCCTGCGACATCCCGTCCAGCCTGTACTGCTTTTCGTTTGCGCCCAACCCCGACTGGTCGCGCGCGTATCCGGCGCAAGCGGAAATCGAGAAGTACCTCAACCAGTGCGCCGATCGTTTTTGCGTGCGCGCGCAGATGCGCTTCAATCACCCGGTAACCGCCGCACGTTTTGACGAGGAGCGGCGGCATTGGCGAATCGAGGTTGCCAACGCGGCGCAGGTCTTTCACGCGCGTTCGCTGATTCTGGCAACCGGCGGCCTGAGCCGACCCAAGCTACCGGACATTCCGGGAATCGCGCAATTTGCCGGCGCCAGCTTTCACAGCGCACGGTGGCCGGCGGACATCACGCTGGCCGGCAAGCGGGTCGGCCTGATCGGCACCGGTGCCAGCGCGATCCAGGTGCTACCGGCCATCGTCGGGCAGGCGGCGCAGGTAACGCTGTTCCAGCGCACCCCGGCCTGGATCATCGGCAAACCCAACTGGGCGGCACCGCATTGGCGCAAGGCGCTGTACCGGCGCTGGCCGTCAACGCAGCGCATCAGCCGGGTGTTCAACTACTGGCGGCATGAACTGTTCGCGGTGGCCTTCACCCGCCTGCCGGCACTGTTGCGCGTGTTGGAAATCCTGCCGCGCCTGCAATTGCGCTGGCAAGTGCGCAATCGGCAACTGCGCGCGCAACTGACACCGAATTACCGCGTCGGTTGCAAGCGGGTGTTGTTGGCGAGCGATTTTTATCCGGCACTGTGCCGCGACAACGTGCAACTCGTCACCGCACCGATCACGCGCATCGCTACCACTGCGGCCGTGACCGGCGATGGGGTTCAGCACCCACTCGATGTGCTGATCGCCTGCACCGGATTTGAAGCGGCCGAAGCATGCGCGCCATTCCCGGTCACCGGGCGCCGCGGCGTCGACCTCGATAGTGCCTGGCGCGACGGCCCCAATGCGTATCTGGGCACCACGGTCAGCGGTTTTCCCAACCTGTTCATCATGACTGGGCCGAACACCGCTTTGGGCCATAACTCGATGGTGTACATGATCGAAGCGCAGGCCAATTACGTCATCGACGCCATCGCGCAACTGGCGCAGCGCCCGGGCGCGGCGCTGGAGGTGGATGCCGCCGTGCAGCGCAACTACAACAGCGCACTGCAACGACGACTGGCACGCACGGTATGGAATACCGGCGGCTGTAGCAGTTGGTACCGCACCCGTGACGGCCTCAACACCACGCTATGGCCGGACTTCACCTTTGTCTTTCGCCATCGCCTGCGCCGTTTCGACCCGGCGCCATATCACTGGTTGGATTGATCGGCGCTGCAGATCGCCTACACTCACCGTTCCGTCCATGGTTGGGGGAGTGCGTGATGAAACACCACAGGATGTTGTTTCTTGCCAGTGCGCTGGGCGCCGGGCTTGCCATGGCGCAAGCGCCGGCGGAGCCGGTGACCGTGCTCAAGGCTGCGCACCTGTTTGATGGTGCCAGCGGTCGGCTGAGCGAACCCGGGGTGGTGGTGGTGCGTGGCCAGCGCATCATCGCGGTGGGCGCCGGCGCCACGATTCCGGCCGACAGCACGATCATCGACCTCGGC
>Ga0210042_1003923_pt1 | contig 10524 bp, 16 predicted proteins | sample CryGeymeta201518_FD_183982 | JGI IMG/M metagenome (GOLD analysis project Ga0210042, IMG submission 183982) | Groundwater microbial communities from Crystal Geyser aquifers in Utah, USA - Crystal Geyser metaG 2015-18 (SPAdes) (version 2) | ecosystem: Environmental > Aquatic > Deep subsurface >... | reverse complement strand
GTGATCGAAGTTCTTACACCCGATTGATATCAATCGAAAAATTTCATTCTTTAGTTGTTCACCTTTGCACAGCGACTGGCTGTAACAAATGGGTAAGCCTGTGCGACTGATTTGCATACTTGATGAAATCAGAAAGAACGCCCGTGAAGAAACGACTTGTTTTGGCCGGTGGTGGCCATGCGCACCTGTCCGTGCTGCGCGCCTTGGCAATTCAGCAACCTTTGGGTGTGGATGTGGTACTCGTCACGCCGTCCAGATACCAAAATTATTCAGGTATGTTGCCGGGTTGGGTGGCGGGGCATTACCCCTTGTCAGCCTGCCGCATCGACCTGCAGCCACTGGCGCAAGCCGCCGCAGTGCGGCTGGTGCTGACTCCAATGGCCGGCGTGGATGCCCAGCGGCGCTGTGTGGCGCTGCAGGATGGCCAACAAATCGACTACGACCTGTTGTCCCTGGACGTGGGCAGCGAGACCAACACCTCGTGGCTCGAAGTGCTTGGGAAAAAGCTCTTGCCCGTCAAACCGCTGGACAGTTTCTTTGCCCAATGGCCACACCTGCTGGCGGCGGCCAGGGCCAAGCCGGGTTACCAATTGGTGGTGGTGGGCGGGGGTGCAGCTGGAGTTGAGATGGCGTTGGCCTCACTCGCTGCCTTTACCCAGGCGGGGGTGGCTGGCCGGGTAGACCTGGTGGCCTCAGAGTCGGGGCTGTTGCCAGGGCACGCGTCGGGCGTCCAAGCGCGGGTGGAACGCTTTGCCCGGCAGGTCGGTCTGGGCTTGCATTTTTTGCGCGGAGTGGGCACCGAAGACGGTGTTTTGCTCTCGGACGGCCAACTGCTGAACGCAGACAGCGTCATTGCCGCCACCGGGGCCCGCCCGCCGGTCTGGCTGAGCATGTCCAAACTGGGGCTAGATGCGCAGGGGTATCTTTTGGTTGACGCACATCACCGCAGCGTGTCGCATGCCAACGTGTTTGCGGCGGGAGATGTCTGCGCCAGAGCCGATGCCATGCTGTCGCGCTCAGGTGTGCATGCGGTTCATGCGGGGCCGGTACTGGCGCACAACCTGCTGGCGGCGCTTGACGGCGATGCGATGCAGACTTATGCACCCAAACGTCGCTCGCTCTATTTGCTGGCTTGCGGCCCACGCTATGCGGTAGCTTCATGGGGACGCTGGTCCGCTGAGGGACAATGGGTGTGGCGCTGGAAAGACTGGATTGATCGTCGCTTTATCCAACGCTTTTCAAAAACCAGCCAGATACCAGCCGCACAGATGCAGGAGCACACACCATGACATGTTTGAAAGCGCCGCTTTGATGCGCACCTTGTTCCAGATCGCCTGCACGGGCAAGATTGTCAAAAATTCGCTGCGTATTGCCGTGGTGGTGGGCAGTGTGCTGAACCTGGTCAACCAGGGCGAAGCCATCATGGCTGGTGCTGGTGTGTCGTGGTTTCATGTGGCTATGAATTACCTCGTACCCTACTGTGTGGCCAGTTACAGTGCTGCCAAAAATGAAGCGACATCACGGAGAAATCAATGACGAATGCTCTTCCTCCTGACACGCCACAGCCAGACGCTTGTGATGTAACGATCTTGTCAGACACGGCTTTTCTGACCGACTTGCGTCGCCAGATGGTCAAGTTCGCCACGCTGCAACTCTCCAACGGCCAGCATGCCGAAGACGCAGTCCAGGAAGCGCTGATGGGCGCGCTGAAAAATGCCAAATCGTTTGGCGGCCGCGCCGCTCTGAAAACCTGGGTGTTTGCGATTCTGAAAAACAAGATTGCCGACGTGCTGCGGCAAAAACAGCGCATGGTTGAGGCCAGCAGTTTGTTGCATGAAGATGAAGAAGGCGAAGATTTTTCTGAGCTTTTTGACCGCAAGGGCTTTTGGCAGAGTGACGAAAAGCCCGCCACCTGGGGCAACCCACAAGCCTCATTGCACCAAAACCAGTTCTGGAAAGTGTTTGAACTTTGCCTGGAGGCGCTGCCTGGCAACCAGGCGCGGGTGTTCATGATGAAGGAGTTTGTTGAATTGGATTCTGGTGAAATTTGCAGCACGGTGGGCATCACCACCAGCAACCTCAACGTGATGCTGCATCGCTCTCGCCTGCGCCTGCGCGAATGCCTTGAAAACACCTGGTTCCTGAAGGGAGAGCGCGCATGATGAACTGCCAGCAAGCCACCCGGCTGATTTCTGAATCGCAAGATCGTGCACTGCCGTTGTCACAAAGAGTCAGTCTGAAAGTGCATCTGATAATGTGCTCTGGCTGCAAGAACTTCAGCCTGCAAGTGCCGTTTCTGAGCCAGGCGATGAAGGCGTACGCCAAGGGTTTTGACGAGTTGGATGACAAAAACGGCAAGAAATAACGCTGGCACCAGGTTCACGAAAAACGCTGAAAAAGGGGCTGCCTGCTGTGTGTTTTTCCGGTTAAACCACTGCGACCGATCGCACCGTCAGCTTGAAGCCCATCGCGCGCATGACCTTGAACAAGGTGTCGGTGCTGGGTACACGCTCGCCCGAGAGGCTTTTGTACAAACTTTCACGCGACAGGCCGGTGTCTTTGGCCAGTTGCGCCATGCCGCGAACTTTGGCAATGTCGCCCAACGCAGCGGCCAGTTCAGCGGGGTCGCCGTCTTCGAGCACCTGGCTGAGATATTCGGTGATGTCGGCCTCGGTTTGGAGGTAGTTGGCCATATCGAAGGGCCGAGTTTTGATCTTGTTCATAGTAGTTCCTTGGCCAGTTGTTTGGCATGTTCAATATCACGGGTTTGGCTTGATTTGTCGCCACCACCCAGCATGATGACCAGTGCGCCGGTGCGCTCCACGTAGTACAGCCGCCAACCCGGGCCAAAGAATTCACGCATTTCCATCACGCCTTCGCCTACCGGGTTGATATCGCCCAGGTTGCCACGGCGTGCTTTGTTCAGCCTGCGTGCAAGCCGGATGCGGGTAGTGCGTTCTTTCAAGCTAGCCAGCCAATGGCCGAACTCGTCGGTTTCAATGACGGTGTACATGCCCTGAATTGTAGTCAACCGGCTACAAAAGGGAAGGTTGCCGGTTGCGCTCAATCCAATCGGAAGGACTTTATCAAACTCGTCCAGGCGAAGCGCAATGTTTGCAGATACCTTTTTTGAGCCAGGCGATAAAGGCTTATGCCAAAGGCTTGGATGAAGGCAAAGAGACAAAAGTGGACAAATAGCCGCCAGTAAACCCTGAATGACGCTTAGTTACGCTGCCTTTTTCTCAAATACATGAAACCCGATCGGAAGTGTCGTTTGCTCTGAATCAATTAGAACCTGATCTGCGAGGTCAAAGGGAAGAACCCACAGCTTCATCCCATCGCCATAGTCAAACACTGGCAGAGACTTTAAAAACGACTCGGTCGCCGGATAGGTAAGCACAAGTATCGAAAAGTTGATTCATAGCGTGCGAAGCTGCACACGTTCCCAGACTGATTCATAGTTCATCGTCCAAGTAGCCTGATTCGCGCTGATGGCGGATGCGTGCCACCAAGACAAGGTGACGTGCTTCGTCGTATTCGTAGCGCGCCAGATAGCCGCTTCGGCGGCGAAAAATGATCAATTCGCGCAAGCCACCCACGACCGGACGACCGATAGCAGGTTGATGCGTTAACACTTCCAGTGCGTCCAGAATAAAGTCCAACAGGTCGCCCGCCAAAGGATCGTCAGAGGAGGCCAGAAATTCGGCAAGTCGCTGCAAGTCGCTGCAAGTCGTCAAACGCTGCCGAACTCAGAAACACGCGCGGCATGGTTCAACCCAAGGGCAAGGGCAAGGGCAAAGGCGACGGCTGGAGCTTTTGGGGTTGGGGTTGCAAACCTTTTCGATGCTTTTTCATAGCCGAGAAATAGCGTTGGACATTCCCCAGTTCGTAGCCTGAACCATTCGATTTCATATCGTCCAATGCGGCCCTGGCATCCAGCGCGAACGACTGTTTCAGGCGTGTCCGTCGCGCCGAGTCAGCCAGGGTTTGCAGCATGAAGGCGTGCAGGCTTAACCCAGCGTGCTGTGCATCAAGCTCAAGCTGGGCTTTAAGCGCAGCAGGCAATTTCAAACTGGTTGGATGGCTTGCGGCAGAGCTGGCTGGCATGGTGTACTCCAATTCGATCGGGTAGTCACAAGCGACTACCTTACCAAATTTATCATGAATCCTGACATGACGGCCGCAGGTTTAACCTATCGATGTCAAACGTCTCATGAACTTCTGATGCTTGCGTCACCCCATTTCAGCGCATGGAAATCAAAGCCTGCTTCGAGGGTGGGTTTGATCACCTGAAAGTAGGGTGAAACGTCAAAGTCACGCGGTGCAAACAGGCTGTGGTGGCGCACGCTCAAAATCTCGTTGACACAAGCCGGGCAATCGGGCCGGTCGTCGTTTTGCAGCGTGGTGATCGGCAGAATGGGGTAACGAATCGACTGGAACGCCTGCGCGATCAGGGTCGAGCAAATCGCCCGCGTCGGGTCGCCACTGCCCAGCGCCAGCATGTTGCGGCGAAAGCGTACCGGCACGGGCGGTGTGGGCAACAGGTAGCGCGCCAGGTCGATCACATTGCGCAAATCGTAGGCGCTGCCCATACGCGCCATGGCAAAGGCAATCACCTGTTGGCGATCATCGGCTGTCAAACCTACCGGGCGGCAAATACGCGAGTGCAGGTTGGCAAATGCGTCCAGTCCCACGCTACGCACACCTTCGACCGTGTCGGCTTCAATGAAGCAGTGCGCTGGGTTTTTGCCCGCTTCGGCCAGCGCGTTGCCCACATACAGCGCGGCGTGTGACCACGTCGATTGCGTCAGGTACTTGATCGCGGTGCTGACGCGGCTGTGGCCTTCCACCAGCAACACATCGCCGGGGTGCAGCGTGGCCAGTAGCCGTTCGGGGCGCGTGGCCGCAACGGCTGAGTGCAAATGCACCTCTTTGGCCAGGTAGCGTGCCAGATGCCCGCCCAACCAGTTCAGTACCGAGTTCATGCTGCCGCACCTTAGGCGCAACGTTTGGCGATCAGGTGATCCAGTGACATTTTGCCTGGCCCATGCACCATCAGGAACAGCAGCACCGCCGCCCAGGTGCCGTGCGTGGGGTAGGCGTCGGGGTAGACAAAGAGCTGAATCGTCATCGTCATGCCCAGCAGCGCCAGCGCCGACAGGCGGGTGGCCAGACCCAAAAGCAGAAGGATGGGGAAGAAGTGTTCGGCCGTGGCGGCCAGCGTGGCGGCGATCTCGGGCGGAATCAGCGGCAAGTTGTATTCGTCGCGGAACAAATCGACAACGGAGTCCGACAGGCGCGGCCAGCCCAAGGTGAATTCACCGTTGACGAGGTCCACGGCAAAGCCCTGGATTTTGGTCTCGCCCGACTTCCAGAACACCGCTGAAATGCTGAAGCGCGCCACGAAAGCCAGCAAGGTGTGGGGGATGCGGTTGCACAGGTCGATGAACTGGTGCAACAAACCGGGCAGCAGACCGTCGCCCGTCGAGGAGGTTGTTTGATGTTGGTCAGTGCGCGGGTTCATGATCGTCTCCAGTGGTCATTGTTGTGATGAGTTGCCAGTGCAGCAGCAGCGCCAGCGCGGCGCTCAGGTCAAAGCTGGCCGCCTGCCCGTTGGCCTGGTCAGCCGCAGCCAGCAGGGTCTGCCCGGTTTGCAGGGCGCTGATGAAGCTGCCCACTCCGGCGGCGATTTCCAGCGTGTTCACGTCCAGCGCGTGCCGAAACACCAGCGCGGTCTGGGGTACATCCGGGTCAACCGTTGACAGGCACGCTGTGCCCTGGTGCGCCGCCCACAGCGACACCACGGCAAAGGGCGATGCAACGACCTGCACCGAAGGGTGCAAGCCCAGCCGCATGTGCTCCAGCTGATGGGGGTCGGTCAAGGCGCTTTGCAGTGAATTGTTGGGCGGCGTTGGCACATCGGCCGCGTGGTAGGCCAGCACCCGCGCCATCTCCAAGCGCGCCACGTCGGCCAGATAGGGCACCGACGCGGCAGGCGGGAAGCTGGCCACAAAATCGGCCAAGCCCTGCCCGTAATACGCCATGACGGCGCCGCGTGGTGGATTGGCCAGCGCAAACACTTTGGCCATGGCGCGGAAAAATTCCTCACCTACCAGCTGTTGCAGCACCGGGTAGGTGTCGGCCAGCGCGTCGATCAAGGAAACCACCACATTGTTGCGGTACACCGCATAGCGCGTGGCAGGGTCAGAGTTGTTCCAGGTTTTCAGGCCGCTGGGGCATGGCAGCTCAGGGCCAAGCAGCGGCAGGGCAAAGACGGTTTGGCTGTTCATGCGGCCACCTCCACCGCCACGGTGGTGGCCTGTGGCTGGGTAGCTTTGCGCATGGCCTGCAATTTCTGATCAGCCACACCGGCCTCGGCCAGCAACACCGGCCAGGCGGGGATGTCGTTGTCACGCTCCAGCAGCGTGGGCTGCGGGCCGGTGAGCGTCAGAGTGAAGGCATACAAGTCCCACACGGCCTGCGCCACCGGCGCGCCGTGGCTGTCGATCAGCAGCGGGGCACCGTTGCCATCGACTTGCTCGGCAAAACCGGCCAGGTGAATTTCACCTACTTGCTTCAGCGGCATGGCTCGGATGGTGGCGCGCGCGTCGCGGCCATGGTTGACGCTGCTTACAAACACGTTGTTCACGTCCAGCAACAGGCCGCAGCCGGTGCGCCGCAGCACTTCGGTCAAAAACGCACCTTCGTCCCAGGTGGAGGCGACAAACTCAACATAGGTGGCGGGGTTTTCCAGCAGCAAGCGCCGCCCCAGGTGGTTTTGCACCTGTTCAATGTGGTCACACACGCGCTGCAAGGTGGCGGTGTTGTAGGGCAGTGGCAGCAAGTCGTTCAAAAACGTATCGCCGTGCGCCGACCAGGCCAGGTGCTCTGAAAAATATTGCGGCTGGTAGCGCTGCAACAGGGCTTGCAGTGCATTCAGGTGCTGCACGTCCAAGGGGCCGTCAGCCCCAATCGACAAGCCGACACCGTGGATCGACAGCGGGTAATGTTCGCGAATGCGGGTCAGGTAATGGTGAAACGGGCCACCTGGCACCATGTAGTTTTCGGCATGGACTTCAAAAAAACCGATGTCGGGCTGGGTGGCCAGAATTTCCTGAAAGTGTTCAGGCTTCAAGCCCACCCCGGCCCGTGTGGGCAGGGTGGCAGCAGCAGCCGGCGCTTGCTTGGGTGGGTTAAGACCGTTTGTCATGGCTGCTGCGCTGCTGTGGGCCAGAATCAGGCCTTGACTTCCTTGAACTCTTTCAATTGGCCGTAGCCAGTGGGCGAAGTCTTGGACACAGTTTTTTCACATGTGCCCTTGGGCACCATGGACCAGGCGTTACCCTGGTAATCCACCTTGGAGGTGCCAGCGCAGGTAGTGCCCGCGCCGGCTTTGCAGTCGTTTTTGCCTTTAAGCGCCACGCCAAAGCATTTTTCATTGTCAGCGGCTTGAGCTGCCATGGGGGTCGCGGCAATAGTGAATGCTGCGCTCATGGCCAAGGCCAGGCCGGCGGCTGTAGCGGTGCGACGGCTCACAGAGGTTTGGTTTTGGTTGCTCATGTCAAGGTCTTTCATCGGTTTAACAGTTTTGACCCATGGGGTGTACATGGGGGTGAGGGTTAGCGCGGAGCGGTTGATGTGCACCGTGCTGCTTCTATAGTCGCAGCTTTTGGTATTTCCTTACACGGTGGGCGTGAAAAAAATCCAGATCACTATAAATAAAATAGCTAATTGCGCATTATGGATAAGGGCTAGAGACCTAAAACGCTCTAAAAAATTAGATGGTGGCTGAACGCTGCGTGGCGCTGGGAAGAGTTTTGCCCACCGGTCGCAAACGGCATCAGTCTGCCAAGCCAAACCGGCGTCGCCAACGAATGCCGACCCAACTGCCCGGCAGTGCCGCCGCAATCCACAACCAGCCGTGCAAACTGCCCGAGGCCACCCCTGACACAAACGCGCCAATGTTGCAGCCGTAGGCGATGCGCGAACCATAGCCCAGCAGCAAGCCACCCAGTACGGCAGCCAGCAACGAGCGCCACGGCAAGTTCGCCTTTGGCGCAAAGCGCCCCGCCAGTGACGCCGCAAACAACGCACCCAGCATGATGGCGATGTCCATCAACGAGGTGGTGTCGCCCAACACGCTGCCAGCCAGCGCGCCACTTTGAAAATCGCCCTGCCAAAAGCCGCTGCTGGCCGCAGACCAGCCCAGCGCCTGCGCCGCTTTGGCACCCCACAAGGTAAAGCCCCAGGTGATCGACCACGGATGCCCGGCCACCAGCAAGGTGCTCAGGTTGCCAAACGCCAGCACCACCGCAGCCACCATGACAGGCCAGGAACCAGAGAGCAAAGTGCGCAGCCAAGCCGTGGCCGCAATCTCACCACGAGTTTGGCTTGCGTTTGTCAAGTCGACCGCCGCTGTGGCCGACTTGACCACAGGACGCGCCAGGCGCTGGAGCGCCCAGGCCAGAAGGCTCATGACCCCCAGTTGCAGTGCCAGTGCCGTGCGCCAGCCCAGTTCATCGGCCAAAACCATCGCCTCGTGCGCGGGCAACGCCTGCCACCAGCCCATGTGCAAACTGGCAGCAAACGAACCCGCGCAAGCACAGGCCAGCACCAGCAGCATGCGCACGCTGCCGCCGCCTGCGGTGTAAAGCGTGCCCGAACCGCAACCGCCCGCGATTTGCATGCCAATGCCAAACATGAACGCACCCACCGCCACCGACACGCTCACCGGTGCCCAGGCACCGCCCACGGTCTGTCCGAACGCTGTGCCGTTGGCAAAAACCGGCGCAAAGCACAAGGTGGTCAACGCCAGCAACAGCAACTGCGCCTGCACGCCGCGCATGTCACGCGCTACCAGCATGCGCCGGTACGCGCTGGCAAAACCAAAAGAGGCGTGGTACAGCGCCACGCCCAGCACCAGGCCGGTGAGCCAAAGCGCCAGCGGTCGCCAGTCTTCCATACCAAGGTGGCTTACCACCCACAGCAAGATGCTGATGCCTGCCGCCAGAGGCCACACTTGGCGCACAGCGGGGTTGGGCACGCTGACCCAGGTTGCATTAATTACCGGTGGCATCGCGTGCAATCCGCTCAAAGACAGGGTCAAGCTCTGCCGCCATGGCCTTGAGCGCATCAGAGGGGTAAGGGGCAAACACTGCGGTGGGCGTGCGGTAGGTCAGGCTGGCGCTGCCGTCCGAGTTTTCGGTCACGTAAAACCGGATGGGAGCCTCGATGCCCGCGGGAACGCTGGCCTGCAACATCCGTACCGCATAGTCATTGCGAAACACCATCAGCACCGCATTGCCGGGGATCTTGATACCGCGCCCAGCCGCGCCTGCGCTGGCGCTGGCCGTGGCCACCAAGCCCATTTTTTGCTGTGCCACCGCCGCTTCGACGCGCGACACCAGGGCACTGAAACTGTGTTTGCTCGCCAGCGTGTGTGTGCCTGGCAGTGCGGCTGATTGTGCCGAGACTGTGCCTGCGTTTGCCAACAGGGCGAGGGTGGCCAGTGCCGAAGTGAAATTGCGCTTGTTCATGGTGAGTTCCTCTGGTGGGTGATTGGTAAAAAGATGGGATTCAGACTGGACTGGTCAGAGCCAGCAGCGCTTCCACCCGGTCGACCTGGTCTTGCACCGAGATCACCATGTGGCTGGCGATGTCCAGCGCCCGGTCCTCAAAAACATCCACGCCCGGATGCTGTGCCGCCCAAGCCGCCACCGAGGCATCACGCTGGGTCAGCAGCGCTTGCATCTGCGGCCGGAACAGCACGAACATGGCGCTGAGCCAGCGGTTGACGGGCCAGGACGGGGCGGCGTGGTCGATGCGAAAGCGCGCCAACAGCTGCGTCACATCGCCCGCGGCATACCAGGCCTCATCGGTGACCCAGCGGTTGGTGGTGAACAAACCCATCGGAACGCCGTAAGCGTCCATCGAGAAGCCTATCAAATGTGATAGCGCCTCGCGCCCTTCTGGCCAGGGTTCGGTGGCATTTTTATGTGCAATTGGCAGCATGCCCTCTGGCATGCCGGGCGGGCGCAAAAAGGTGTGAAAGTGGCCGTGTTCGCCGTCCAGCCCACGGTGCGCGTGGTAGTAATACTGCGACTGGGTGTCGCGGTCAAACACATCGTCATCGGGGTAATGGTTGAGCTCGATGAACTCGCCCTGTGCGCGCAACACCTCGCCTACGATGTTCAGCCCGCCTTTGGCCAGCACCCGGTAGCATTCGGTAATTTCCTGCCCCGCGGCACGCATAGCCAGTAAATCGTCATGCGTGAGTGCGGGCAGCGTCTTCATGCCTTGCAGCATGATGGTTTACATCTTGGCTGCGCAGGGGTTCTTTTTGGCAGCGCAAGGATTTTTAGCCGCGCAAGGGTTCTTGGCAGCACATGGATTCTTTACTGCGCAAGGATTTTTCGCTGCACAGGGATTCTTTGCCGCGCACGGGTTAGCTGCGGCCGCGCCGGCTTTGGGCTTGAAGGTTTTTTGCACGTCAGCGGTGTAGGCCGTTAACGCTGCGAGTTCACG